>Ga0079224_100007050_pt1 | contig 15003 bp, 11 predicted proteins | sample Stecom2015_FD_80414 | JGI IMG/M metagenome (GOLD analysis project Ga0079224, IMG submission 80414) | Agricultural soil microbial communities from Utah to study Nitrogen management - Steer compost 2015 | ecosystem: Environmental > Terrestrial > Soil > Agricultural land | place: USA: Utah...
AGAGATATGGGTATGTTTGTAGAAATAAAAAGCGGTATTAACTCAGGGGATAGAGTTATAGAACGGGTAACACCGGATATTGAAGATGGTACAAAGGTTCAGGTTCTCTAATTAATAATTTTGTTCATATTTAAATTGCTGAGTTAGTTAAGCCAGCCCGGCTATCAAAATATTTTTTTATTAACCCGGAGTAATTATGTCATCAATTATTCAAGTCCAGAATGTTTCTAAATCATATTGGCGGGATAGCCTTGAAATTCCTGTACTCAACAATATTAATATTGAAGTAAACGAAGGTGAATTCCTTGCTTTAATGGGTCCGTCAGGTTCTGGAAAAACCACGCTGCTTAATCTTATTTCGGGAATAGACAGACCGACAAAGGGAAAAATTAATATAAACGGAGTTGATATCGCATCGCTCGGAGAATCAGCTCTTGCAAAATGGCGGGCTTCAAATATCGGTTTCGTGTTCCAGTTTTATAATTTAATTCCTGTATTAACAGCATACGAAAATGTGGAACTTCCGCTGCTTCTTACAAAATTATCTAAAGCAGAAAGAAAGCAGCATGTTGAAACAGCATTAAGTATTGTTGGATTAGCAGACAGAATGCATCATTCTCCAAAGCAGCTTTCAGGCGGGCAGGAACAAAGAGTTGCAATAGCAAGAGCTATAGTTACTGATCCGCTCATTCTTGTTGCGGATGAACCAACCGGTGATCTTGATAAAAATTCCGCAGAAGAAATTTTAACCTTGATGGAAAGATTAAACTCAGAATTTAAAAAAACTATTATCATGGTTACGCATGATCCTCATGCTGCTGAAAGAGCCAGCCGCCAGCGTCATCTGGAGAAAGGTGATTTAATTGAGGAGCTTGTATGAAAGTCTTAAAATTAATTTTTAAAAATGCTCTCCGGCATAAGCTGAGAACATTTCTTACAATTGTTGGAATTGCAATTGCCGTTATTGCTTTCGGCGTTTTGCGTACGGTTGTTACTGCCTGGTATATTGGCGTCGATTCAGCGCAGGCAGACAGGCTTATAACACGCCACTCAGTTTCATTCATCTTCCCTCTTCCTTATGCATACATGGAAAAAATCTCACAGGTTGAGGGCGTAGAAAAAGTAACATTTGCAAACTGGTTCGGCGGAGTTTATATAGATAAAAATCAATTCTTTGCACGTATTGCGGTTAATGCCGATAATTTCTTTGATGTGTACACAGAGTTTGATATTTCTCCCGAACAGCTTGAAGCATTTAAAAAAGAACGGAATGCGTGTGTACTTGGTGAAGCAATTGCCGATCAGTATAATTTAAAAATTGGTGATGTGATGGTTCTTGAAGGTGATATTTATCCCGGCAGATGGGAGTTCGTTGTCCGCGGAATCTATAATCCAAAAACTAAAATTACTGATGCTTCACAAATGCTCTTTCACTGGGATTATGTGAACGAGCGGCTGCAGCAGGAAACTCCTGGGCGGGCTAATGATGTTGGATGGTACATTGTTAGAATCGATAATCCCGATAACTCAGGCGCAGTAAGCCAGAGGATTGATAACCTGTTTAAGAATTCACCTGCCGAAACAAAAACAGAATCGGAACGGGCTTTCCAGCAAGGCTTTATTGCATCTACTAGTGCAATTATTACAAGCATGAATATCATTTCTTTCGTTATAATCGGAATTATACTTCTTGTGCTTGGTAATACTATGATAATGTCTGCACGTGAACGTACAAGAGAATATGCAGTTTTAAAGACACTTGGATTCTCAGGCAAACACCTTTTCGGATTAATTCTTGGTGAATCAATGCTGATAAGTTTTGCTGGCGGCGGACTTGGTTTGCTGCTTACATTCCCGATTGTTTCAACCATTGAACAGATAATTCCCAAAGGCATGTTCCCTGTTTTTCAGATTGAACCGGTAACAGTAATACTTGCCGTTAGTGCAGCAATAATAATTGGCATTGCCTCGTCTATCCAGCCAATTTATAAAGCTCTTAATACACAGATTGTCGATGGATTCAGATTCGTTGGTTAAGATGAAGAAAAATTTGCTCTTAAAGTTGAAGAGAATAACAAAACAATTTTGACCTTTAAACTTTGTCATTTAAAGGAGTTCAGATGAAGATTCCACTTAAATATACATTTAGAAATTTTACTGCCAGAAAATTAACAACCATAATTACAGCGGCAGGTGTAGCTCTTGTTGTTTTTGTATTTGCTGCAGTTTTGATGATGGCTTATGGAATTCAAAAAACACTTACGGCAACCGGGTCACCGGACAATGTAATGATCTTAAGAAAATCTGCTTCCGGTGAAATAGTAAGTATTATTGATGGTGAAACACAAAACCTGATTAAAACTCTTCCGCATATTGCAGTAAACAGTGCTGGAAAACAAATTGTATCCGCTGAACCTGTTGTTGTAATTAATCTTGAAAAAGAAGGAGGCGGATTAAGCAATATTCTGGTTCGCGGTGTTAATGAAACGGTAACAGATTTGAGACAACAGGTTAAATTGATTGACGGCAGAATGTTCAATTTTGGAAGCAGAGAATTAATTGCCGGTGAATCAACAATGAAAAATTTTCCGGGCGCTAAACTCGGCAGCCAGATTAAAATTGCCGGAGCAATGTGGAGTATTGTAGGAATATTCTCAACAGACGGCAGCGGATTTGATTCAGAACTTTGGGGTGATTCCAGACAGCTTCTGGATGCATTTAATCGTGGTAATTCTGTTTCAACACTTACATTTGAACTTGATGATCCCGCAAACTTTGAATCATTCAAACGCGCATTCGAATCAGAAAGACGCCTGCTTCAATTTGAACCGAAGATTGAACAAACATTTTATGAAGAACAATCTGAAATGATGGCAGCGTTTATTAGAATTCTCGGAATTTTTATTACAATAATTTTCAGTTTTGGTGCAATCATTGGCGCAGCTATTACTATGTATTCCGCAGTTGCAGGCAGAACAGTTGAGATTGGTACCTTGCGATCGCTTGGTTTCAGCAGGCGCAGTATTTTAGCAGCATTTTTAATGGAATCATTATTTCTCTCGCTGATTGGCGGTGGTGCAGGGCTGCTGCTTGCATCAACTCTTCAGTTCTTTTCAATCTCAACATTAAACTTTGCTTCGTTTTCCGAACTGGCATTTTCATTTTCACTTTCTCCAGATATAATTATTTCATCACTTATCTTTGCAGCAATAATGGGAATAACAGGAGGATTTCTTCCTTCAATCCGCGCAGCAAGATTAAATATTGTAAAAGCTTTACGCGCAATTTAATTTGAGAGCAGGATAGATCTGCTGAAAATTTAAGGCTCCTGTAAATGGAGCCTTTTTTTATTTCTCAGTGAGTCCGTAAGATTCAATTTTATTGTACAATGTTGTTTTGGCTATTCCCAAAATTTTGCTTGCTTCATGCTTATCCCAGTTTACATCATCAAGCACTCTTTTGATATGAATTTTTTCAAGTTCGGCAAGACTCATTCTCGGCGAGATTTCTTCTGTTGTACTTTGCAGTTCAGATTTCCTTAAAAGAATATACTCCTTTTCAAGAACATCTCCTTTTGCAAGAACAACAGCCTGAAGCAATGTATTTTCAAGCTCGCGCACATTTCCAACCCATTCATAATTCTGAAGCATTTCCATTACATCATAAGGAATCTTCCAGACATTTTTATGAAGTTCTTTATTAATTTTTTTTAAGAAATGAACAACAAGCTGCGGAATATCCGCCTTTCGTTTTCTTAAAGGAGGAACTTCAATTGTAAAAACTTTAAGCCTGTAAAATAAATCTTCCCTGAACTCACCCTTTTTTGTTAGCTCAGCAAGATTCCTGTTGCTTGCCGCAACAATTCTTGCCTTCATCGGAATTGTTAATTCACCGCCAACCCGTTCAAATTCTTTTTCCTGTATAATTCTTAGTAATTTTACCTGCAGGTTCGGTGATATTTCCGAAATTTCATCAAGAAAAATTGTGCCTTCTCCGGCTAATTCAAATTTTCCTTTTTTATCACGCACAGCTCCGGTAAATGCGCCTTTAACGTGGCCAAACAATTCACTCTCAAGCAATGTTTCTGAAAGAGCTGTACAATTAACAGCAATAAACGGCTGGTCTTTTGTAATTCCTGTATAGTGTATAACCTTTGTAACAAGCTCTTTACCAACACCGCTTTCACCTTGAATAAGCACATTAACTCTTGTTGATGAAATCTTACCTATCTTCTTAAATATTTCCTTCATTGCGGGAGTTTTACCAACCAGACTATTTTCAAGCTGAAATTCAGATGTATCACCAAGCGTTGCAATCTCAAGCCGCTCACTTAATTTTTTGCTTTCAAGTGCACGATTAACTATTGATTTAATCCGTTCAAGCTCCATTGATTTTTCAATATAATCATACGCACCAAGCTGCATGGCTTTAATTGTAGTCTGCATATCTTCAAATGCAGTAATAAGAATTACCTGTATGTTCGGATCAAATTCTTTTGTTTTTAAAAGAACATCAAGACCGGAAATACCGGGCATCTTCAAATCAGTAATAACAAGATCAGGGTGTTCCTGTTCAACTAAGGCAAGTCCCTGTTCTCCGGTTAATGCGCGGTTTGTTTTAAATTTTAATCCTGATAAAAATATATCAAGTGTCTCACCAAATGAATCGTCATCATCGATGATTAATATATTAGCCATTGTTACTTTTTAATTGTTGAAAAATTGAATTTCAAAAATTGTTTCACCCGGTTTTGATGAAACAAGAACTATCCTGCCATCATGCTGTTCAATAATTTTTTGAGCGATTGACAATCCGAGTCCCGTACCTGAAGCTTTAGTTGTAAAGAAAGGATCAAAGATTTGTCCGGGAAGTTTTATTCCGCTTCCGTTATCTTTTATAAAAACTGAAACGCGGTTATCTTTTTTATTTTCTGCAGAGCTTATTTCAATTATTCCTTTGCCATTTATAGCCTGTATTGAATTTTCAACAAGGTGATGCAAAACAGTTTGAAGTTTTAAATAATCGCCTTTAATGTAAACCTGGCGTACATTGTTTATAAAGCGGATATGTTTTTCATCAAGCACAGGTTTCAATAGCTGGCAGATGTTATTTACAAGTGTGAACAGGTTTATCCGCACAAACACAAGATCAACTTCACGTGAAAACTGAAGCACATTTTTAAGAAGCTGGTTTAATCGCTTCACTTCTTTCTGAATAATTGAAAACGATTTTTGTTTTTCTTTAGGAATGATTAATTCTCTGCTAAGCATATCAATATTCATTTTAATTGATGCAAGCGGAGTTTTAATTTCATGTGAAAGATACGCCGCCATCTTACCTATTGCTGCGTGTTTTTCATTTTTTCTTAACTCTTCTTCAACTTTTTTCCTTTCAGTAACATCACGAAAAATTGCAAGCAGTAGCGGCCGGCCTGTTTCAAACTCTATCATTGAATATGTAACATCCAGATCCAGAGTTTTGCCGCAGTTGAACGAAGAACGGGAATGCTTGTGTGTTTTAAAAGATCTTGCAGCAAAGTTTTTTTTGTATACGGTGAGAGATTCGTTTATATAATCAGTATTTGAATAAACTGTGTTAAATGGTTTACCAATTAAATCATGTTCTTCTGTTTCAACAAGTCTGCAGTAAGCTTTATTAACTGCAGCAATATTTCCGTTTTCATCTGTCAATCTCATCCCATCGTTCGAGTTTTCCCAGATTGAACGAAAGCGCATTTCGGAATTTTTCAATTTACTCTCGGCAGCTTTGCGTTCAGTTATATCACGGATAACTGAAATGATTTTATCCGGCATACCGAGTTTATTTACAATAATGGAAGCGCTTATTTCTGCGGGAAAACTTTCACCGTTTTTTTTCAGCAGAGAATATTCTGAATTAACAATTCTTCCCGCTTCAAATAATTCATTTGCATCATTAAGCACATGTTTGCGGTCTTCTTTTTTAATATGTCTGAAAATATTTCTGCCGATTATTTCTTCAACAGAATCAAATCCAAACATTTCAAAGAGCAGGCGATTCCCCATCAGAATTTTACCTTCCGGATTGACAAGCACAATTGCATCGGGAGAAGTTTCAAATAAGCTTCTGTAACGCTCCTGCGTTTCAAGAAGAGTCTGCTCAATGCGCTTATTCCTGGTAATATCATTTGCAATAATTGAAATGCCAAGAGTATTTCCGGAATTGCTTTTTATGGGTGAAACTGCGGCAGAGACAAAAATTTTCTGAATGCTTTTTGTAAGACAGGCAGTTTCAAAATTTTCTGTTCCTTTACCGGCAAGTGCTGTTCCCAAAACATTTTGAAATTTTTCTGCAAACTCGGGATGAACAAGACAAAGAACGGGCTGATCAATAATTTCTTTTTTAGAATAACCAAATATTTTTTCTGCACCGGAATTCCATGATTTAACTGCACCATCCGTTGATATTCCGATTATTGCTTCATGAGAAGTATCAACAATCTGCTCAAAAAGTTTTTCAATTTGCTGCGCGTTTTTTTTATTTGTTATATCACGAAAAATTGAAAGCAGCAGGGCAGATTCATCATCCTCTGTTTCTGATTCATCTGCGGAGACAAAAGTATTAACAACCTCAACATACTTTATTCTGCCGTCAGCAAATTTCAGTTTCTCTTCATAGGATGCATGAATTTTTCTTTCACGGAATTGTTTTTCAAAATTGAAGATAAATTTCCCGGGATCATTTGCTATAATATGTGCGCATGCGTCTTCTGCAGAAAAGCCGATTAATTCATCAGATTTTTTTTCGATTAATTTGCAGAAGGAATTATTAACTGCTACAATTTTGCCTTCCCTGTTTAATAAACGCATTCCGTCTGATGAATTATCCCAGACTGTTTTAAGTCTTTTGCGTGAATTTGCAAGTGCTTTTTTGATATTCCTGCTTTTTTTTATTTCATGGATAGTAATTAAAATTTGTTCATTAACAGAAGGAATAAAGCGTGCCCTGTAATATTTCTTTTTTGAACCCGAACCGGCAGCATAAGAAATTGCAGTACTTTCATCATAACGCACAGCATGGAAAATTGATTCAAGTACTTTGTTCATTATTCCCGGGGGAAAAATTCCATCTACTTTATTTCCTTGAAGTGAAATAAAATCATCCGCATCACCGGCATTGTAATCACGTATAATGCCGTTGAAATCAATTCTGATGAATAAATCAGGAAAAGTGCCTAATACATCTGCAGCCGTTTCTGAATTCTGTAACGTAGTTTCAATACCCTTCATAAAAATTAAAATAAAGCCGATTTCTCTAGTATCGAATCTTAAAAGAGAAAAAAAAAGAGTTAGTTTTTTAATTGATTACCAATAATATCATTTAAATAATTATATGTGTGTTGCAGAAATCATGTAAAGCATAAAATTTTAATTCATATAATTTGTACATCTGGTATGATGTAAATCATAGCGCAGACAAAAATAAAATTAAATGTCAAAAAATCGGTCGTTCCGCAGAATCTTTTTCCTGATTTTACATCTTACTTTAATTCAAATTTTATTTTTTTGAAGGGACGATTTATGGAAACTATTCAGCGTTCTTCGTTATTAGACCAGCTTCAATTAAGAAAGGATAAATTAATCCGGACAATCAGAAGTGTGCCGGAACCTTCAAAACTTGTTAATCTTCTTCAGCAGGTTGATGCTGCGCTTGAAAAGGCAGAACATGGGGCTTACGGTATTTGTGAGATTTGTAATGATCCGATTGAAGAAGAACGCCTGCTTGCTGATCCGTTAGTAACAGTATGTCTTGGCTGTTTAAGTGAACATCAACAGAAAGCACTTGAGAATGATCTGGAGTTTGCAGCGAAAATTCAGCGCAACTTACTTCCAAAAAAGAATTTAAAAATTGATGGGTGGGAGTTCAGTTATCATTACAATCCTGTTGGTGTAGTAAGTGGAGATTTTGTTGATCTTATTCCGCTGAATGATGATTCATTAATCTTTGTGATTGGAGATGTTGCAGGCAAAGGAATTTCTGCATCATTAATGATGACACATTTGCATGGATTAATTCATAGCCTTGTTTCATTTGGAATGCAGGTGAATGAAATTGTAAGCAAGGTTAACAGATTATTTTGCGAGAGTACACTTTATACAAATTATGCAACATTGATAATGGGAAAAGCAAACACGAACGGAACTATAGATATTTGTGTTGCAGGCCATAATCCGCCGCTTGTTTTAAAATCCGGTGAATTAATAAATGTGCCTGCTACAGGACTTCCAGTTGGATTATTTTGTGAATCAGAATATGAAATGAAAACAATCTCACTTCAAAAGAATGATTCAATTCTTTTATATACAGACGGATTAACAGAATCAATGGCAGATGGAATTGAATACGGTGAAGAAAGAGTTAAATCTCTGCTTATGCAAACAAACGGAACTGCTCCAAAAGAATTTATTGATCAGCTTTTATCAGATCATAAAGCATGGCTAAGACAATCCCTGCCCGCAGATGATTTAAGCATAATGATGATTAAAAAAAATTAAACAGACAAAAACCCTTTTAAACAGCCTGAATTTTTCAGGCTGTTTTAATTTCCGGTGCTTTTCCTTCCTTCCGGAGTTTTCCGCCAAGCCAGACTCCAATCGCGCCAAGAATTGGATTTAAAATCAAAATTGCATCAGGCTGTTTTGCATTCTGCATTGCTTCCATATTGGAAGTATCACTGCTTCTCATCAAATCTGCTGCTTCATTATAACTTCCTAATTCAGGAACAGCGATGATGATTCCAAGAACCAAAACAATTCCTGCCAGAATTAATATAGTGTTTTTATCTTTTCCTATAAGCATGCAAATATAACCGCCGATAAGAGAAGCAATTAAACCGAGGATGATACTTAAAATAATCCATGTGGTGCTGACACGGTAAGAATTTGGCTAGAATGATCCATCAGCCCCAAGAATAAAATAAAGAATGGTGAACGTAATAAAGATTATAATTGCAGTAGAAATGTAACCGGTAATTACTGCTAAAATTTTACGGCCCATCGGAACCTCCGGTTTTTATTGATATTGGAAGTGCTGCCGGAAATTAATTAATTATTTTTGATAATTCACATTTTTTTTGCAGATGAATTGAAGTAGTAAAACAAAAAGCCTTCGTAAATTACGAAGGCTCTTTTATTTTTCTTTAAGAGAAAAATTATAAAATGAACTTACTCAGGTCTCTGTTCTTAACAATTTTATCAAGCCTGGATTTAACAATCTCTGCATTAATCTTAACAACGTTTGATGGAATTTTATCCGGCACATCAAAAAGAATTTCGTCAAGCAGGGTTGTTAAAATTGTATGAAGTCTTCTTGCCCCGATATTCTCAACCTGTGAATTAACTTCCGTTGCTATCCTTGCAATTTCACGGATCGCATCAGCAGAAAATTTAAGTTTAACACCCTCTGTCTCAAGCAATGCACTGTATTGTTTAAGCAGAGCATTTTGAGGAGTTGTAAGAATCTGAACAAAATCTTCCTCGGTTAAGCTGTTCAACTCAACACGAATTGGAAATCTTCCCTGAAGTTCCGGAATAAGATCAGACGGTTTGGAAACATGGAATGCACCCGATGCTATAAACAGAACATGTTCTGTGCGTACAACGCCGTACTTAGTATTAACATTCGATCCTTCAACAATAGGGAGAAGATCTCTCTGCACACCTTCTCTTGATACATCCGGCCCCTGTGATTTTCCACCGCCAGCAACTTTATCAATCTCATCAATAAAAACGATCCCGCTGTTCTCAACACGTTCAATAGCTTCCTTCTGAACAGCCTCCATATCAATAAGTTTCTGTGCTTCTTCCTGCGTAATAATGTTACGTGCTTCAGCAATTGTTGTTTTTCTTTTCTTCTTTTTCTTGGGAATAAGGTTGCCCATAATTTCCTGGAAATTTATTCCCATATCATCCATACCAAGCGGACCAAGAACCTGCATACCGATTGCAGGCTGTGTGTTCGCATCAAACTCAATCATCTTTGAATCGAGTTCACCGTTTTTAAGTTTAGCACGCATCCAATCGCGTGTTTTTTGGTTTTGAAATGCTTCTGTATTTTCTTCATTTTCTGATTCCTGTACTGCTGCATGTTTTTTAACCGGGGGAATCAGGATATCTAGAATTCTTTCATCCGCAAGCTCCTGAGCTTTTGCCTGCACTTCTGCAGTCTTTTCAGATTTTACCATGTTCACTGCATAATCTGTTAAATCACGTATCATTGATTCAACATCTCTTCCAACGTAACCAACTTCGGTAAATTTTGAAGCTTCAACTTTTACAAACGGAGCGTTTGCAAGTTTTGCAAGCCGGCGTGCAATTTCTGTTTTACCAACCCCGGTGGGACCAATAAGTATAATATTATTCGGCAGTATTTCATCTCTGATCGTATCAGTAACCTGCTGTCTTCTCCACCTGTTACGCAGTGCAATTGCAACTGCACGTTTAGCTTCTGTCTGGCCAATTATATATTTATCAAGTTCTTTTACAATTTCTGAAGGTGTAAGATGTTTATTTTCCGTGCTCATTTAATTACTCTTTTATTTTTCAATTACTTCAACATTAATTTTATTATTTGTGTAGATACAAATATCAGCAGCAGTTTGTAGTGCTTCAGCTACAATTTCTTCTGCGGAAAGTGAACTGAATTTCTTCAGCATTTTGGCAGCGGCTAATGCGTACATTCCGCCTGAACCAATTGCAACAATCTGATCATCAGGCTCAATTACATCACCATTCCCTGAAATCACAAGCGCTTTATCTTCAGTAATAACAGCAAGCATTGCTTCAAGCCGGCGGAGGTATTTATCAGTACGCCAATCTTTTGTAAGTTCAACAGCGGCACGGTGAACATTTCCGCGGTACTGCTCAAGTTTATCTTCAAATCTTTCCATCAAAGTAAACGCATCTGCTGAAGCGCCTGCAAAACCGCAAAGCACTTTTCCATTGGCAATTTTTCTGATTTTATGCGCGTTGTGTTTCATAACCGTGCTGCCGAGCGAGACCTGACCATCTCCGCCAATTGCGGCTTTACCATTATGAATTATACCGAGAATAGTTGTTGATCGAATTTTATTTTCCATAGCTCCTTCTCTTTAAATTAAGGATTTTCATGAAGACTCCGCATCCAGTCATCAACCCATTCTGTAAATCTAAATGTTGATGGTACTGCGGGAAGCCTTCCTCCGAATCCCATATATCTTATTGCAAACATATTAAAATCTTTAACAGAAATGGAATTCAGCAGTTGGGAATTAATTTTTATTCCGTGTTTGCGCGCAAGCTGGACAGTTTTTTCAATAATCTTTTCAGATAATTTTTGAAGTTTTAAATTTCTCCGAACTTCTTCTGAAGTATTTGCACCGGGAATCAGATTGTCTTCTTTTTTATCAATCAATTTGAAAATGAGATAACCATTATCAGTTAACACTGGACCGTAAACTTCTCCAACTTCCATTGATGAAGCTATTGTTCCTATTTCTCCGCGTTCAGAAGAAGGGAAATATCCGGATTCATAATTATTATTCTTGCTATATCTTTCAGCCAGTTCACGGAAATCTGTCCCCTTTTCATTCTCATCAAGAATTTTTTCAATTACATTCAGGCTGTCTGTTAATATTTCTAAAATATTTAAAAAGATAATTTTAGCAGAGTCATTATCTGTAACATTAATATCCGTGTTATTCACAAAATAATTTTTATAAAGCTTTGCAAGATAATTTTCCCGCCACAAATTAATTGCGTTTTTTACTTCGGGAAGATTCTGCAAACCTCTTTTGTATCCTTCATGAGCAAGAAGTTCCTGTTCAATTAAAGTGCGCACACGTGAATTTAATTTTGCTGCAATAATTTTTTCATCAACATCTGTTGTGTAAAATCCTTCAAACGCAAATGAGCGCAAAAACTCCTTCATTGTAAGCGGATCAAAATCAAAAATAATAAAAGGCATTGCAAGTGTATCCGTGCCAAGCTGATTTTCAATTGAAATAATATCCGCTGTTTCCAGGCGTACATCAATTGAATCAGGAATGTTGCCGAGCTTCTTTTTCTGCTGAAGAATTGAAATAATTTTATCAGCCGCAGCCCAGAACAGATTTCCATCAGCTTCAATTTTTTTATCATTTAAGAAAGAAGATTTAAACGTACGATAAAGACTATCAGTTTTTTCTTCTTCAAGCGCATTCTTAACCTTGCTTAATGTTTTGTTAATATCTTCTGATGTAAAAGATTTCTGAATTTTCTTTTCAACTAAAAAGATCATCCAGCCGTTATTTGATTTTACAGGAGAAGAATATTTTCCCTCATCAAGTTTGAACAATTCATTTTCAATTTCTTTTTTCATCTCACCGGAATTTACTTCCAGCGCCGGAAGCTGAAATTCATTTATCGAATAAAGCGAATCAAATTCAGCTCCACTATTCAGCTTTGAATAAAGATCATATATTCCTGCTGAATCAGGAGAATACAATACGCCCAGATACAACGTGGTAAAATGCTTAAACATTGCATCCGTTAGTTCCTCTTCGGATATCGTTATTTTATTTTTTATTTCAAGATTAAAAAGAGCATCACGCACAAGCATTTTTTCAATGAACTTAAAAGTAATGTTCATTACTTCTGTTGTATCAAGTTTCAATTCTTCCGCTTCCTGCGCCCAGAGTTTTTCCGCAATTAAGGAATAGAGAAGATTTTCCTTCTTTTCATCCTTACTCATTTTCAATGTCTGCGGAATTAATTCATATTTTAAACGGAATTCCTGAACGCTGATTGATTTATTTCCGGCTGATGCAATAATACTATCACTCTGAATTTGAAAAGCATTCAGTGAAATACAAGGAACTGAGAGAAATAAAATTACTTTAATCAACTTCCTAAAATTCATATCGGGTAAATTTAAGATTTGTATGGTTGAAATGGTTTTAACGGAATAAGCCTGGGAATTGTTTCTCTGTATTTAATATAATCATCATTAAAAATTTTTATCAGCTTTTTTTCTTCATATTCAGAACCGATATAAAAATAAGCAATGATGCATATTAAAATGGTTAGATAAAACAAATCCATTATTGGCCGGAAGATCAAGATCATCATTGAAAAAAAATAAAGCGGATGCCGAACAAATTTGTAAGGCCCATTAATTCTTAAAGTATAATGTTCATCAAGTTCCTCAGAATTATAATTTCTTTTTAACCATCTTTCAATCTGCTGAATGCCTATAAATTCTTTCAGGCAAATATATCTGAACGTCCAAAAAATTCCGGCAAGTCCGGCAAACTGCGGAATAAGGACGAGCAGATCATAAGGAGGATTGAGATCATAAATAATAAGATTTGGTTTTGGCATAATTAAATATGCTAAATACAAAAGGAAAAGTGAGAGAATATTAAATCCCAGCCGGTAGAATGCTATCTTATCTCCAACAAGCTCAAACAGTTTTTTCTTAATTTCAAATGAAGCAGTAAGTGAATGGATGTAACCGAAAATTGAAAAGATCAGAATGATGAGAAAAACATCTACGGCATAGTTTATCATAATTCTTTCCGGAGGCGCGCAATTGGCAGGCGGAGCTGCTCACGGTATTTTGCAACCGTTCGTCTCGCAATATGAATTCCTTCTTCGTTTAACATTTCTGCCAGTTTATCATCACTGTAAGGAGCGCTTTTATCTTCTGCATCAATAATTTCTTTCAGGCGTTCTTTAATGTGTTTGTTTGAAACTTCTTCACCTGAATCGGTGCTCAATCCTTCACTGAAAAAATATTTCAGTTCATGAATTCCCATCGGGCTTTGAACATACTTACCATTAACCACGCGGCTGATTGTTGAAATATCCATCTGTATTTCTTCAGCAATATCCTTATAAATCATCGGTTTGAGAAACTTTGGACCTTTATCAAAAAATTCGTACTGCTTCTCAAGAATTGCCTGCATTATTTTCATCAGCGTTTCTCTTCTCTGCTGAATGCAGGCAATAAACCATTTTGCAGATTCAAATTTTTCTCTTAAAAATTTATATGTGTTTTTCTCGCGGTCATTCTTCTTGCCGCGTTTGCCGTTCTGAAACATTTCAAGATAGGTTTTGCTTACTGTAACCGAAGGAACACTCTTATCATTCAAAGTGATTATAAAATTATCATCAGATTTTTCAATAATAAAATCAGGTGTAATCTGATTCATTTCTGCCGATTCAATATTTCCTTCTCCCGGTTTCGGGTTAAGGCTCTGAATCAATTCAACTGTAGCTTTTAAACTTTCATCGGTAAGATTCATTTTCTGCTTAATTGCTTCAAATCTGCGTTTGGCAAAATCATCAAAATAATTATTAAGCAGTTCTCCGGCTAAGTATTTGTAGTAAGGATCGTGAGATGAATGTTTTAGCTGAATCAACAAACATTCCTGTAGACTTCGTGCTGCAATTCCAACAGGATCAAATGTTTGAATCTCTTTTAAAATTTCCTCTGCTTTTTCAATCGGTATAATCACATTCTCAAACATTGCAAGTTCATTAACAATCTCTTCAATTGATCTTTTAAGATATCCGTCTTCATCCAGATTTCCGATAATCTCTTCACCAAGCATGTAAAGATCATCATCAAGATTGAGCAGTTGCAGCTGGCTGCGCAGGTGTTCAGTTAAAGATTGTCTTGCTTGTGCGAGAGGCTGGTAAACTTCATCATCGCTGCTTTTATTTGCCCGCTCAACTTCATAATCACCTTCATAATCATTCATGAAGTCTTCTATTTCAAATTCATCATCCTTGTTGTACTCTTCAAATTCCTCTTCATTTTCATCCTTCTTATCTTTTTCAAGCTGATCCTGGAGCATTTCCGGTTCTTCTTCCATTACTTCCTCAAGAATAGGATTTATTTCCAGTTCATTTTTAATTCTTTGTTCAAGAGCAAGTGTATTTAACTGAAGCAGTTTTTGATACTGGATCTGCTGCGGTGATAATTTCTGTTGTTGTGATAATC
>Ga0079224_100007052_pt1 | contig 15001 bp, 14 predicted proteins | sample Stecom2015_FD_80414 | JGI IMG/M metagenome (GOLD analysis project Ga0079224, IMG submission 80414) | Agricultural soil microbial communities from Utah to study Nitrogen management - Steer compost 2015 | ecosystem: Environmental > Terrestrial > Soil > Agricultural land | place: USA: Utah...
AAAAACCATTATCGCTGCCGCAGCTGGAACTAAGTGCATTTTATGGCAGCTGGAATGCTAAACGATTTTCTTTGGATGCTACGGGCCCTTTAACTAAGAATAAAAAACTGCTTTATCGTAGTATTGTCGGGTACGACCAAGGAAATAGTTTTCGCGACTATCAGGATGTTCGCAATTTACTGATAGCGCCTTCCCTCTCTTATGAATTCAATTCTACCGGCAAACTGTTGCTGGAAGTAAACTACGCCTACGAGAAAGCCGTGCAGCAATATGACCGAGGTTCTTATGTTTTCACTCGCCCTGATGGTACCTTTGATTTTGATTACTATCCGAATAACCTAACGGCACAGAGCCCGAGTGATTATGGAAAAACGCATAACACCTCCGTCAATCTGCGTTACGATCAACAATTGGGCAATCAGCTCCGACTTACCTTGGTGCAACGTTATGTGCGAAGTCGTTTCGATTATACCGACCATATTGTAACCGGCTTGATTCAGCATGACTCGATCAGTAGATCGTATCAAGACTGGCTATACGACCAATTTAACTGGCAAACAACGGCCTTTCTCAACTATGTTTTAAAAACAGGGCCATTAACCCATAATATCTTAACCGGTATCGATTATAATAATTATGGTTGGCATAAAAATGACTACCGAAATTCACCGGCGCAACGCATTAGCATTTTTAATCCCGATTATAGCCTTGACCCTCCAGCCCCCAACCCGGAAGTCGATTATTACGACGACAATAAAGAGCGTATTCATTTAATTGGCACTTATGTGCAGGATCAGATAAAATATAAAGATTTAATTTTGTTGCTATCCTTGCGCTATGATGATTACAGCTTGAGACGCGTCCCTTTATCAGCGCGTGATAATGAGCAAGGAAACGAATCGGATGCTTCGGCCTGGATTCCGCGAGTAGGATTAGTCTATTCGCCTATTGATGCGCTTTCCTTTTACGGCAGCTACACCACATCCTTCAATCCACAAACTTCCAATTCAGTACGAAACGGAGGGCCATTCCCGCCAAGAACAGCCAAGCAGGTTGAAATAGGCAGCAAATCGTCTTGGTTCGAGAATCAATTTTCATTGACATTGGCGGCTTATCAGATCGATTACGCCAATATTCTGGCAGCCGCGCCAACAGATGAAAACCCAAATAGACAAATCGCCATCGATGGAACACGTAGCAAAGGTTTTGAGGCCACTACCCAAGGGAACATTCATCATTTCAATCTGATACTTGGATATGCGTACAACGATCATGTACTATTATCCGATAATACCTTAGGAGCTAAAGGTAGTCGCTTTGCAAATGCTCCCAAGCATATGGCCAATGCCTGGATCAAATACAATTTATCAACTGGTTTTGCAAAGGGGCTTGGTATCGGTATCGGTGGCAGATATACCAGCAACCAGGTAGGTTTTGTAAGTGCACAAAATTTTTTGATACCAGCTTCCACTGTACTTGACGCTATGCTTAATTATGAACGTAACCGCTATAACATTCAATTCAATGTATACAATATTACGAATGAACGCTATTTTTTAGGCGGCAATTCGCGTACGGTTACGGCCTCGTTGGGTAATCCTTTTAATTTTAGAATAGGCATTAATTACCTGATTCGATAGTGATGTCAATAAAGAACAGATTACTACGCTGGGTATTTAGAATGCACGGCGTAACAGGGCTGATAACAGGTATTTTTCTAATCTTACTGGGATTGAGCGGATCAGCATTGGTTTTTATGGAAGAGTTGGACCATTATACCAATAAGCACCTTTTTCAAGTAAAAGAAACCGCGGCCAAAATGTCGCTTGATACGATCTATCATCGCATTACCGCTCAATATCCTCGGCTTAGCGGCATCGCCTGGTTAAATCCGCAAGCAGCTCCCACCGAAGCTTACAATTATCGTTTATACCTAAATGATGGTAAAATCCATACCTACGATCTAGCCGTATTGACCATTGATCCCTACACGGGTCGTATTATACGCGAAGGACGTTATGATCAATGGCAATCCGGCTTTATGCAGTGGTTATTTCAATTTCATTTCTCCTTTCATTTTGGTATGCCGGGTACCTTATTAACCGCTGTACTCGGAATAACTATGCTTATTTCTATTCTTACGGGCGTGCTGATTTATCGAAAACAGGTATGGAAAGTTTTGTGCTTTAAAAAACCGATTCGATGGCACAATAGAAGGATGCTAAGTTCCGATCTGCATCGTATCGTCGGTATTTGGTCTTTGTTGTTTAATGCGGTTATCTTTTTCACTGGCTTTTGGCTGAATCTTTTTGCCTTTGACTCGAGTGCATGGCACAGTAAAATGCAAGTAAATCCGCCCAATCGAGCAGATGTCCTCTCAATTGACAGCCTTTATAAGAAAGCTTCCCATGCATTGCCGCAGCTTAAAGTCCATTCCGTATATATGCCCACTCAACCCGGTCGCGGCTTCGCCATTCGCGGTAGCTTACCGGGTGATAATCCATTTTTTGGACAGGCAAGTAGCGTTACGTTAGACGTCAAAAGCGGAGCGGTCGAAGCTATAAAAGAATCCGATAAATTTGATTTCTCCGAAAAACTGCGCACACTGGTTCTACCCCTTCATGCCGGTAGTTTTGGTGGTCTGCCTGTTCGGATATTATATGTATTCATTGGTTTAACGCCTGGTTTATTAAGCATCACCGGTTTTTTATTATATCTAAAAAGAACGAATAAACAACGTCATCTCCGAAAGCCAACAGTTCATACTTTTAACCGAACGTATTAGCTTTAGCCTTTAAATATAGCCCTGTGTATGGGATCCCTACTATACAAGCGATTAATTCGGTTTGGCCCTTTCATACTGAATCGGCCATTCAATCGAATCCCGCAACTCATCAGCAGCCTGTAGCGGAAAATAAGGATTGCGCAAAAGTTCACGCGCCATGGCAATTAAGTCGGCATCGCCATTAACAAGAATGGTTTCGGCTTGCGTAGCATTGGTTATCAGCCCAACGGTTGCTGTGAGAATACCCGCTTCTTTCTTTATTTTTGAAGAAAAAGGCAATTGGTAAGCAGGACCTACAGGGATTTTTTGATAAGGAACAAGTCCGCCACTAGATACATCCAGTAGATCGACACCTCTGGTTTTGAGAATGGACGCTAACTGGATTGATTGATCCAAATCCCATCCACCTTCCGCCCAATCACTAGCTGAAATTCTTACAAATAAAGGCAATTCTTTCGGTGCCACGCTTCGCACCGCATCAATAACTTCCAGTAACAACCGAATGCGATTCTCGAAACTGCCTCCATATTCATCTTGCCTTTGATTACTCAAAGGCGATAGAAATTGGTGCAACAAGTACCCATGTGCCGCATGTATTTCGATAAGCTCGAATCCGGCACGCAATGCACGCTCGGCCGCTGACTTAAAATTACTTACGATGGCACGAATCCCCTCTATATTCAATTCGACAGGTACGGCATAATTATCGGAGAAAGCAATTGAAGAAGGGGCCACCGGCACCCAGCCACCATCTTCAATACTAACTTTCCCTCTACCCTTCCAAGGCGCAGCCGTGCTGGCCTTACGCCCCGCATGGGATAACTGAATCCCAGGCACGGATTGTTGATTTTTAATAAATTGGGTAATCTGCAATAGCTTCTCAATATGGGCATCATTCCAAATACCTAAGTCGTCAGGTGAGATTCTGCCGTCGGGCGATACAGCGGTAGCTTCAGCGATGATTAGCGAAGCACCCCCAATAGCCCTACTTCCCAAATGCACTAAATGCCAATCATTGGCAAATCCGTCTACGGCGGAATATTGACACATCGGAGAAACTATTATTCTATTTTTTAAGGTAATTCCATTCAACGGGAGTGGACTGAAAAGCTTCGACATAGTAAAGAAATAAATTAAAACACAAGTTTAAGGAAAGAATCTAAAATGCCCATCATCGTTGTCATTGCGAGGAAGAATGACGAAGCAATCTGCGTTTTTTTAGGTGATCATCACCTTTTAGAAACCTTCCTTTACATCAAATGTAGGGAAATTGTGTTAGATAGATGTCAGAGAAAATTAAAAGTGAACTCCGTTCACAAACCATTTAAGTGCTTTCTTGTTAGGAATTAAGGTGCTTGCGGACCTTCGAACACCTAGAAACCAATATATATGAAGATTAGACAATATGATGCCATTGTTATTGGCTCCGGACAGGCGGGCGTTCCCTTAGCGAAAAAACTTGCGAACCATGGAAAAAAAGTAGCCATCATTGAGAAGCGATGGATTGGCGGAACTTGCGTGAACGACGGTTGCACGCCTACTAAAACATGGATAGCTTCTGCAAAAGCAGCTTATGATGCCCACAAAAGTACTGAGCTCGGCGTTTTTGTAGAAGACGCTAAAATTGACATGACCATTATAAAAAAGCGTAAGGACAAAATCGTCGAAAATGCACGGAGCGGAAATCAAAAAGCATTGGAGAGTACTAAAAACTTAGATGTCATCTTTGGTGAAGCCGCTTTTACGGATTTCAAAACGATCGGTGTGACTTCCGATACCGGGTCTCAACAGATAATGAAGGCAGATTTATTTTTCTTGAACACAGGTGCTGTCCCATTTATCCCGGAAATTGAGGGCCTCAACGCCATTAATTTCCTTACTTCGACCAGCATACTCGAATTGGATCAAGTGCCTGAGCATTTGCTAATTATAGGCGGCAATTATATTGGCCTGGAGTACGGCCAAATGTTCCGTCGCTTTGGCAGCAGAGTCACGATTGTGGAAAAATCGCCAAGAATTATGGCTCGCGAGGATCCGGATGTATCCGAAGAAATGCGCAAATTACTGAAACTGGAAGAAATCGACATCCTGCTCAATGCGGAAACCACCTTTTTCGACAAGCAGGGACCTGAAAAAGTTGTAGCGACCATCCATACCAACGGAAAAAAGCAAAAAATTAGTTGTAGTCACGTGTTGGTCGCTACAGGCCGTGTTCCACAGACTGGACCGCTTAAGCTAAACAACACCGGTGTAAAACTCGACAATAAAGGATACATAAAGGTAAACAGCAAACTCGAAACCAATGTAAAAGGCATTTATGCCTTAGGTGATGTGAAGGGCGGACCTGCATTTACCCATATTTCATATAATGATTATACAATTGTTTATCGTAATCTTTTGGAAAACACGAATTATACAACACGTAACCGATCGATACCCTATTGTGTATTTACCGACCCGCAGCTCGGACGCATCGGCCTGAGTGAGACAGAAGCGAAAAAACAGGGCTTAACTATAAAAGTAGCGAAGCTGCCGATGACCGCTGTGGCCCGCGCAGTTGAAACAGGCGATACCCGTGGTTTTATGAAAGCCATTGTAGATGCCAAAAGTAAACGAATACTAGGGGCTTCTATTCTTGCAGCGCAAGGCGGCGAAATCATGACCATCTTACAAATGGCTATGGAAGGTAAAATCACTTACGACCGCATTCGCTATGGCGTGTTTGCACATCCGCTTTATGCCGAATCATTAAATAATCTTTTTATGACATTGGAAGATTAAAATTTATGATCAAAGTACAAGGGGTAAGTAAATCGTACAATAGCCTTAAAGCAGTGAATGAGCTGTCTTTGGAAATAAAGGAAGAAGAAAATTTGATCCTTCTCGGTGCGAGTGGTTGCGGTAAAACGACAACGCTTAAAATGATTAACTGCCTGATTAAACCAGATCAAGGACAAATTTTCATTAATGGCAAGAACATTCAGGACCAGTCTCCGATCGACCTGCGACGGAATATCGGTTATGTTTTACAAAATAATGGCCTATTCCCCCACTATTCAGTCGCTCAAAACATTGCTATCGTTCCACACTTATTGAAATGGGATAAAAAACGGATAGAAACGAGGGTAGATGAGCTATTGGAAAAACTACACCTTCCCAACTCCTATCGAAGCAGGTATCCGCACGAATTAAGCGGTGGGCAACAACAACGCGTAGGAATTGCCAGAGCATTGGCAGCACATCCTCCGATTTTGCTCATGGATGAACCTTTTGGGGCTTTGGATAACGTTACTCGGACAAAAATACAGGAAGAATTTAAAGCTTTAGATGAATTAAAAAGAAAGACCATCGTTATGGTTACGCATGATGTCCAAGAAGCGTTTACACTGGGTAACCAAATCTGCTTAATGGATAAGGGAGCAGTTGTCCAAATAGGCAAGCCTTGGGATCTGTTATTTAAACCGTCCCATTCGCTGGTAACAAGCTTTCTACAGGAGCAACGTTTACAACTCGAGTTCAAGACAATTCTATTGGCAGCGTTATGGCCTTGGCTACCCACAGCGGACCAAACAGATAATCATATCACTCTTTCGTCCCAATCCACACTATGGGATGCACTGGAACGCCTTCAGCAGAATAAAACCGAAACACTTCAAATCGTCGACCATAAAAAAGAAGCAAAAACAGCAGGATTTGAGCAGTTAATGTCAGCTATTTACCGCTATAAAAAAACCATCGTTACATGAACGAACAACAGCAAACGCTCTGGCACTTTATGTGGCAACAGGCAGATAAGCTGCTGGTCCAAACCTTACAGCATATAGGCCTGACCTTCATTTCCTTGTTAATAGCGGTATTGTTGGGACTACCGCTGGGTATTTTAATTGCACGAAATCGAAATTTATCCGGAATTGTTTTAGGTACTGTTGGTATCTTGCAAACTATACCAAGCATCGCCCTACTAGGATTTCTAATTCCCGTACTTGGTATAGGTGCTAAACCAGCTATTGTAGCCTTATTTCTCTATGCTCTTCTTCCGATCATCCGCAATACCTATACGGGTATTACGGGCATTAACCCAACTGTCAAGGAAGCCGCTATAGCGCTTGGACTTAACAAACAACAACTACTTCTACAGGTTGAATTACCACTCGCAATGCCCGTAATATTAGCGGGTATACGCACGGCTACCGTCATTAACGTCGGAGTGGCTACGTTGGCTTCTTATATTGCCGCCGGCGGCTTAGGCGAGTTCATCTTCGGCGGAATTTCTTTAAACAATACAAACATGATACTTGGCGGTGCTATACCGGCCGCATTACTCGCTTTGCTCTTTGATTTTTTACTTTCCCGTTTACAAAAATTGAATATTAAAACGCTTAACCGAACTACCCTTGCTATGCCGGTATTACTTATTTTATTAAGTCTGCTTTATTTTGTTCCCGCGGCCTACGGAACAAAGCTCGTTGCCGGCTTTACGCCGGAATTTATGGGACGACAGGATGGGAATGTGGGGCTTGAAAGAATCTATGGCTTAAAAATTCATACGGTGGTCATCAATGATGCGGTCATGTATAAAGCCGCCTATGAAAAGCAATTGGACGTCATTAGCGGCTATTCGACAGATGGTCGTTTAAAAGCATATGACCTGGTTGTTTTAAAGGATGATAAGGGTATTTTCCCACCTTACTATGCAGCGCCCATTGTTCGAAATCAAGCGCTGGAAAAATTCCCTTCGCTCGAAAAAACATTGAATCTGCTGGTCGGAAAAATAAACGATAGCGTGATGACCGATCTAAATTACCGCGTTGATCATCTCCATCAATCACCCGAGCGCGTGGCACATGACTTTCTGAAAGCACACGGCCTGTGGAGAGAAAGAGGCGGAAAAAAGAACGGAACAGTACGCTTGGGTTCTAAAATCTTTGGCGAACAATACATCTTGGCCAGCCTGTACAGTCAGTTAATAAAAGGTTTCACGGATTATGATGTAGTTGCCAAAACCGGCCTAGGCGGCACCAAAATTTGTTTCGATGCGTTGATGAATGATCAGATCGATCTTTACCCGGAATATACAGGAACAGGCCTCCTAGCCATTCTGAAGCCACCTCAACAAACGATTGATTCATTAGGTGGCGATAAAGATAAAACCTTCGCCTATGTCAAGGACCAATTCGAAAAAAAATACGGAATTAGCTGGCTGAAGCCTATCGGCTTTAATAACGCCTATGCACTCATGATGCGGAAACAGCAGGCAGAAACCTTTCATATTGAAACCATATCAAATCTCAAAGAGTATTTAAAAAATCAATAGTCATATGGATATATACACTCGTTATAAAAGTCTTCGTCAACGAACAGAAGATATTTGCCGTCCGCTAGCGATTGAAGATTATGTCGTCCAACCGATCGTAGACGTGAGTCCACCTAAATGGCATCTTGGACATACCACCTGGTTTTTTGAGACCTTTATTTTAACCCCTCATGTTCAGGGATATCAGCCATTTAATCCGGATTACAATTACGTTTTTAACAGCTACTACGAAACCATCGGCAATCGGGTCATCCGTACAGATAGAGGTAATCTTAGCAGACCAACCGTTGATGATATCTATCGCTACCGCCAACATGTAGACGAAGCCATGTTAAAAATACTTTCGGCTCCTCTCGAGCCGGAAGTAAGCGATCTAATTGTATTGGGCATTCATCACGAGGAACAACATCAGGAACTTTTATATACGGACATTAAGTATATATTGGGCCACAATCCCCTATTTCCAGCCTATGATGTCACGTATCAACCACCTACTTTGAAATCAACATCAACTAATGATTTTATTCGCATTAAGGAAGGACTTTACGAAATTGGGTTTAAAGGGGATGGCTTTTGCTTTGATAACGAACTTGGTAGACATAAGGCTTATCTTAACGAATTTGAAATAAGTAACCGTTTAGTAAGTAATGCCGAATATCTTGAATTTATAAATGATGGTGGTTACAGCGATTTTCGCCATTGGCATGCCGAGGGCTGGGACTGGGTCAGAAACGAAAAAATAACGGCACCCCTCTATTGGCATTTCATTGACAATAGTTGGTATCATTATACGTTTCGGGGTCTGGAACCTATTGATTTAGAAGCTTCTGTACGACATGTAAGTTACTTCGAGGCTTATGCTTATGCGGCTTGGAAGGGTTTAAGATTGCCTACTGAATTTGAATGGGAGGTGGCTGCGCCAAGTTTTACCTGGGGAGAAAACTGGGAATGGACAGAAAGTGCCTACTTACCTTACCCTGGATTTAAAAAGGCCCCTGGCGCGATCGGTGAATACAATGGTAAATTTATGGTTAACCAAAAGGTATTACGTGGAGCTTCTGTGGTTACCTCGCCCGGGCACAGTCGTCTCACGTATCGAAATTTTTTCCAGACCAATCTACGCTGGCAGTTTACGGGCATTCGGTTAGCAAAATAATTGACAAAGAGCATGAACAAAAATATTTCAGATTTAATGGATGACCTATTCGAAGCCGCTAATACAAAAACAGCACTTTTTTATAACGATGTTATAAAAGGCCTTCGGGAGAACCCGAAGCACTTGGATTCTAAATATTTCTACGATGCGGCGGGCGACAAGCTATTCCGCGAAATCATGAACTGCCCTGAATATTATCTTACCCGGGCCGAACTCGAAATTTTTTCGGAGAAGACTGTCGAGCTTGCAGCGGCACTTAGCCGTGACCGGGATAGTTTTGATCTGATTGAATTAGGTGCCGGTGATGCAACAAAATCGACCTACCTTCTAAAAGAATTGTTAGGGCAGCAGATGGATTTTCGCTACATCCCCATTGATATATCGGCAAATGTAATTGAGAATCTTAACGAAAGTTTACCTAAAGTACTACCTCGACTTAAACTGACGGGTCTGAACGGTGAGTATTTTGAGATGCTGGAAAAAGCGACCTCGTTATCAAATAGGCCTAAAGTTGTTTTATTCTTAGGATCAAATATCGGCAATATGCCTGTAGACAGGGTGACCGAATTTTGCAAAAAACTCCGCAAGCATTTATCTAAGGGCGACCGCCTACTTATGGGGATGGATATAAAGAAAAATCCCAAGACGATCTTGGCGGCTTATAATGATAAAAGCGGTATCACAAAACGTTTTAACCTGAACCTACTCGAGCGAATTAATCGCGAGCTCAATAGCAATTTTATTATAAGCCGTTTTGACCATTACGCTACCTATGATCCGGAAAGCGGGGCTTGCAAAAGTTATCTTATCAGCCTTGACAATCAGACCGTACAAATAGGTGAAGAGGTCTTTCACTTCGCTGAGAATGAGCCGATTTTTATGGAGATCTCACAAAAATTCAGCTTCGAGCAGATTCAAGACTTAGCCGATAAATCCGGGTTTAAATTTATTGATCAACTGTTTGACAGTAAAAAATGGTTCACTGACGTTATTTGGTCAGCTGAATGATAATTTGGTATTTTCTCCCGTCATAAAAATAGGAAAGCAAAATCCCGCGGCATTTCAGGCTCACGGGATTTTGATCAATTCTCCCGTTTTATAACTGCGTATCGTTTAGTTTAATGGTTCGTTTTTTTCGAAGTCGGATATTCAATAATTCGACAATCAACGAAAAACCCAAACAAGAATAAATAATGCTTTTACTTACCTCCTGATGGAAACCTCCGGCAATTAACACTACGCCTATGACAACCAGAAACGTTAAAGCAAGCATCTGCAAGGTAGGCTGTTTGTTAATAATCCGTAATACAGGGCCGGCAAAAGCCATCATTACACCGATGGATATAATAACCGCTATAATCATGATCAGTACATAATCAACTAAACCTACTGCAGTTAAAATTGAATCGAAGGAAAAAACAGCATCAACCAAAACTATTTGTACTAAGACCGCACCGAAGCCAACCGGACTTTTTTTCTGGTGTAGGTCTTCATCCTGTTCTTGCAATTTATGATGGATTTCTAAGGTGCTTTTCACAATCAGAAAGAGTCCACCAGCTATCAGAATGAGATCCTTGTAGCTAAGCGGGATATCCTCCTTACCAAATAAACTTAAGGTCATAACCGGGTCCTTCAGTCCGATAATCCAGTTTATGCAAAGCAATAAGGCAATTCGGAAAACCATCGCCAAGGTCAAGCCAAGATTACGTGCTTTGCGCTGTAATTTCTCCGGCAACTTTCCTGCAACAATGGAGATGAAAATGATATTATCGATACCTAATACAATCTCAAGAAAGCATAAAGTAATCAGGCTGATCCAAACTCCGGGATCGGCAAAATTAGGGATTTCAAATTCCATAGGGCGTCAGGGATTAATCGAAGTCAAATAAATCACCTAAAAACGATTTCTTTTTATGTGGTCGTTGTTGATAACGCTTATCACGATAGTCGGATTTGTCTTTATAGTCGTTCCACTGATTTGAGCTGTTATATGATTCAGAAGGCTCATCGTTTTGCCCATTATCAACGTAATTGATAATTTTGTCAAGCTCTCCTTTATCGAGCCAAATCCCCCGACATTTTGGACAATAATCTATTTCCACTTGGTATCTTTCGGACATCAGTAAAGTTTCATTACAATTCGGACATTTCATTTTACTACTTTTTTTAGGATTCAACTCAGTATCTATTAATTAAAATTGAACAGGTTTAACGACATAGCAAACCTACACTCGCTTTTCCATGTTCATTCGTCCCCCGCTTGTCGGGGAACCTACAATTAGAAGTTATATGAAATATGGTCCGTCAGAACAAGGTATAGATGTGCAAAAAAGTATAATAGGAAGGCTTTAGCCAGCACCCATGGATAAGGAAAAAGGTCGTAATGCTTTGATTAACAGATACTACCGACTCTGCATCAATTCGCTTGTACTTTTCGAGTCCCTTCTTTTCTTTTTCAGCATGGATGTATTTTCCCGGCCCAATTTCCAAATCGTCCAACAGCGTCTCTTGGACGAGTACGCTCTGCACTTCCTTTCCTGTATTTAAAAGCAAGTTTTGATAAAGCAGAAAAAAAGGAAAGAGTATGCTCAACCACAGTAGTAGTAGAGAAAAACGCTTTCTGATTATTATGTTGTCGCGTAAGAGGGAAGACACAAACTATTACTTTTTATTCAAAAATAAACATTATAGACTTTCATTAGATACTATAACAGACAATATCAGCGAAAAGTTACAAAAAACGAAAAGGTATTGACTCATTTAGTTCCCCTGCTTATGTCTTAGCAAACCAAAGGGATTATTATAGATTACATCCAGTGCTAAGTAGTGTGCAGAAAAAGGCGACTGGGATCCCACCAAATTGTTCATATAGCCAAGATCAATGGTGAACGGTAACTCCTGTGGTGATATCGAATAATAAAAAGTGAATCTGCTTTCCCGATATTTGAAGCTCGACCACCTTTCAGACAAAGCACTTCTACTTGTTGAAAATAAGGATTCGTATCCACCAATAAGCTTATGAATTTTGTGTTTATCTAAATTGATTGCAAGTTGTAATTTTAAACGTGACCGAAGTTGAAGATCTTCCGAAGATGCTTCTTCAAAAGGTTGAGCAAAAGTTCGAAGCTCTTGCCGAAAAGTAGTGGTGAATTTTAGCCTTTCATTTTTAATTGTATAGGCCATTCGTCCGTACAGTCTCCACTCCCGTTCAAAACCCGCAACTGTTCGTCTATAAGGAGCAAAATCGTTATACTCCTCTTGCTTCCGATAACTCAAAGCGATTGAGTATTGCCAATGCGGGAGAAACCGATGATAAAATTCCTGATTTATCACCAGAATAGCAGGCTTAAAAAATAGGGCGTAATTGTCCGGATTACTTTTACGCCCTAAACCGATATAAGACATCGATTGCCATTTTTTTGAGACACCTAAATCTTGCCTTAATCCAAACGCAAACCAACCGGCGGTGTTTGCTTCCCCTAAGCCAGGGGGGCTAATCTGAGCATAAGTTGCGCTTGATAAACAAAAAGCGGTAAAGCAAAGAAGCAAAAGGAGCTTTTTCATGTTAATCCAACGCGCTGCTCAACACCTTCCCATTCGTATCAAAAGCCACCTTTAGTTCTTCGGCAGCACTTTTCAGTTCAAGTGTATAGACAACTTGTTGCGCTTTCGTAATCTTCTTCACATCTTCTATACGATATTTACTAAAGTCTTTTTTGATCGTTGCTAACACCGTTGAAGGCAAATCCTTTTTGGAAATTTCTTCTTTATGTTCGATCAACTTCCCTCCTTTATCGTACCATACATCATGATCTACAGACAAGAGACCTGTCTCAAACTCAACCTTGTATAGATCGCCCTGCATCTCCCATTCTACGTCCGAAGCTTTTGGAAATGCTTTATTGAAACTGTTTACCACGACGGACGGAACCTGGCTTGGTTGGATATCCTGTCCAAGCGAAACACCGGCATTGATCAGCAATGCGAAAAAACCGGTTAACATACTCTTTTCCATGTTCTTTTAATTATTGATTTAATACAAAGAAATGGGTCAATTCTGGAAAAAATCTGGAATACAAAACGCAAAGACACAAATGTAATATTCGCCTATTATGCATTAGTTTCTTCATCCGTTTATCATACTAAAGTTCTACCCTTTCCCTAAACAGGGGGTAAAGAAAGGGTAAACAAAAGGTATAGTCAGAGGTAAAGAAAAGGTAAACGAAGGGTATAGAAATAGTAAGGAAAAGGTATTGCAAGTATAAGCGTTTGTTTGGTGTGATCCTGCGACTAGTTCTTGTCTCAGAATAGACGGCATTTTCACTTTACATTATTAAATCGAATCTCGAAGCAATGTTTGCTGTCAAAAAAATAATACGAAACATTAAAATCATACAGATTACAGATAGCTTTCATAATGGCTAAGCCTAGGCCGGTTCCCTCCGATTTTTTGTCGGTCGATTTATAAAAACGATTAAATATTTTATCAACTTCGAGTGGCCCGCTTTTCGCTGTATTGCTTACGGTTAGCGCATCAGTCTTTATTTCAACACGAACCTGCCCGTGGGGCATGTTATGAAAAATCGCATTCCTAATGAGGTTAGAAACAATAATATTAGCCAATGCGGGGTCCATTTCCACGGTTAAATCCGCCTCTTCATGTACTTCTATTGCTATATTTTTAAATGTTGCAAACTCCTCTAAATCTAGTAAGGTTTGTTTTATCACTTCATTCAAGGATATATTTTGCTGATCAAAAAATTGCTTGTTTTCGATTTTTGTTAAAAGTAATAGGGATTTGTTCAGACGAACTAAGCGTTCGATTATTTGCAGTACTTGCGCAATATTTTCCGCTTGCTCATTTTCTATATTTCCCTTCTCAAGCAGTAACTCCAATTTACTCGTAGCTATCGCTAAGGGTGTTTGTAACTCATGCGAAGCGTTTTCAATGAATTGTTTTTGCTGTTGGTAAGTTTCCATACTATGCTGCAGCAACGTATTAACGGCATCCTTCAGCATACTAAATTCTTTCACATCGGTATTTATATCAGGTAGCTCCCTACTACGTCCTAACCTGAATCTAGTAACCTGGTTTAAGAAGTTATAGAAAGGCTGCCATAATTTTCGTAAAACAATGTTGTTGATAAGAATAATACTCACGACCAAAATGACATAGAGCCAGAACACCGACCAAAAAAGATCTTCAATTAAATCATCTTCTTCTACCATTGAATTGATGACTCTCAACTCATAAAAATGTCCTTGGTGTTCGAATGCAGTTGTAAGCATGCGCACGGGCTCTAAATCGTCTTCATCCAGCATATACATAAGCGTGTCCGAATACCGATCTTTCATTTTAATCGCAAGTTTTTCCCCCACTTCCCGAATGGCATAGTTACTTTCATCAAAATAGTTTTTCTTCAATATGGTAGAGTCTGTATCTGCTTTTTGAAGAATCAGCACTTTATAATTTTCCAAGCCATCGTCAATGCTATCATGAATTTCATCGAGCATATTGATGTAAAAAATGATTGACCAGATGGTTACAATGAGTAAAATCGAAACGGAAAGATATTTAAGTGATTTATTGAGCAGCTTCATTTCTCTACCATTTTATAACCGACTCCGTAAACCGATTCGATTTCAATCGCTGCATTAGCTTGCTGTAATTTTTTTCGAAGGTTTTTAATTTGATAGTAAATGAAGTCGAGGTTATCTGCCTGATCAATGTTATCACCCCAAACAT
>Ga0079224_100007053_pt1 | contig 15000 bp, 15 predicted proteins | sample Stecom2015_FD_80414 | JGI IMG/M metagenome (GOLD analysis project Ga0079224, IMG submission 80414) | Agricultural soil microbial communities from Utah to study Nitrogen management - Steer compost 2015 | ecosystem: Environmental > Terrestrial > Soil > Agricultural land | place: USA: Utah...
AGTAACCGCCAGGTCACCTGGACCCGGGATCTGCCGCGGGACAACCAGGTGGTGGCGGGGCAGTGGTGGGGTGAGAATCCCCAGCCAGGCTTCATCTCGCTCGAGGACGATTACGCCGAGCGGCTTGGTGCGGGCCTGGGGGATGTCGTCGAATTCGAGTTCGGCGAGGGACAGGTCATTGCTGCCGAAGTACAAAGCCTGCGCAGCGTACGCTGGGACAACATGCAACCCAACTTCTTCGTGATCTTCTCCCCGGGCACCCTTGATGGGCTGGGGGGCACCTACCTGTCCACGGTGTTGCTGGAACAGGAAGAGAAGGCACTTATCAATGACCTGTTGCGTGCTTTCCCGACCATCGTCGTGATCGAGATCGACGCCCTGATTGCCCAGATTCAGAACATCATCACCCAGGTCACTTCAGCCATCGAGTTGATTGCTTTCCTGGTGCTGATTTGTGGCGCTCTGGTCCTGCTGGCCTGTGTGACCGCCACCCTGGATGAGCGCTTCCGCGAGAACGCCATCCTGCGCACACTGGGCGCCGGCCGCCGCCTCATTCTCAGCAGTCTGCTGATCGAATTTGCCGGTATCGGGCTGCTGGCCGGCCTGATCGCCACGGTGGGGGCGGAGGCCAGCCTGTACTACCTGCAGACGCGGGCATTCCAGCAGGAGTTCGCATTGCACTACTGGGTATGGCCTGCCGGGCCGTTGTTGGGGATGCTGATTATCGCGACTCTTGGAGTCGCGGCCACCCGCAAGGTCGTCAACACCAGTCCCTTGATGGTGCTGCGCCATATTGGTTGAAATCCCGGAGCGCCGCTACCATATCTGGCGGTGTGCTCCGGTCTGGAGGAGCGCCCGAGTTCCTGGCGCATGCAGCACTTCATACACACAGAGCATGAAGAGATGAACAGGAGAATTTCCATGCGAGTCCTCAACAAACTACTGCTGGCTGTACTGCTGCTGTCGACAGCCTTTACAGCTCACGCCCAGAAGTTCAATCCGGACGTACGGGAACTGTCCCGGGAGTGTCTCAGCGGCGACTGTATCAATGGCTATGGTTCGCTGGAGATCACTACCAATGTCGGCGTGAATACCTATCGCGGCGACTTCAAGGACGGCCTCTACCACGGTTTCGGCAAGTTGACGGAAATGATCTCCCGCAGCGAGCGCGCCTATTACGAAGGCAACTGGGAGGAAGGAGTAAGAAGTGGACGTGGCACGTTCTGGGATGGGCGTGGCAACCTCTATATAGGTGAATGGAAGAACGACAAGCGTCATGGCAGGGGGTCCTACTTCTTCGGCGTCCACGACTGGGCCGAAAACAAATACACGGAATACTGGCTCTCGGAAAACACTGAGAATTATACTGGCGACTTCAAGAACGACCTTTATGACGGGCAGGGCACCTATCGTTGGCCTGATGGTCAGAAATATGTCGGTGGTTTCTTTGCCAACGATAAGCACGGGCCAGGTACATTCTATTATCCGCGCGGCACGATTAGGCAGCAGGTCTGGGAATACGGCGATCTGGTGAACTGAACAATCGTTGTAGGGAAAAAACAATATGGATCTGCAAGCTACACGCCGTGAGTATCTCAAGGGCGGACTGAACCGGGCTGATCTGAGCGATTGCCCGTTCGAATTATTCGGGCGCTGGATGCAGGATGCAATTGATATGCAACTGCCAGATGCCAATGCCATGGTGGTTGCCACAGTGAACAAGGAGGGGCAGCCCAGTCAGCGTGTTGTGTTGCTGAAGTCCGTGGATGATAAGGGCTTTATCTTCTTCACCAATTACGAGAGCCGGAAGGGCCGCGACATCTGTTGCAATTCGCGGGTGAGTCTGCATTTCCCGTGGCATGCCATCGAGCGTCAGGTGCAGGTCTGCGGGGTGGCGGAGAAAATCTCGCAACATGAGTCGCGCGCATACTTCCATTCCCGCCCCAGAGAAAGTCAGTTAGCCGCGTGGGCCTCTGCCCAGAGCCGGCCGCTTTCCTCCAAAGAGGTGCTGCTGCAGCAGTTCGACGGCATCACCAGGAAATTTGCCGAAGGCGAGATACCGCTGCCGGAATTCTGGGGAGGATATCGCATCCGTCCCCACAGCATCGAATTCTGGCAGGGCGGCAGGCACCGTCTGCACGACCGCTTTGAATACACCCTGCAGGCAGGCGGTCAGTGGAACATCGAGCGCCTGTCCCCCTGAACGCCGTCAGTCCTGTCATTCCTTCCAGGGCTTGAGCTTTTTCGGTATCAGGACTTTTTTAAGGCGGGCATACTGAGGCAGGCCGCTTTTGTATGGCGGATAGTCCTCTCCCTGGATCAAAGGCGCAAAATACTCGCGGGCTGCGTCGGTGATTCCGAAGCCGTCTGCGGAAATGTAGTTGCGCGGCATGGTCTTTTCTACGTTGGCCACATCGGCCAGGTTGGCTTCGCCGACACTCCAGCGGTATTTCTTGCCGGGCTTGCGGACAATGGTGGGCATGACAGCATTCTTGCCCGCCAGTGCGAACTCAACGGCCGCCTTGCCCATGGCATAGGCCTGTTCGACATCGGTGGCTGAGGCAATGTGACGGGCGGCGCGCTGCAGATAGTCGGACACCGCCCAATGATATTTGTAGCCCAGTTCCTCTTTCACCATCGCGGCCACAAACGGGGCCACCCCGCCCAGTTGCACGTGCCCGAAGGCATCCTTGCCGCCGGCATCTGCCAGGAAGGACCCATCGCGGTTCTGAGCCCCTTCCGACACCACGATGGCGCAGTAGCCGAATTTCTTCACACAGCTGTCGACCTTCTTGAGGAATTTCTTCCTGTCAAAGGGGATTTCAGGGAAGAGAATGATGTGCGGTGCGTCGCCTTCCTGCTCTGCCGCCAGCCCTGCCGCGCCAGCGATCCAGCCCGCGTGCCGGCCCATGACTTCCATGACGAAGACCTTGGTCGAGCTCTCGCACATGGAGGCAACGTCCAGGCCAGCCTCGCGAATGGAGACAGCGACGTACTTGGCTACCGAGCCAAAGCCGGGGCTGTTGTCGGTGATGGGGAGGTCGTTGTCGACGGTCTTGGGCACACCGATACACTGAATGGGGAAGCCCTGCTGCAGGCTCAGTTGGGAAACCTTGTTGGCGGTATCCTGAGAATCCCCACCACCGTTGTAGAGGAAGTAACGGATGTTGTGGGCCTTGAACACTTCCATCAGGCGTTCGTACTCCGCCTGGTTCTCCTCGAAACCCTTGAGTTTGTAACGGCAGGAACCGAAGGCGCCAGCCGGGGTGTGGCGCAGGGCCGCGATCGTGGCCGCGGACTCCTTGCCGGTGTCGATCAGCTCTTCCCGCAGGGCTCCGATAATGCCGTTGCGACCGGCGTATACCTTGCCAATGCGGTCCTTGTTCTGGCGCGCTGTTTCGATGACACCGCAGGCGCTCGCATTGATGACAGAGGTGACGCCGCCCGACTGGGCGTAGAAAAGGTTTGCCTTGGCCATGAGAGAGTCCCTTGTACTGGCTGTAAAAGCCCGACCGTTGAAATGAATGGGGATGTTACCTTCTGCCCTCGTTCAATGGCAACGGGACGCCACTGCTCGATATATCATTTGCGGTGAGTGGAGCATGTCGCTACATTGAGCCCGAACCGTAGCAGGAGGTGTACAGGATAATGCGTATTACGATCGGGATGTCGGGTGCCAGTGGGCTGATCTATGGCATTCGTCTGCTGGAAGTGCTGAAGGCAGTCCCCGAGGTGGAGACCCATCTGGTGATGACCGCCGCGGCGCGAATGAACATCGCCATCGAGACCGACTGGGATCTGGCCGCTGTGCAGGCCCTCGCGGACCAGGTACATCCTATCAACGACATGGCGGCCTCCATTGCCAGCGGCTCATGGCGCATGGACGGCATGATCGTGGCGCCATGCTCGATGAAATCGCTCTCCGCCATCGTGCATTCCCATGCCGATAATCTGCTGATCCGCGCCGCCGACGTCACCCTCAAGGAACGCCGCCGTCTGGTGCTGATGCCGCGGGAAACTCCCCTGCACGCGGGTCACTGTGAACTGATGCTCAAGGCCTGTCAGCTCGGAGCGATCATGGCACCACCCATGCCTGCGATGTACGCCAAGCCGCAGAGCGTCGAAGACATCATCGACCACAGCGTGGGAAGGGTACTGGACCTGTTTGACATCGACGCTGGCATCGTCAGGCGTTGGGAGGGGATCCGCAAGTCGTGATGCAGTCCGGCTTACCGCATGCCTTCCTGGTCCGGCAGGATCAGGGTGGCGGTCACCAGCGTCGCCAGCAATTCGTTGATTCTGTCGCTGAGTGGGACAGCTGACGCTTCCAGCAGGCTCTGAAGGTTGTGGGCTGCATCCGTCACCTGGCTTTCCAGCCTCGGGGGCAGAGATGCGACAGGCCCCTCCGACAGCGATTCCAGCATGTCCTGCTGCAGCCGCTCGGCCTGCAGCTCCAATGCCTTGATCCGGTCGCGCAACTGCCGCTGACGGGGCCCGATGTCACTGTCCTCTTCCTCTGCGGTGTCGTGGCCGAGAGCGTCGGTCTTCATCCAGCGGCGGGCCGACCGCAACGGCCGTACAACCTGCTCCGCCCAGGGACGGGAGACAACAAGGGCCCGGCGGATCGTCGTCGGGTCCAGCCGCCCCCGGTTACGGGCATGCCAGCAGCAGCACAGCAGCAGGTTTACATCCAGCCCGTGCTCGTCCTGCAGGGTCAGCAGGGTGTCTCTCGCCAGGGGCAGTCGGTAGACCCTGTTGGAGAAATCCCAAAACGTTTCTTGGATGGAAATGACGGTTCTCCCGGAGCCAGTTGCGCAGGATGTTACTGCACGGCCTGTTCTGCGACAATGTGGGTCTGAGACAATGCCGTAAACACAGGGCTGGAGCAACAGGGACGCACATCATGCATATTCACATTCTCGGTATCTGCGGCACTTTCATGGGCAGCCTTGCCGTGCTGGCCAAACAGCTGGGCCACACAGTCAGTGGGTCTGACGCGAATGTCTATCCTCCCATGAGTACCCAACTGGAGCAGCAGGGCATCGTACTGCAGGAGGGCTTCGATCCAGAGCATCTGCAGCCGCATCCGGACCTAGTGGTCATCGGCAATGCCCTGTCGCGGGGCAACCCTGCCGTGGAATACACGCTGGAGAACGGTCTCGATTACTGCTCCGGCCCCGAATGGCTGGCCCGGCACGTCCTGAAGGGCCGCTGGGTACTGGCAGTCGCAGGCACCCACGGCAAGACCACCACCAGTGCCATGCTGACCTGGATATTGAGCGAGGCAGGGCTCAAGCCCGGCTACCTGATCGGCGGGGTCACCCGCAACTTCCCCACCTCCGCCGACATCGGTGAGCTGCCGTTTTTCGTGGTGGAGGCGGACGAATACGACAGTGCGTTCTTCGACAAGCGCTCCAAGTTTGTCCACTATTCGCCGCGCACCGCGATATTCAACAATCTCGAATTCGATCACGGCGATATTTTCCCGGATCTGGCGGCGATCCAGCGCCAGTTTCATCATCTGGTCCGGACTATTCCCGGCCAGGGCGTGATCGTCTTTCCTGCGGATGACGCCAATATTCGCGACGTGCTCGCAGAAGGCTGCTGGAGTCAGCAGCAGACCATGACGCTGCTGGCGGATGACGAAGAGATCGCACCGGCGCCTGATGAGCTGGCGTGGTACGTCAGGCTGTCCAACGCTGATGGCAGCCGTTTCGAGCTGGGCAAGTTCAGCGGCGGGGTCGATCGTGGCAGCGCGGTGGTCGACTGGGAGCTGGGCGGTACCCACAACGTGCGCAATGCGCTGGCAGCCGTCGCTGCAGCGCATCATGCAGGAGTGGATATCGGAGTAGCCTGCGCAGCCCTGTCCTCTTTCAAGGGCGTGAAGCGGCGCCAGGAACTGCTGGGAGAGATTGCCGGCGTCAGGGTGTACGACGACTTTGCCCACCATCCTACCGCGATCGACATCACGCTGCGCGGCATGCGCGCGAAGTTCGAAAGCGCAGGGCGTGCCGGGCGCCTGATCGCGGTGATCGAACCGCGCTCCAATACCATGAAGATGGGGATTCATCAGGCCACCCTCGGGCAGGCGTGCCGGGCGGCGGACATGACGCTGTGGCTTGACACCGGGGCGGTGGAGCTTGACCTGCCCGCGGTCGTCGCCTCCAGCCCCAGTCCCGCACGTATCTTCCCGGATATCGACAGCATCATCGAGACGCTGGCGGAGGAATGCCGGGAGGGCGACGACATCGTGATCATGAGCAATGGCGGCTTTGGTGGCATTCATCAGAAGCTGCTGCATACCCTGAGGGCAAGGTTCTGAACGACGACGCCCCCATTGCCCTGTTTCCGCTCAAGTCAGTTCTGTTCCCGAAGGGCAGGCTGCCCTTGCAGATCTTCGAGCAGCGCTATCTGGATCTGGTCAGCAGGACGCTGCGGCAGGATGGGGGCTTCGGGGTCTGTCTTCTGAAGGAGGGCGAAGAGGTGCTGCTGCCCGGCTCGCATCAGCAGGTGCACCGGGTTGGCATGTACGCGCGAATTGTGGACTGGGATCAGCTGCCCAACGGGCTCCTGGGAATCACGGTGGAGGGCGTCTACAAGTTTGTGGTGGAGGATTGCTGGCTTGCGGATGATCATCTGTTGATGGGTCGCATCACCCGCTGTGAGACCGACCATGTGCAACAGGAAGCTCTGCCGATGGAGGAAGAGCACGAGGTGCTGGTGGGGCTGTTAAAGCAGCTGGTGAGTCACCCCGCCATCAGTCGCCTGGGCATGGAGATCGACTATGGAGACCTGCGACAGGTCGGCTGGCGCCTGAGCGAACTGATTCCGATGGCGTTGACCCAGCGTCAGCAGCTGCTGGAGCAACCCTGCGCTCATGAACGGATTCGCATGCTTGAGGCCCTCATCGACACCATGATTCAGGATGGGTGACGGCAGGGTGCTGGCGCAGGGTGCTGGCAATGGAAAGACCAGAAAAGCATAATATACGGCGGTGTTCCACTCACGGGCGTTTGGCCCGGAGAAACACGAGCGAGGTGCAATATGCTCGAACAATGGTTGGGTAGCGGGGATTGGACCCATGAACAGTGGCTGGTATTCAGCATCCTGATTTTCATGCTGGTCGCCGTGCTGGTGGTGGTTTACCGGTTGTATGCCATTGTTAAGTCGACAACGGCAAAACGACAGCCCCCAAATCTGCGTGGGGGCATTCGTAAGCTGCGGCGCTGATTACAGCAGGATGAGGTTCAGGACGTAAGCGGCGAGCGCGATGAAACCCACTACGCCAAGTAGATACATGAGCAGCGCGATGATACGGAAGGACTTTCCGTCCTTGACGTAGATCCCGGATTTCTCATATTCGCGCTGGGGGGGCGTGTTGCTATCTTCGTTTTCCATGACCATCCTGATTCCCGGACAATAATACATGTTAATGACGATTCAACCAGGAAGCTGCCGGTGCTCAGATCACTTCTAGTGCTGGTGCTCGTGTTACTGGCGAATCCTGTGCATGCCATCGTTATACGGCATGATACTGGATACACGCGTTACGTTGCCAGTGAGTCGCAGTTCCCCGCCGTGTTCTGGCTCGAGCGCCAGCGGGCACGCAAGGTCTGCGTTGCTACCCTGGTCCATCCGCGGTGGGCCCTGACTGCCGCGCATTGTGTGGAGGAAACCTCGATAGGCGAGGGCATCAGCGGCGATGGGGGCTTTGAAGTTCGCATCGCCGGTACCTTTGCCACTATCGATCAGGTGGTCGTACATCCGGATTACCGCTATCGGGACGACCCACTTCATCCCGAAAGGGAAGTCGACCTGGCCCTGCTCCGCATAGCCGAGCCGGTGGCCGTGAAGCCGATACCACTTTACCGCGACCACCGGGAGCTGGATCAGGTAGCGACTCTGCTGGGCTGGGGCTTCTTCGGCATCGGCACCACGGGCATTCAGTATGACGACGGCCGCTTCAGACGGGCCAACAACATCGTATCTACCGCCAACCAGCGGTTGAGGTTCATTTTTGACGACCCTCGCCAACCGGACAGCAGGGCCGTGGAGCTGGAAGGCATGCCAGGCCTGGGCGACAGCGGCGGGCCCGCCCTGCTGCGCAATGAGCATGGGTGGGAGCTCGCAGGTGTTGCCGTCGGAGAAATCAACCGCTTCCCTCCTGCTGCTTCCCAGGGGCTGTATGGGACCACCAGCGTCTATGAGCGCGTCTCGACTCATGTGCCATGGATTGAGTCTGTCATCGCGGAGGCAGCGGCATCGCCCTTGCTGAGTGCGGGAATGACGGAGTAGCGTCACCGGCGCTGGCAGTTGCCGTCGGGGAAGAGACTGTCACTTCTGCCACTCAGCGCGTAGGCAAGGAGCCCCGTCCATTCCTTGCTGGCCTCACGCAGTGTCAGCAGGTTGAGCGCCAATTGGAACTGTACCCGCAGAAGGTTGCCCCGCTCCGAGCGATGATCAACCGGCCAGGGCAGCATCGGCCAGTCCTGCTGGCAGAAAATGCCCATGGCGCGAGGCATGTGAAACGCCGAGGTGATCAGGATCCAGCGCTCGTCCTGGCCAGGGTTCAGCAGCGCCTTGCTATGTACCGCATTCTCCCAGGTGTTGCGCGAGCTGCTCTCCAGCACTACCTCGCGATCACCCAGACCGGCCTCCTGCAAATAGTGGATGACAGCGTCGGTCTCCTTGTACTCGAGGCGGCGCGGATCGCCACTGCCGCCACTGAAGGCCAGCTTCGCCTGCGGGTAGCGTCGGGCCAGTGTCACGAATGCCTGGAGGCGCTCTGCTGCGGCATTGGTCTCGGTCTGCTGCCACGCTTCGCTCAGCACCGGCAGTACTGACCCTCCCAGCACCAGAATGCCATCGACCTCGGCAGGCAGCGGTGGATTGGTGTCGAAGCGGGTCTCCAGAGGACTGAACAGCCACTCGCCTATGGGCAGCAGCGCGACGACCAGGGTGGCCAGGCAGGTGGTGGCGAGCACTGCGCGGGCGGCGCGCGGCCTGTCCAGGCGCAGCAGCAGCCAGCCTGTCAGCATCAGCAAAAGCAGAAGGGAATCCGGAGAGATCAGCGCCCAGATGAGTTTCGATGCCCAGAAGAAAAGTGTGTCCATGCCGTGTGCCCGAGTGCGAAGGTGGTATGTTACCATCGGCGCCTGTTCCGTGAATCCCGGCAAGTGGTCGAAGCGGGGTTGGCAAACGGATTTTCCCGTAATTCATCATCAAGGAGTAAAGACATGACAATCGCAAAAGGTGACAGACTTCCAGAGGCGACCTTCAAGGTCATGGGTGCCAACGGCCCCGAAGATCTCAGCTCGAATGCAATCTTCCCCGGCAAAAAAGTGGTGCTGTTCGCTGTGCCGGGTGCGTTTACTCCTGGCTGTTCGGTGACGCATCTGCCGGGCTACGTAGTACAGGCCGACCAGATCAAGGCGCGCGGTGTGGATACGATTGCCTGCGTGGCGGTCAATGACGCCTTCGTCATGGATGCCTGGGGCAAATCTCAGAATGCCGAGGAGATTCTCATGCTGGCCGATGGCAATGGCGAATTCACCAACGCGCTTGGACTGACAATGGATGCCAGTGGTTATGGCATGGGATCGCGCAGTCAGCGCTATGCCATGATTGTTGAAGATGGCGTCGTGACGTGGCTGGGCATCGAACCCGCCGGTGGCGTTGTGGAGAGCGCTGCGGAAAAGGTGCTCGAACAGCTCTGATTTCTTGTGCGCAGGAGCCTGAGATGAAGACAGACTACATCGATTACCAGGATGGCGACACGACACTCGAAGGCTATCTGGCGTGGGATGACAGTGCGACAGAACCGCGCCCACTGGTCCTGGTGGCGCACGACTGGAGCGGTCGTCGCGAGTATGCCTGCAGCATGGCTGAACGGGTTGCGGAGCTTGGTTACTGCGGCTTCGCCCTGGATCTCTATGGCAAGGGCGTGTTCGGGAGCGACGGCGACAAGGAGGGCAATTCCGCGCTCATGATGCCCTATGTCGAGGATCGGGCACTGCTGCGCCGGCGCATGAAGGCCGCACTGGAGGTGGCGCGATCGCTGCCGCAGGCGGACTCCATGCAGGTGGCGGCCATGGGCTTCTGTTTCGGTGGCATGGCGGCCCTGGAGCTGGCGCGCTCTGGTGCTGACATTCAGGGGGCCATCAGCGTACACGGTTTGCTCGGAGCCTCGGACCTGCCTACAGAAAGGATCAAGGCGAAAGTGCTGTGTCTGCATGGTCACGACGATCCTCTGGTCGAGCCTGCGCTGGTGCTGTCTTTCGAAAAGGAGATGACCGCCGCTGGCGCCGATTGGCAGGTGCACGTATTCGGGGGAACCCGGCACGCCTTTACCAATCCGGCAGCCCACGATCACGACTTCGGGACCGTCTATGATGAGAGAGCCAACGCGCGTTCGTTGCGCCTGATCGCGGATTTCCTGGAAGAAGTATTTGCCTGACTCTGAGGTGACATAACAATAATAATAAGGGAGCGCATGTATGGACATGCAAGGTGTGCCGGTGCAGCCCGGCAAGGCAGAGGGCGCGCCCCTGCGCAGCCGGATAGGGCTGTGGCTGGGCGCCGCCCTGTTCTTCTATATCCTCCTGTTCGTCGAGCTTGATCCTTCGAATCCACTGGTCACCCGCATGCTTGCCGTGGTGGTGCTGATGGGCGTCTGGTGGATCACCGAGGCCATTCCGATTCCGGCTACCTCACTGCTGCCGATTGTGCTCTTCCCCGTGCTGGGCATCATGCGGGGAGGATTCCGCGATGCCCGCAGCCAGATTGATTTCAGCAGTACCAGCTTTCGCGACGGCGTCGAAGCGTCCGATCTGGACATTGCGTTCCCGAATGTCACCACCCAGTACATGGACTGGCTGATCTTCCTTTTTCTGGGAGGGTTCCTCATTGCCATCGCGGTGGAGCGATGGAATCTGCACAGGCGTATCGCGCTGCACATCGTCCGAGTGATCGGTGGCAATCCCCACCGGATGGTGCTGGGATTCATGGTGGCCACAGGCTTTCTGTCCATGTGGCTTTCCAATACTGCGACGACCATGATGATGATGCCCATGGCACTATCGTTGGTGGTGCTCTATGAAGAGATCAATCGCGACCTGACGGCCAAGGGAGAGGTCGCGGATGCCAGGGCCCCCAATCTGGCATTGGCCTTGCTGCTGGGCATTGCCTATGCCTCTTCCATTGGTGGGCTGGCCACCATCATCGGAACGCCACCCAACGGGGTGTTCGTGACTCAGCTGGGGCAACTGTTTCCTGATGCACCGCCGGTGTCCTTCGGCGGCTGGATGCTTTTTGCGGTGCCGCTGTCGGTGTTATTCCTGCTGACCTGCTGGGCGATGCTGTGCTGGATGCTTTTCCCTTTACCCTCGACGACTCCGTTCAGCGGCAGGAAATTTATTGATGACGAAATTCGCGCGTTGGGGCCGATGAGCAATGAAGAGAAAAAAGTGGCCGCTGTCTTTCTTATTGTGGCGCTGCTGTGGATGACCCGCAGCGAGCGTCTGCTGGGTCCTGACATTGATATCTTCGGCTGGAGCCACTGGCTAGACGTGTTGCTGCAGCGCTTTGACATCGCGCCGGTCGGAGGGCTCATTGACGATGGCACCGTGGCCATTGGCATGGCGTTGACGCTGTTCGTGATCCCTGCCAGCAAGGAGAGGGGCGGGTTCTTGCTGGACTGGGAGGCGGCCAGGAATGTGCCCTGGGGCATTCTGCTGCTGTTCGGCGGAGGGCTGGCCCTGGCGAAGGGCTTTGCTGTTTCGGGTCTTTCAGCCTATCTGGCAGCGCTGTTCGAGTCGATGCTTGATGGAGCGGAGCCCCTGGCCATCGTGATGGGCGTGGTGACCTTCATCACTTTCTTCACCGAATTCACTTCCAACACTGCCACCGCTTCCATGGCGATGCCGATCATGGCCAGTCTGGCGCAGGCGATCAATGTGTCACCCATGCTCCTGATGATTCCCGCGGCCGTGGCGGCCTCATGCGCATTCATGCTGCCGGTGTCGACTCCTCCCAACGCTATTGTCTATGGCTCAGGCAGAGTGCCCATCGGCAAGATGGTAAAGGCCGGCATCTGGCTCGACATCGTCTCGATCGTGGTGGTGACAGTATTTGTGTATACCTTCGGCCACCTGTCGTTTGATCTGCTGGGGCAAATGCCGGACTGGGCGCGCCCAGGGGGATGATCCGGGGCCGGCAAACAAAAATGCCGGCCGTATGACAACACGGCCGGCATTTTCGCATACGGCGATGAGACCTAGCGATAGCGCCAGTTCACCGAGAAGAACGCGCGCAACGGTTCACCGGGGAAGTAGCGGTCGTTGCCGAACGAGAAGTCAGCACGCTCGGCGTACTTCTCATCCGTCAGGTTGAGAACGTTGAGCCCAAGAGTCAGGTCGGGACGAAGCTGCCAGCGCATGCGCAGGTTGAGCAGGTCGTGGCCTTCGTACTCGTTGAGATTCTCGGGGTTGGTGTAGTAGCTGTCTGTGGTGACCCACTCCAGCTCCGCGAACAGATTGTCTCTAGGCGTCCAGGCCAGCTGGAAGCTGCCGAAGCGACGCGGGGCGGTGTCAACGTCATTGCCATTGATGTTCACTCCGCCGGAGAACTCGTCGTTCTCATAGGTGTGACGGGCAAAGTTGTAGGCACCGGATACGCGCCACTCGGAGGCCAACTGCAACCCGCCGGACAGTTCCAGGCCGCGATGGCGTGTGTGGCTGCCATTGAGGTTGATGCGAGCGCTGTCCGTGATGATCTCGTTGTCCTTGTCCATGTGGTACGCCGTGATCGAATACTCCCAGTTGGCTCCATGGCCTTCCAGGCCCAGCTCGGCGCTATCGATTTCCACGGCATCCAGATCGGCGACCGATTGCGTATTCTGCAGCCGGTAGAGTTCGGTGGCCTGGGGTGCCCGATATCCCTTGTTGAGTCGCAGCTGGACATTGTGCGCATCATTGAGCTGGTAACGCAGTCCGAACTTCGGCGCCCAGTTGCCGAAATCGTCTGTGCGGTCCGCGGGACGGTTATAGCGGCATCCCCCGAAACCACACACGGTGCCGTCGTCGCGCGTACGCCCGGCCAGCATGCGGTTGTCGTAGTCATACTCCATGTGCTCATAGCGAAGCCCCAGGGAGATGTCGAAGCCGTTGTCCCAGAAGTGCTGCATATGCACGAAGGGGGCAATCTGTGTGGCCGTCACTTCGTAGTCGTAGTGTTTGCCAACAGGGGTCTGGGCTACCAGGGCAGGAGAGCCCACTGTGGGGAAGCGCTGTTCCTGCAGGAGGCTGCCCTGGGTGTACTCCAGGTCGGTACCAAAGGAGATCAGTGTGTCGTCGCTGAGGTCCTTGTAGGTGGCCAGCTGTACGCCAACGCTGCTGTGGTCATTGGACTCTGTGGGCAGGCCTGGCAGGAAATGCTGGATGAAATTCAGCTTGGTGTCGCGAATGTAGGGAGTGGCCACCAGCTGCCAGCCGTTGTCAAAGTCCCGGGTGAAGCGGGTCCAGGCGCGGAAGCTCTGGTTGTCGCGATAGGCCTCCGGGTTCGGGTTGGTATCGCGCAGGTCGTCGTCCTTGTAGCTGTCTGTGCCTTCCACGTAACCTGCCGTTTCCTGGTTCAGATTGGTGAAGGTGAAGCCACCGTCGAGGGCGTAGTCACCCCACTGGGACTGGTAGCGCCAGGACAGTTTCTGCTGGTCGAAGCCGCTGTCGTCACGATAGCCTTCTTCACTGGTGCCGTTGAAGAGGAACATGTGCTTGAAATTGCCATAGTCCATGCCGAAGGTTGTGTTGACACGCGCTGTGCCTCGCGGGCCTGCTTCCAGAGTGATGTCGCCGCCTTCACGAGGATCGGGCAGCACCACGTTGATCATGCCATGGACGGCGTTGGAGCCGTAATAAGCGGTAGCCGGCCCACGGATGACCTCGATACGGGAGGCATTCTCACTGTTGGCGTCGAACAGCTCGTTGACGTTGCAGAAGCCGGCGGCGCGCAGGGGGATGCCCTGCTCTGCCAGCAGGAATGCGCCACACGCACCCGATCCGGTGAGCACCGGGGAACGAATGGAAGTCAGGCTTTCCTGGCCGTTATTGCGGTTGATGTTCACGCCCGCCAGGCGGTTGGCCACCTCCTGGATGTGCTGATGGGCGACCAGCTCGATCTCCTGTTGGGTAATCAGTCCCACACTGGCGTTTACTGTGGCCAGGGACTCCGGGCGCCGGGTGTTGGAGGTCACGATGATCTCTTCAACGTCGGCCTGTTGTCCGGCAGGCTGGGCCTGCAGTGCCGGAGTCGCCAGCATGGAAATTGCTGCGGCGCAGGACCAGGCCAGCAGACGCGGGGGGCAGCCGTGGGAAGCTGCGGCCGCTGCGAGTGGGCGCAGGGCTGTGGATTTGTCTCTGTTCACTTATTATATCTCCCTTGATGGTGAGTGTGGTGAAGCGGGGCGACTATACCATAGCCGACTGCTGCCATAGAAAGCCCACGCCGGTTCCTTCAGCGTTTCACGGGCTTCTGGCAGTCTCTATAATCACTGACCAGAATGCCCGGTGTTCACACACGGCCGTGCATGCTCCCGTCCACGTGCCCCATTCCGGAGAAACAATGAAGACACGACTGACGCAGATGCTTGGCATCAAACATCCCATTGTGCAGGGCGGCATGCAATGGGTGGGCAGAGCCGAGCTGGCTGCCGCCGTTTCCAATGCGGGCGCGCTGGGTACGCTGACCGCGCTGACGCAGCCCTCGCCGGAGGCCCTGGCACAGGAAATTAACCGATGCCGCGAGATGACAGACCGGCCGTTTGCCGTGAATCTCACCATTCTGCCGACAATCAAGCCAATTCCCTATGAGGAGTACCTGGATGCCATAGTCACGTCCAATGTCCGCATCGTGGAAACTGCCGGTCGCAATCCGGAGCCGTGGATGCCGCTGTTCAAGGCCTCGGGTATCACGGTGATCCACAAGTGCACGTCCATCCGCCACGCC
>Ga0079224_100007054_pt1 | contig 14999 bp, 13 predicted proteins | sample Stecom2015_FD_80414 | JGI IMG/M metagenome (GOLD analysis project Ga0079224, IMG submission 80414) | Agricultural soil microbial communities from Utah to study Nitrogen management - Steer compost 2015 | ecosystem: Environmental > Terrestrial > Soil > Agricultural land | place: USA: Utah...
CAGGTGCAGGTGGGCGGCGAGGTCGTCGCGCTGGACGAGGCGACCTCGCAGGCCGACTGGGCCTCGCGCCCCTCCTACGACGGCTGCCCGAACCCGGACTGGCAGGTCTACGCGCTGCAGCCGGCCTGGTACGAGTTCACCCAGTCGCGGCTGGACCGCAAGCACGTGCGCGTCGGCTACCGGCGCGAGGGAGGCGCCTGGTCGCACGGGCGCGTGACCACGCCGGCGGGCTGACCGGCCGACGCGGCGCCACTTCGCCCCGCGTGCCCGGCTCCGCCGGCCTCGGATCCGTGCGCCCGCCTGTACCGGCATCGGGTCCAAAGGTTCCGAAGGAGCCGTCGGCCCCGCCTCAGCGCTCGCGGACGAAGCGACGGTGCGGGCGGCGGTAGGCGTCGATGATCCCGTCGTCCGCGAAGCCGAGCCGGGCGAGCACCCCGGCTGAGGCCGGGTTCGCGAGGTCCGCGAGGCCGACGAGACTGCGCAGCCCGAGCGGCCCGTCGGCCGCCTCCACGCACAGCCGTCCCGCCTCGGTCGCGAGACCGCGGCCCCACCGGTCCCGGGCCAGCGTGTAGCCGAGCTCGATGCCCTGGTCGGTGACCTCCAGACCCGCATCGCCGATCAGCCCGCCGCTCGCACGTTCGATCACGGCCCAGAACGCGAAGCCGTGCCGGGCATGGTGGGCGGCGTAGTCGGCGAGCATCTGCGCGGTCCGCTCCGGGGAGGCGGGATCGCCGTCGCCGACGAAGCGCATCACCTCGGGATCGCCGTAGACGCGATGCGCGGCCGCGGCGTCGTCGGCAGTGAACGGGCGCAGGTCCAGGCGCGGGCCGCGCAGCGGGAACCGGAGGGTCATCCCGCCAGTATGGCGAGGGGCCGGCTCGGCCGGGAGGTCAGCTGACGACCGTGGCGAGGCCCTGGCGTGCGTGGCGCAGCCGGTCGGGGGAGTAGGTGGTGATGCCGATCTCCTGGGCGCGGCCCGGATCGGAGACGCGCAGGTTCCCGTTCTCGTCCGCGCCCTGGGCGACGACGAAGTGGCCGTAGTCGGCCTCCTCCTCGCCGAGCAGCCGGCCGTGGTGGACGTGCAGGATCACGACCTTGTCGCGCGCGGCGGCCTCCAGCCCCTCCTCGAACCGGGCGCGGGTGGCGCGGGCGCCCGCGTCCCGCAGGCCGTTCTCGAGGTCGCCGAGATAGGCGCCCGTGTAGTCGACGGTTTTCTTCTCGGGCTCGCCCCACGGGGACAGGCCGCAGCGGGCCCGCATCTCGATGACCGCTTTGCGGTTGCCGCCCACCGTCGTGCCCTTCTCGCCCGAGACGTAGTGCGGGACCTTCCTGCCCGCGGCGACCATGGCGATGACCGTCGAGGTGGGGCCGCAGTTCTCCGTGTCCCACGGTCCGGTGCCGATCTGGTCGACGACCACGAGGTCGCCGGAGGCATGGGCCTGCGTGGATGCGAGCAGTCCGGCCGCGGTGAGGCCGAGGGCGCCGAAGCCGCGGAGCGCGGTGCGTCGGCTGAGGGTGCTGTCGAGCGGGCTGGGCAACCCGGTCACCTCCGAGGGATCGAGGGGAGCGACCGGGCGAGCCTCAGCGGGCGGTCTCGATCGCGCACCGTCCCCGCGAGACGCGACCGATGCGCCGAAATGAGCCATCCACGCTGTAACAGTCCGCCCGCGCGCGGCAAGACGTGCGTGATCCACCGCTCGTGCGGCACGGACCACATCGGGGCAGTCGCCCCGGTGCGGGCTACCCTTGCCGGATGTCACGCGCCGCCCTCCTGCCTCCCGTGCTGCTCGGCCTCGTGGTCCTTCTCCTCGCGCAGATGGCGGGCCTGGCCGCGACGGCGCTGCTCGACCTGCCCGTGCCCGGGGTGGTGCTCGGGATCGTGCTGCTGGCACTGCTGGGGATCCTCCGGCCCACCCGCGGCGTGCTCCGCGCCGCGGAGCCCGCGGCGACCCCGCTGCTGGCCCACCTGCAGCTGCTGTTCGTCCCGCCCGGCGTGGGGATCCTGCTCGAGCTGGACACCCTCGCCGCGAACGCGCTCCCGCTCGCTCTCGCCGTGGGCGGCTCCTTCGTGCTCGCGCTGGTGATCTCCGGGCTGATGCTCCAGGCGCTGCTGCGCCGCCAGGACCGCCGACGGGGCGAGGCGGGCGGTCCCGACGCCCCGCCTCTGGCCGACGGGACGGACGGCCCCGGCAGGTCGCCGGGGCACGGGTCCGGACCGTCGGCGGCCGCAGGAGGTGCCCGCGCATGAGCGCGCTGTACGAGCTGCCGGTCTTCGGCCTCACCCTGACCCTCGCCGTGTACCTGCTGTCCTACGGGCTGTACCACCGGCTGGGACGACCCGGCCTGCTCTCCCCGGTGCTGGTCAGCGTGGTGGTGATCGCGACCGTGCTGCAGCTGACCGGGATGCCCTACGCCCTCTACCTCGAGCAGGTCGCGCTGCTGACGCTCCTGCTGGGCCCCGCGACCGTCGCCCTCGCCCTGCCGCTGCTGCGCAACGGCCGCGCGCTGCTCGCCTCGGCGCCGGCCGTGCTCGGAACCCTCGTGGTCGCGGGGATCGTGAGCATCTCGGTGACCGTCGCCGCGATGGTCGCGCTCGGGGCCGACGAGTCGACGCTGCGCGCCGCGCTGCCGCGCTCGGTCACCTCGCCCGTCGGCCTCACGATCGCCGAGAGTCTCGGGGCGTCGGTGCCGCTCGCGGTGGTGCTGACCCTGGTCTCCGGCACGCTCGGCGCGGTGGTGGGGCCGGCGCTGCTGAGCCTGATGCGTGTCCGCGACGAGCGGGCGCGCGGCTTCGCGATCGGCCTGACCTCTCACGGGATCGGCACCTCGCGGGTGCTGGGGGAGTCGACGGTCTCCGGCGGCTGGTCGAGCGCCGCGATGGTGCTGAACGCGCTCGCGATGACGGTGACGCTGCCGGTCGTCGCGCACCTGGTGACCGGCTGAGCGCCCGCGTTCAGAGCATCGCGTCGTACCCCGCCCGGAAGTCCGGGAACTCGAGCTCGCCCAGCAGCTCGTGCAGCGCGGTCGCATCCAGCACGGTGCCCGCTCCGGGATCCGGTGACGTGCGCGGCGGCGCGGGCACGCCGAGTCGCTGCGCGAGATGCGTGACGACCTCGCCGAGCAGGGCGGGTGCGCCGTCCGTCGCATGGAGCAGCGCCGGCGGTGCGGGCGAGGACAGCAGCGCGAGGATCGCGCGGGCGAGATCGACCTCGTGGATCCGGTTGGTCCGACGACCGTGTTCGACGGGGCGTCCCTCGAGGACGGTCCGGATCAGATGGTCCCGACCCGGGCCGTAGATCCCCGCCGGGCGCAGGATCACCGCGCCGAACAGGTCGCGCGCCGTCTCCTCGCCCTCGATCAGCACGCGGGCGCGGTCGGAGCGCGGTCGCGCGGGATCCGCCTCGGTGAGCGGACGCGAGGCGTCGTACCCCTCGAGGACCCGGGTGGAGGAGACGAACACCGTGCGGCGTGGGACCTCTGGCAGCGCGGCCGCGAGATGCGCGAGGGGCTCGCGAAAGCTCGGGGCGGCCGACGGGGTGAGGGTGATGACCATGGCGTCGACCCTCGGCAGCGAGGTGGGGAGGGCGGCGGAGAGATCGGCGGCGACGGGCACGAACCCCGGCGGCAGGGAGCTCGGGTCGCGGCGCAGCCCGAGCACCTCGTGAGGACCGCGCTCGTCCTGATCAGCGAGCAGCATCGCGCCCACCCGCAGGCCCAGGCGCCCGCAGCCCACCAGCAGGGTCCTCGTGGTCATGGTCGTCCTTCCGCGCGGGGAGCCTCCAGTATCGCCGGAGATCCGCCTCCCCCGATCCCGAGCCGCACCGTCGCGCCGTGCCCTGCAGGGCCGGTGCCGCGCGTCGGACCGCTCTCAGGGCGCGACGAGGGTGCGCAGGTGCGCGCTCGGCGCGGTGAATGCCCGGGGCAGCTCCTCGAGCGGCATCGGCGGCGAGAGCACCTCGGGGTCGGAGAGCACCTCCGCGCCGGGCGAGGCGAGCAGCTCCACGGCCTGCGCGAGATGGCGCGGCTCGTAGTTGTGGACCCCGGTGACGGTGCGCCAGCCGCGCACGAGCGCCTCGGGATCCAGGTCCACCGCCGGCCCCGGGAACACGCTGCCGGCGAGCACGGCGGTGCCGCCCACGTCGAGCGCGTCCAGCACGGACGCCACGCTCAGCGTCGCGCCGGAGAACTCCAGCGCCACATCCACCTGGGGTGACGCGTCGTCGGCCGGCGTCCCGCCGTCTGCGGGACGGGGCCCGTCGGCGGGTGCGGCGGTCGAGTCCGCTCCGGCGCGCAGCGCGAGGTCGCGACGGGCGGGGGAGGGGTCCACGGCGTGCACGGCGGCCGCTCCCGCCTCCCGCAGGGCGACCACCGCGAGCAGTCCCAGCATGCCCACGCCGGAGACGAGCACCCGTGCGCTGGACAGCGTGCTCGAGCGTGCCGCGACCTCGAGCGCCGCCATCACGGTCGCGCCGGCGCAGGCGCTGATCGCGGCGGCGCCGTCGGACACCTCCGGGCCGACGCGGACCACGTCGTGCCCGGCCGGGAGCAGCACGTGGGTGGCATAGGTACCGGAGAGCGGCCAGTCGCCGGTGACGGGCTCGTGCCCGGCCTTGCGCAGGTCGCGGCACTTCGCGCTCCGCTCCGCCCGGCAGCGGTCGCAGCGGCCGCAGGCGGAGATCACGGACCACACCGCCCGGTCGCCGACGACGAGCGGACGGCCGGCGACATCGGTCGGGACCGAGCCCGTGCCGAGCGCGACGACCTCGCCGACGCCCTCGTGCCCGAGCACGCCCGGGCTCGGGGACTCCCGCAGCCCGGCGACGGTGTGCCGGTCCGAGCCGCAGACCGCGGCGGACCGCACCCGGACCAGCACCTCGCCCGGACCGGGCACCGGCAGCGGCAGCTCGCGCAGTGCGAAGGAGCCCCCGCCGAGCCACAGCTGGGCCCGCACCACGTCCCCGCCGCCGGCTGCGAGCTCCGCCGTCGCCTCGTCGACAGGGCGGTTCAGCACGTCTTCCGGTGGTACCGGTGCGGGCCCGCCGCTCATCGCTGCGCCGCCGCGCCGGGCATGCCGGCCAGGGACGGCAGGTCGCGCACGCCGTCCAGGACGACGTCCGCCCCGGCGGCCTCGTGCGCGGCGCGGTCGAGCTTGCCGGTGAGCACGCCGATCGCGAGCACGCCCGCCCGCCGGGCGGACTCGACGTCGACCGCCGTGTCCCCGGCGGAGACGACCTCGGCCGGATCGGTGACGCCGGTGAGCTCCATGACCCGCTGGATCATGAACGGGGCGGGACGGCCCTCGGCGACCTCGTCGCCCGTGACCACGGCGTCCACGACGCTCGAGGCCGGGTCCGCGCCCACGCCCCAGCCCATCCGCTCCAGGATCAGATCGGCGATGTCCCGGGAGAACCCGGTGGTCAGTCCCACCTTCACCCCGGCGGCGCGGAGCGCGGCGAGGGCCTCCGGCACACCGGTCAGCGGCACCGGCGGGTTCTCGGTGTAGGTGCGGGTGAGCTCGCCGAGGAACCAGGCGAAGGCGCGGTCGACGAGCTGCTCGTCGGCCTCGACCCCGCCCAGGCGCAGCAGGTTCGTGATCGCGGAGCGCTTCTCCGTGCCCATCCACTGCTGGAAGGTGGCGTCGTCGAAGCGGGCGCCCTCGCGCTCGACGGACTCGCGCAACACGCGGTACACCTCGTGGCGGTCGTCGATGGTGGTGCCGGCCATGTCGAGCACGGCGAGGCGGTAGGTGGCGGTCATCAGGGGGTCCTCTCGGGTCAGGAGGTCGGGGGGCAGGGGGCAGGGGAGGGATCAGCGCACCGCGCGGCGGAGCCAGATCGACAGCGCCTCCACGGCGAGCACCACGCCCACCATCAGCAGCACGATCGCGGTGACGACCTGGAAGTCGTTGATCCGGGTGGCGTTCAGCAGCAGGAAGCCGACGCCGCCCGCGCCGACCACGCCGAGCAGCGTGGCGGAGCGGATGTTGGTGTCCAGCAGGTACAGGGTGTGGGCGACGAATGAGGGAGCGGCCTGGCGCACTGTCGCGGCGAAGAAGATCTGCGGACCGTCCGCGCCGGTGGATCGCACCGCCTCCTGCACCCGCGGGTCGGTCTCCTCGAGGGAGTCGGCGACCAGCTTCGAGAGCAGTCCGACGGCGCCGACGGCGAGGGCGAGGGTGCCGGCGACCGCGCCGAGCCCCGAGATCACCACGAACACGATCGCGAGGATCAGCTCGGGGATCCCGCGGATCACCACGATGAGCATGCGGAACAGCGAGTGCACCGCCTGGTTCGCCACCACGTTGCGGGCGGCGAGCACCCCGATCGGCAGGGCGAGGATCGCACCCAGCACGGTCGCGGCCAGGGCGATCTGGACCGTGTTCAGCAGCTCGGCCATCACCGTCCCGCCCGCGCCGCCGAAGCTCGGCGGGAGGAACAGCGCCGCGGTCGCGGGGATCGCGACGATGCCGTCCAGCAGGTCGCCCGCCTCGATGTCGACCTCGGCGAAGGAGGCCAGCAGGATCACCGCCACCGCGAGCCCCGCGAGCAGGCGGCGGACCCGCTCCACGGACCAGGGCGCGGAGATCTGCGCCGGGGCGGGGCGCTCCTCGGCCCGGCCGCCGCGGTCCAGCAGCCGGTCGGCCCAGCTGCGCCGGGAGGAGGCGTGGCCGGTGCGGGGCAGGATCGCGGAGCGCACGGCGCCGGAAATCAGCTCCACCACGATGCACAGCACGAGCACCACCAGGGCGAGCGCCATGCCGCGCTGGTAGTCCAGGGAGCGCAGCGCATCGGCGATCTCGAGGCCGATCCCGCCCACGCCCACGTAGCCCAGCAGCACCGAGGTGCGCAGGTTGATGTCGAATCGGTGCAGGGCGGTGGCGACGATCTGCGGCATGAGCGCCTGCGGGATCGCGGTCCAGATCTGCTGGCCGCGGGTGCCGCCGACGGCCTCGACGGCCTGGCGGGGCGAGTCGTCGAGCTCCTCGATCGCGTCGGCGTAGAGCTTGCCGACCATGCCGACGGAGTGGATGCCCATCGCGAGGATGCCGGCGATCGGGCCCAGCCCGAACAGGCGCAGGAACACGATCGCGAGCACCAGGTCCGGGATCGCCCGGGCGAGCACGATCAGGGTGCGGGCCGCGCCGTACGAGATCCGGCCGCGGGTGGTGGCCCGGGCGGCGGCGAGCGCGACCGGGATCGACAGCACGACCGACAGCGCGGTGGCGAGCACGACGATCGCGAGGGTCTCGAGGATCATCCCGGCCAGCTCGCCGAGCGGCGGGAGGTCGAGCGGGAACATGCGGGCGGCGAAGTCGACGGCGTCCCCGAGGGAGCCGACGATGGTGGGCAGGTCGATGCCGAGGTCCCAGATCGACCACAGTCCGGCGCCGAGCAGGACCAGCATGATCACGGCGGCGCTCGCCGAGGTGCCGGAGGGGCGGCGCAGGGGGCGGGCCAGACGCGGATCGGGCCGCGCGGGGGCGAGGGCGGTCACGACGCCGACACCTCCTGCGGGGACATCTCGGTGAGCGCTTCGAGCTCGGCGGTGGTGGGGGTCGCGACGCTGTCGTAGATCCCCGCCGCGTCGGCCGTGCTGAGGGCGTCGGTCTCCCGGTCCAGCACGATCCTCCCGCTGCGCAGGCCGATCACGCGGTCGGCGACGTCGAGCGCGAGCTCGACCTGGTGGAGGGCGGTGACGACGGTCAGCCCGTCCTCGTCGCGCAGGGTCTTCAGCAGCTCGATGATCTGGGCGGAGGAGACCGGGTCGAGGGAGGCGACGGGCTCGTCGGCCAGCAGCACCTTCGGGTGCTGCATCAGCGAGCGGGCGATGGCGACGCGCTGCTGCTGCCCGCCGGAGAGGGTGTCGGCCCGCTGATGGGCGCGATCGGCCAGGCCCACGCGGTCCAGGTGGGCGAGGGCCTCCTGTCGGACCCGCTTCGGGTACATGAGCAGGCTCAGGCGCGGCCCGCGCAGGGAGCCGAGGGCGCCGGTGCACACGTTCTCGAGCACCGACATCGGCCCGACCAGGCCGAAGCTCTGGAAGATCATGCCGACCTCACGGCGCACGGCGCGCAGGTCGGGGCCGGAGAGGCCGCCGAGGTCGCGGCCGAGCACCTCGAGGGTGCCGGAGGTGGGGGTGTGCAGGCCGTTGAGATGGCGCAGCAGGGTGGACTTGCCGGAGCCGGACAGGCCCAGCAGCACGGTGATCGAGCCGGGGGCGAGGTCGAGGGTGACGTCGTCCAGGCCCTTGACGCCCTGGCCGAAGTCCTTGGTGACGCCGCGGAGGCTGATCACGGGGTCGGTGATGTCGTGGGGGGCGGTCATGGCGGGTGCTCCTTCCGGGGCCGGGGTCAGGAGACCGACGAGCAGGCGTCGGCCTGCGTCGTGGTGCAGATGTCGCGGATCGGGTGGTAGTCCTCGTCGCTGACGGCGACGTAGCCCCACTCGATCTCCTCGGGCAGCACGCAGTCGTCCTCGGAGGTGCAGATGCCCTCGTCGACCAGGGCGGGCTTGTTGGCCTTCTGCTGGAGGGCCTCGCGGAGGGCGGTGAGGGTCTCCGCATCGAGGGTGGAGGTGTTCAGGGCGATGGGGTCCTCGGGGATCGGCTCGGACTCCCACAGCTCGGTGAGCGCGCCGTCCTCGACCTGGCCGCTGGTGGTGAGGGTGGTGAGCATGGCGTCGTGGGCGAAGGCCGCCTCCACCTCGCCGGAGGCGAGGGCGAGGAGGGAGGCGTCGTGGCCGCCGGCGAGGACCTGCTCGAGGTCCGCCTCGATGTCGATCCCGGCGTCCATCAGGCCCTTCAGGGGCACGAGATAGCCGGAGGTCGAGGCCTTGTCCACGAAGGCGACCTTCTTGCCCTTCAGGTCCTCGAGGCTCTCGATGCCGCTGTCGGGGAGGGTGTAGCAGAGGGAGGTGTAGGCGGGCTGCGCACCTTCCTCGTTCACGGGCGCGACCACGGCCTCGATCGGCACGCCGCCGTCCTTCGCGATCACGTAGGAGAAGGGGCCGTAGGAGGCGATGTCGACCTTGCCGGCGCGTTGGCCCTCGATCACCGCGGCGTAGTCCGCGGCGTTCTGGAAGGTCACGGTCCTGCCGGTGACCTGCTCGATGAGGGCGGTGATGTGGCCGAAGGTCTGCTCGAGGGACTGGGAGTTCTCGGCGGGGATCGCGGCGAAGACGATCTCGTCCTTGCCGCCGCCGGAGGAGCAGGCGGCCAGCGAGCCGGCGCCGAGCACGCCGGCGGAGAGGCTTGCGAGGGCGCGGAAGCCCTGGCGGCGGTTGAAGGGGGCGGGGGCGATGCGGGTCATGGGGGAGTCCTCGGGGTGTGGTGGAGGGGGCGGAGCGGGGCGGCGCGGTCGGTGGACGGGTCAGAGGGCGCCGAAGGGGGCGCCTGCGAGCAGGCGCTCGGCGATGCCGAAGCCGAGGGTCATGCCGACGCCGCTGGTGACGACGGCGACGGAGGTGGAGGGGTCGGGCTGCTCGAGCACGAGGGTGGTGCCGGGGGCGTCGCTGTAGCGGCCCAGCCAGCGCTGGAGCACGCGGGGGCGCTCGATGCCGAGCACCGCGCAGGCCTTCGCGAGCAGGAGCTCGGAGAGCTCCGCGTCGAGGAAGGGCTCGTAGTCGACGTCGTAGGCATGGGAGTCGCCGACGAGCAGCCCGCCCTCGATGCCGGTGACCATCAGGTTCGCGATGCAGGCGGTGAGCTCGGGCTCGCGCTCGGCGAGCTCGGCGCGCAGCGCCTCCGCGCCGGGCATGGCGGTGAAGCCGTCGTAGCGCGCGAGCGAGGTGCCGGTGAGCATCGCGAAGTGGGCGGGCAGGTGGACGGGCCGTTCGACGAGGGCCATCGCGAGCGTGCACTGCACGATGGCGTGCGCCTCCGCGATGTCCGGGAAGAGTCCGGCGATCCCGGTCCCGGGGGCGACCACGACGCGCTCGGCGCGGTACCTGCCGCGGGTGGTCTCGACCAGGCCGTCGGCCGTGCGGAGCACGCGCTCGCCGGTGCGCAGGTCGAGGCCGCGATCGGCGAGGTGCGCCATCAGGCGCGGCGCGGCGGTGCGGGGGTCCACCCGCATGTCCAGCGGCAGGTGGGCGCCGCCGACGACGTCGGCCGTCTCGTGGCCGAGGGCGGTGCGGACCTCGGCGGCGGTCAGCATCCGCACCTGATCGGTGCCGCGGTGGGCGGCGAACTCCTCGAGCACACGCAGCTCGGCGGCGGTCGCGGCGGGGACGAGCGTGCCGGTCTCGGCGGCCCACAGATCCGCGTCGGCGGCGGCGCTCAGCCAGCCGGAGCGCGAGGCCATGGCGAGGTCCTGGAGCTCGTCGGCCTGGCCGGTGAAGCAGGCGTGGCCGAAGTTCTGGATGCTGGAGCCGACCGGACGGGTGCTCTCCTCGAGGAGGGTCACGCGCAGGCCCTGGGCGAGGGCGCGGTGCGCGGTGGCGAGGCCGAGGATGCCGCCGCCGATGATGATGAGGTCTGCTCCGGTCGTCATGGCACGAGCATGACCTGCCGGAAAGCCATCCGTCGAGAGATGTATATACAAGTAGTCGACAAGTCGGCCAAGCTTCGGCACTGGTTCACCTGGTGTCCACCTACGGTCGGGTAACCCTTCCCGGATGGTGTCCTGCGGCATATGATCCGGATGTCGAGGCGTCGCGGCCGCCCCCGGGCGCCGACGCTCGACGTCGCTCCGCCGCGCCTCGCCGCGACCGATGGCACCCGCCCGCACCGCCGATGAAGGACTCCGATGGCCAGCCCCGCCCGACCCGCGCAGACCTACCAGGCGATCCTCGCCCATCTGCGGCGGGAGATCTCCAGCGGGGTGCTCGCGCCGGGCCAGCCCATCCCCTCCGAGGCCGAGCTCGGCACCCGCTTCGAGACCTCCCGCGGGCCGGTGCGGCAGGCGCTCGGCATCCTGCGCGACGAAGGGCTGATCTCCTCCGGCCGCGGCCGCCGTTCCGTCGTGCTCGAGACCGTGCCCGTGCAGCCCTTCGACGTCGCCCTCTCCTTCACGCAGTGGTGCCGCGAGGTGGGGATGGAGCCCGGGCAGCGGACCCAGTCGGTCGAGCGCGGCTGGGCGACCGCCGCCCAGGCCGACTCCCTCGAGATCGAGCCCGAGGACCCGATCGTCGAGGTGCTGCGCCTGCGGCTGGCCGACGGCGTGCCGATCATGCTCGAGCGCCTCTGCTACGCCTATGAGGTGGGCCGGCACGTGCTGAACTTCGACCCGGACTCCGGCTCGATCTACGAGCACCTCGCCGCCGCCGGCGTCGACATGCACCACGCGACCCGCCTGCTGGACGCCGTCGGCGCCGACGAGACCGATGCGCGCCTGCTCGAGGTGCCCGAGGGGTCGCCGCTGATGCGCCTGCGGCGCCGCGCCTTCACCATGGAGGGCACGCCGATCGAGTGGTCCGACGACCGCTACCTGCCCGGCCACGCCAGCTTCGCCTCGAGCACCGTGCGCGGCGGCGGCAACGGGCTCGCGATGCTCAAGGGGCTCTGACCGGCCCGTCGGCCGGGCCCACCGCGTGCCGCGGATCTCAGCCCCGATGGCCGAAAGTCGGGTGCGCCGAGCGGGGTGCTCGGGGGAGGATTGCCCCTCGGGCATGACCTGCCCGCCCCGCCCTCCGCCGCGACCTGCGGCTCCCCGGGCGAAGCCCGTCACCTCGGGCTGCGGACGGTCCGGTGAGTGCCCCTCCGACCGCTCGGCCGACGACCCCGTCAGCCCCTTCGAGGACAGGATCTGTCCTCACCCCGTCCTACGCTCCGACGATACCTCGGCCGCTTACCCCCGTTGGCCGGGCCGCACCACCCTGCTCCGGGAGATCCCCTCATGCTCTGGACCCTGATCCGGCGCCATCTGCGGCCCTACCTGCCGCACGTGGCCGCCGTGGCCGTCCTCCAGCTCGCGACCGTGCTCGCGACCCTCTACCTGCCCAGCCTCAACGCCGACATCATCGACAACGGCGTCGCCACCGGGGACACCGACTACATCTGGCGCGTCGGCGGGATCATGCTGATCGTCGCGATGGCGCAGGTCGTCACCGCGATCGCGTCGGTCTGGTTCGGCGCCCGCGTCGCGATGGGCATGGGCCGCGACATCCGCCGCTCCGTCTACACCCGTGTGGACCGCTTCTCGACCGAGGAGATGGGCCGCTACGGCGCCCCGACCCTCATCACGCGCGCGACCAACGACGTCCAGCAGGTGCAGATGCTCGTGCTGATGACCCTGAACTTCATGGTCATGGTGCCGATCATGTCCATCGGCGGGATCGTCATGGCGATCCAGGAGGACCCGGGGCTGTCCTGGCTGGTGTGGGTGTCCGTGCCGGTGCTGATGGTGATCGTCGGCCTGCTGGTCACCCGGCTGATGCCGCTGTTCCAGCGGATGCAGGACAACATCGACTCCATCAACGGCGTGATGCGCGAGCAGATCATGGGGATCCGCGTGGTGCGTGCCTTCGTGCGCGAGGAGCACGAGACCGGCCGCTTCCGCGACGCGAACGCGACCCTCACCGACACCTCGGTGCGGATCGGCCGCCTGTTCGTGATCATGGGCCCGGCGATCACGATCGTGCTCCACCTCGCCACCGCCGCCGTGCTCTGGTTCGGCGGTCACCGTGTGGACGCGGGGCTGGTCGAGGTCGGCGCGCTCACCGCCTTCATGCAGTACCTGCTGCAGATCCTGATGGCGGTCATGATGGGCACCTTCATGTTCATGATGTTCCCTCGTGCGATCATCTCGGCCCGCCGCATCGGCGAGGTGCTGGAGACCGCGCCCACCCTCCACGAGCCCGACGCCCCGACCCCGCTGCCGGTGGCCGACGGAGGCGCGAGCGTCGAGTTCCGCGACGTCACCTTCTCCTACCCGGGTGCCGAGTCCCCGGTGCTGGACGGCGTCTCCTTCACCGCCGAGGCCGGCCGCACCACCGCCATCATCGGCTCGACCGGCTCCGGCAAGACCACCCTGGTCAGCCTCATCCCGCGCCTGCACGACGCGACCAGCGGCCAGGTGCTGCTGGACGGGGTGCCGGTCACCGACCTCGCCCGCGCCGACATCTCCGCCGCCGTCGGCCTCGTGCCGCAGAAGCCGTACCTGTTCTCCGGCACCATCGCGCACAACCTCCGCTTCGGCGACCCGTCGGCCGACGAGAAGCAGCTCTGGGACGCGCTCGAGGTCGCCCAGGGCGCCGGCTTCGTGCGCGAGCGCAGCACCGGCGAGGGCGAGGACGTCGCCACCGGGCTCGAGTCCACCGTCTCCCAGGGCGGCACCAACGTCTCCGGCGGCCAGCGGCAGCGCCTGTGCATCGCCCGCACCCTCGTCGCCGCCCCGCGCGTGTTCGTCTTCGACGACTCGTTCTCGGCGCTGGACGTCACCACGGACGCGAAGGTGCGCGAGGGCCTCGCCCGGCACACCCGCGGCGCGACCACGATCATCGTCGCCCAGCGCATCTCCACCATCACCTCCGCCGACCAGATCCTCGTGCTCGAGGAGGGCCGGATCGTCGGCCGCGGCACCCACGAGGAGCTGCTGGAGAGCTCCGAGACCTACCGGGAGATCGTCGACTCCCAGATCACCGCGGAGGAGATGGCATGAGCACGAAGAAGAAGACCTCCGCGAAGAAGTCCTCCGAGGCCGAGGGCACCGGGACCGCCGAGCTCACCGAGTCTGAGATTCTCGAGATGCAGGACTCGATGAGCAGCGAGTGGGGCGAGGGCGCGCCCCGCAAGGCCAAGGCGTTCTGGCCCTCCGCGCTGCGGCTGGCCGGCACCTTCCGCGAGCACAAGCTGGGGCTCGCCGTGGTGCTCGCCTTCGGCATCGTCTCGACGGTGCTGACCGTGTGGGCGCCCTCCATCCTCGGCGACGCCATGGACGTCATCTTCGACGGCTTCCTCGGCGACGGCGTCGAGTTCGGGGCGCTCGGCCGCCTGCTGCTGATCGTGCTGGGGATGTACGTGATCGCGGCGCTGTTCGACTGGCTGCAGGGCCGGCTGCTGAACGACGTGGTGATGGACATCGTCTACGACCTGCGCGAGCGGATCGAGGCGAAGGTCAACCGCCTGCCGCTGAGCTACTTCGACACCCGCCAGCGCGGCGACCTGCTCTCCCGCACCACCAACGACGTCGACAACGTCCAGACCGCCCTGCAGCAGGCCTTCGCCTCGCTCGTGTACGCGGTCCTCACCATCGTCGGCATCACCGTGATGATGTTCTGGCTGTCCTGGCAGCTCGCGCTCATCGCCCTGATCGCCCTGCCGACCTCCGGCGTGGTCATCGGCATCATCGGCGCGAAGTCGCAGAAGCTCTTCACCGCCCAGTGGCGGGGCACCGGGCGCCTGAACGGCCATGTCGAGGAGTCCTTCACCGGCCACGACCTGGTCACCGTCTTCGACCGCCAGGACTCGATGCGCGAGCAGTTCGATACGCGCAACGAGGAGCTGTGGGAGGCGTCGTTCAAGGCGCAGTTCTACTCCGGCATGATCATGCCGATCATGCAGTGGGTGACCTACCTCGGCTATGTCGGCATCGCCGTGGTCGGCGGTCTGCGGATCGCGGCCGGGCAGATGAGCCTCGGCCAGGTCACCGCGTTCATCCAGTACTCCCGCGAGTTCAACGCGCCGCTGGGCGAGGTGGCGGGGATGGCGAACATGCTCATCTCCGGCGTCGCCTCTGCCGAGCGGATCTTCGAGCTGCTGGACGCCGAGGAGCAGGAGCCCGACGGACAGATCACCGCGCGCGGGCCTGTCGGCGAGGGCGCGCCCGGTGCCGAGGCCGTGGCCGATGCGTCGGCCCCCGCGGGGCGCATCGTCCCGCGCCAGCAGCTCACCGGCCCCACCCGCGGCCGGATCGAGTTCGACCATGTCGCCTTCTCCTACACCCCGGAGAAGCCGCTGATCAGCGACCTGTCGCTGACGGCGGAGCCCGGTCAGACGATCGCGATCGTCGGCCCCACCGGCGCGGGCAAGACCACCCTGGTCAACCTCATCATGCGGTTCTA
>Ga0079224_100007055_pt1 | contig 14998 bp, 17 predicted proteins | sample Stecom2015_FD_80414 | JGI IMG/M metagenome (GOLD analysis project Ga0079224, IMG submission 80414) | Agricultural soil microbial communities from Utah to study Nitrogen management - Steer compost 2015 | ecosystem: Environmental > Terrestrial > Soil > Agricultural land | place: USA: Utah...
GGAACCTGGATGCCTCGGTGGAGACCGGCACGACCTTTCAGCGCACCGTCACGGTGTACGACTCCCTCGGGCGGCGGCATGACGTCATAGTGAACTTTGTAAAAGTGGAGGGCGACAATAGCTGGCAGTGGCAGGCGTACCGGAACGGCGACTTCACCCGTTACCAAGGTTATATTGAGTTCACTGACACCGGCGAGTTCTCTACCGCCTCGGCCACCGAAGTCCGATTTAACCCCGGCGGTGGGGCCGCGCAAGTCGTGTTCAACATCGATTTCTCTCGACTGACTCAATACTCCAGCGAGACCGAACTCAGCGTCCGCAGCCAGAACGGCTTCCCGCCGGGCGCCTTGGAGGAGATCCGTATCGACGCGAGCGGGATCATCACCGGGATCTTCTCCAACGGCTTGACCCAGACGCTGGCCCAGGTGGCCGTGGCCACGTTCGCCAACCCCGGCGGGCTGGAGCAGGCGGGAGAGACGTTGTTCCGCGCGTCGCACAACTCGGGCTTGCCCCGCACGGGCCCTCCGGGCACCGGCGACCGGGGCGTCATTGCGCCGGGCAACGTGGAGATGTCCAACGTGGACCTGTCCGAGGAATTCACGTCCATGATCATCACCCAGCGCGGGTTCCAGGCCAACTCCCGCATCATCACCACGTCCGACGAGATGCTGCAGGAATTGGTAAACTTGAAGCGGTAAGTGCCCGTTGAGTGGTGATGGTGGACCCCCGGGCCGGCTGTGGACCGGCCCGGGGCCGCAGTGGGGTGGACGCATGGACCTGACGACCGTTCTCGGCATCTTCATCGGCGTGGCCTCCATGATGTGGGCCATTCTCAGCGGGAGCGACTGGCGGCTGTTTTGGGACGTCCCTTCCTGGTTCATCGTCCTGGGCGGCACCCTGGCCGCGACCTTGGTCAGCCATTCCCGCGAACAGGTGCGCAACCTGCCGGCGGTGTTGCGGGCGGCCTTCCTGGACAGGCGCCAGACGCCGGAAGAAGTTATCCCCCTCATGGTCCGCTTTGCGGAGAAGGCCCGCCGGGAAGGCCTGCTGGCCATGGAGGAGGAGGCCGAAACGCTGGACGATCCCTTCCTGCGCAAGGGCATCCAGCTGGCCGTGGACGGCATGGATCCCGAGGTCGTGCGCAACGTGCTGGAAACCGAAATGGAATTTCTGGCCGAGCGGCACGCGGGCGGCCAGCGCATGTTCCAGAACATGGGCAGCTTCAGTCCGGCCTTTGGCATGATCGGGACCGTCATCGGGCTGATCAAGATGCTGGCCAATCTGTCGGATCCGGATCAGATTGGTTCCGGCCTGGCGGTGGCCCTCATCACCACCTTCTACGGCGCTCTCCTGGCCAACCTGGTGTTCCTGCCCATCGCCAACAAGCTGCAGGCGAAAACCACTCAGGAGCTCTTGGTCCGGGCCTTGGTGGTGGAGGGAATTCTTGCCATTCAGGCAGGGGACAATCCGCGCATAGTCGAAGAGAAGCTGCAGGCGTTCCTGTCGCGGTCCCGCAAGCAGGAAGGGCCTGCGGCGCCGCTTGAGGAAGGGGTCGCGTCGTCCGATGCCGCCTAGACCGCTGTCGGGCCGATCCCGCCGGCTGCCAGGCGGCAGCGTCCCGAAGGCCAGCGCCCCTTGGCTCATCACCTATTCGGACATGGTGACGCTGCTGCTGGCCTTCTTTGTGTTGCTGTTCGCCTTCTCGGAGGTGGACGTGCAGCGGTTTCGGGCCATTTTGTCCGCCTTTCAGGCATCCATCGGCGTGCTGGACGGCGGGCGCACGGTGATGGAAATGCGGCCCGACATGATGGGCAGCGGCGCCTGGGACCTGCGGGACGTGGACTTTTACCGGCCGGAGCTGGAGGCGCAGCTGCGGGCCGTCTACACCCAGGTGCAGGACTTTGTGCAGGAGCGGGGCCTGGACATTGCGCTCACGGTAGAGCTGGAAGAGCGGGGCGTGACGCTGCGGTTCCAGGAGGGGGTCCTGTTTGACCTGGGCCGGGCCGACATTAAGCCCGAGGCGCGGCGGTTCCTGGACGAGATTTCGTCACTGTTGGCGGCGCTGCCAAATCCGATCCGGATCGAAGGACACACCGACAACCTGCCCATTCGCACGGAGCGGTTTCCATCCAACTGGGAACTGAGCACCGCCCGCGCCACCAACGTCACCCGCTACCTCATCGAACAGCACGGCTTGGACCCCCACCGGCTGTCGGCGGCGGGATACGGCGAGTACCGGCCCCTGGTGGACAACGACACGCCGGAAAACCGGGCCCGCAACCGGCGGGTGGACATCGTGCTGCTGCGCCTAGACCTGGGGGAATAGGCCGGCAGGCAGGGCAAGGGCCGCCGGCCCAAGAAGGAGTGCATGGTGTTGGCCCGCAATCGGGTGGACGTACGGAACGCCATTATCCTCATCGCACTGGTCATTCTCCTGGCGGCCGGAACCGCCTACTCGGTGTACACGTTTATGGGCCTATCCTTCGGCCGCCCGGTGGGAGGCTTCGCGGACCGGGACCGGGCGGTGGGCACCGGGCCGCTGGTGGACGTGGGCACCTTCACCGTCAACCTGGTGGCCGGCGACAAGCCTTCGGCAAGGTTCATGCGCACCGGCATCGTCCTGGAGGTGGACTCGGAGGAGACCCAGCGCCGCGTGGAAGAGCGGATGGCTCCGGTGCGGGACCGCATCATCGATGTGCTGCGCCAGGAAACGATGGAGTCCATCCACGGCAGCGAGGGGCTGCAGCGGCTCAAGCAGAAGCTGCGGACGGCCGCCAACGAGGTGATGCCCGAGGGTGCCGTGGTAGACGTGTACTTCGTCGACCTGGTGGTCCAGTGACCTTGGGATGAGCGGGTGGTGGCCGCATCATGAGGGACCTGTTGACCCAGCGTGGGCAGCGCACGCCCACCGTGAAACGGTATGACTTCCGGCGGCCCGACAAGTTTTCCAAGGACCAGCTGCGCACGCTGCAGATTATTCACGAAAGTTTCGCCCGGGGCATGGCCACCCACCTGTCCGGGTATATGCGGACTATGGTGGAGGGCGAAGTGCTGTCGGTGAGCCAGACGTCTTACGACGAGTTCATCCGATCGCTGCCCAATCCGACCCTTATCGCGGTGTTGTCCTTTCCGCCCCTGGAGGGAAGCGGGCTCATTGAGATCCCGCCCGACGTGAGCTTTGTCATCATCGACCGGCTGCTGGGCGGGCCGGGGACGGTGCCGCCCCGCCTGCGGGAGCTGACGGAGATCGAGCAGACGGTCATGCGCCGGGTGCTCAACCGGGCCGTCAGCGCCTTTGGCGAGGCATGGGAAAACCTGGTACCCATGGAACCTCGCCTGGAGCGGCTGGAAGTCAACCCGCAGTTTGTGCAGCTGGTGCCGCCCCAGGACATGGTCATCGTGGTGGTGGTGCGGGTCCATTGGCGGGGCATGGAGGGGCGCATCAACATCTGCATTCCCCATGCGGCCCTGGAGCCCGTCGCGCCCCGGCTGACCGCGCACTACCTTTTCGGCAGCGCGCACACGCCCGAGGCGGGCCGCCACGTGGAGGAGCTCAAGCGGCGGGTGGTCGCCATGAGCGTGCCGGTCACCGTCACCCTGGGCCATGCCCGGGTCACCGTGGGGGAGCTGCTGGAGCTCGCGCCCGGGGATGTGGTGCGGTTGGAAACCCGGGTGGGCGACGATCTGCCGGTGCGCATCGGGGACAAGACCAAGTTTTGGGGCCGCCCCGGCCGGGTAGGCAGCCGGCTGGCCGTGGAAATCACCGAGGTGGTCGATCCGAAAGGGGAGGACACCGATGAATGATCACATTCTCTCCCAAGAGGAGATCGACGCGCTGTTAAAAGGGACCCAGGCTGGGGACGAACAGGCGCCCAGCCAGGAAGCGGCGGCTCCCGGCCAAGGCGAACCGTTGCTCGAATTGTTCCAGCGGGCTTTGGAGCGGCTTATGCCCCTGATTCCTTCCTTGGCGGGCAAGCCGTTGCACACCCCGGTGGTGGAAATCCAGTGGATGTCCTGGGGTGATCTGCGGGAACAGCTGGAGGCGCCCTTGGCGGCCCGCTGGGATTTCCACGGCGCCATCCAGGGGGTGCAGATCAGCCTGGTGGACGGGCCCAACCGGGCCCTCCTGCCCATCCTCGCGCCGGCGGAGGAATCGGTGGCTTTCCTCAATAAGCTGGCGCTGGCCCTGGCCACCGCCATGGAGCAGGAGCTGGGAGCGTCTTTGAGGCCGGAGATGAGCGGCTACCAGGAAGTGGACCTGTCCCAGCCCAATGCGGTGCCGCTGCGGGACGACGAGCAGTGCGCGGCCATTCAGCTGAGGCTCCAGGGCGATGGCGGCCAGTTGGCATGGTGGGAAGTGCTGCCGGCCGACGTGGCCCAGCAGATGGCGGAGCGGGCCGCGGCCCGGGCTGCCGCGGCGGCGTCCGCGCCCGCGGCCGCCAAGCCCGCAGCCTCCAGCACGCCGGTCACGGTAGCCCCGGCTCAGTTTGCGCCCTTGCAGACCCACTCCGCCGCCGGCACGCCGGCCAATATCAACCTCATCCTGGACGTGCCGCTGCAGGTGACGGTGGAGCTGGGGCGGCGCCGGATGCTCATCCGGGAAGTGCTGGAGCTGGGCAAGGGATCCCTCATCGAGCTGGACAAGCTGGCGGGCGAACCGGTGGACGTGTTCGTCAATGGCAAGCTCATTGCGAAAGGGGAAGTCGTCGTCATTGACGAAAACTTCGGGGTGAAGGTGACGAGCATCGTCAGTCCCGCCGAGCGGGTGCAGAACCTGCAGTAGGAGCGGCACCCATGGATCCGTCCCGCCTTGAACTGGTGTCCGTCGCATGGCGCATACTGGTCGTCTTTCTCCTGCTGTTTGCAGGAGTGTACGGCCTGCGGCGCTGGATGGGCGGATTGGTGGGCGCGGGCCCGTCGCGCGGGCGGATGCGGATCGTGGACAGCCTGCCCGTGGGGCCGCAGCGCCATCTGTTCGTGGTGGAAGTGGAGGGGCGCCAATTTCTCATCGGCGCCACGCCGCAGGCGTTGACGTTCCTGACCGAAATCGGCCGCGGGTCCCCCACGGGCTCCGGGGAGGATGCGGCCAGTTGAAGCGCTGGGCAGCAGGACTGGGCGCCGCCGGACTGGCGGTGCTGGTAGGAGGGGCGGCGCGCGCCCAGGGGGCGGGGATTCCCTTTCCCCGCATCGAGCTGGGCATCGCGGGGGCCGAAGGGCCCGCCGACGTGGCCCTGACGCTGCAAATCCTGGCCCTGCTCACGGTGCTGACCCTGGCCCCGGCCATTTTGGTCATGCTCACTTCCTTTACCCGCATCGTGGTGGTGCTGTCCTTTGTCCGCAGCGCGCTGGCGCTGCAGCAGATGCCGCCCAACCAAGTGATCATCGGACTTGCCCTGTTCTTGACTTTTTTCACCATGGCGCCCACATGGCAAGCGGTGTTTGAGCAGGGCCTGCAGCCGTACTTGGCGGGGGAGCTGTCCCAGGAGGAGACGCTGGAGCGGGTGAGCGCGCCCTTGCGGTCTTTTATGCTGCAGCATACCCGGGAGCGGGACTTGGAGCTGTTTGTGGAGCTGGCGGGCGTGCCCCGGCCCGAGACCGAGGCCGACGTGCCCACCTACGTGCTCATTCCCGCCTTTGTCATCAGCGAGCTGCGGACCGCGTTTCAGTTGGGCTTCATTTTATTCATCCCCTTTTTGGTCATCGACATGGTGGTGGCCAGCACCCTCATGTCCATGGGAATGTTGATGCTGCCGCCGGTGATGATATCCTTGCCCTTCAAGGTCCTGCTCTTTGTCATGGTGGACGGCTGGCATTTGATCACCCGGTCGCTGCTGGTGAGTTTTCAGTAGGCGTTGGGAGGAGGCGACGGCATGAGCGACGCCACGGTGGTGGATCTGGGCCGGGAAGCCCTGGTCACCGTGCTGCTGGTGGCGGGGCCCATGCTGGGCCTCGGGTTGCTGGTGGGCCTGGTGGTCAGCGTGCTCCAGGCCACCACCCAAATCCAAGAACAGACCTTGACCTTCATCCCCAAGATCTTGGCAGTGCTGGGCGCGGCCATTTTGTTTGGCCCCTGGATGCTGAGGGTGATGACAGAGTTTGCCACCCGGCTTTTGGGGAACATGCATCAATTCGTCGGCTAAAGCCCCGGCTGGGGTTGTCGGGTTTCGGCGCGGCGGGGACGTGCGCGGCCTAGGGGAAGCGACGCGTGAGGGACGACATGGATGTGGTCCTGGTTCGAGCCGGCACAACTGCAGCAGTTTCTCTTCGTACTGATGCGGGTGACCGCCATGCTGATGGCGCTGCCCCTCTTTGGCGGCCCGGGCGTGCCTGTCCACCTCAAGGTCGGCCTGGGCGCCCTCACGGCCCTGCTGCTGTTGCCCGTCGTCGATCCCGCTCCCGCCGTCGCGCACCTGGGCGACCTGCTGGTCATCATCGCCCAAGAGGTCTTCGTCGGCCTGTCCATGGGCTTCGTCGTGGCCTTGACGTTTTTTGCCCTGCAGGTGGCGGGGCACTTGATGGACATGCCCATCGGCTTCGGCATGGTCAACGTCCTGGATCCCCACTTCGGCGGCCAAATCCCCATTCTCGGCCAGTTTTACAATGCGCTGGCGACGCTCATCTTCTTCACCATCAACGGCCACCACGGGCTGCTGCGGGCCCTGGCCGCGAGCTACAACGTGATCCCCTTGGGGGGCGCGGCCTGGCACGGGGGGCTCGTGGCGGTCATCGTGCAGGCGGTGGGCGGCATGTTCGCGTTGGGGGTGCGCATCGCCGCGCCCGTCATCGCCGCCGCCTTCTTGACCGACGTGGCCCTGGGCATTGTCAGCCGGGCGGTGCCCCAGATCAACGTGTTCATCACGGGGTATCCCATCAAGATCGCGGTGGGCATTGCCGCTTTAGCCGTCGCGCTGCCGGTGTACGTCGCGCTGCTGGCCGCGGTGTTTGGCGATCAGGGCGAGATGATGCGGCGGTTGTGGCAGTTCCTGACTGCCCTCTGATTTTTTCGCTGCAGCGTTTTGCCCAGGAAAAGACCGAGGCGCCGACGCCCCGCCGCCGGGAGCAGGCCCGCCGCCGGGGCCAGGTGGCCCGCACCGGCGAGCTGGGCACCGCCATGGTGCTCCTCGCAGGCTTTGGCTTGGCCTGGGCCTTGGCGGGCCATGGGGCCCGGACGCTGATGGCCCTGACCCGGCATTACTTGGATCTGGCCGCCACGTGGCAGCCGGGTGCGGAGTCTATTCGAGGGTTGTTCGTGCATGTGGTGCTCCAGGCGGCCTTGCTGGTGGCGCCCCTAATGGTGGTGGCGGGGATCGTGGGCGCGTTCAGCCAGATCGTGCAGGTGGGCTTTGTGGTGTCGGCGGAGCCCCTGCAGCCCCGCTGGGACCGCATCAACCCCATCGCCGGCCTGCAGCGCCTTTTTTCCCGGCGGGCCCTGGTGGACCTGTTCCGGTCGCTGGCCAAGGTGGCCGTGGTGGGTTGGATCGCGTACTGGGAGTTGCGGGGCGCCATGGCCATGCTGCCGGCCTTGGTGGACGTGCCCTTGGCCGACGCGGTGGCCATGGTGGGGCAAGTGGTGTTGCGCACCGGGCTGTGGATCGGCTTGGCGCTCTTGGTCATCGCCGGGGCCGACTACCTGTTCCAGCGCACCGAGCACGAGCGCCAGCTGCGCATGACCCGGCAAGAGCTCAAAGAAGAGCTCAAGCAGGTCGAAGGCGACCCCCAGCTCCGGGCCAGGATCCGGCAGCGCCAGCGGCAGCTGGCCTCCCGGCGCATGATGCAGGCGGTGCCCACCGCGGATGTGGTCGTCACCAACCCGGTCCATCTCGCGGTGGCCCTCAAGTACGATGCGGCCACCATGGAGGCGCCGGTGGTGGTGGCCAAGGTGGCCGGGCTCATCGCCCGCCGCATCCGGGAAGTGGCCGAAGCCCACGGCGTGCCCTTGGTGGAGGATGTGTGGCTGGCCCGGGCCCTCTACGAAGGCGTTGAGATCGGCAGCCCCATCCCGGTGGAGCTGTACCGGGCCGTTGCGGACGTGCTGGCCTTTGTCTACCGCATGCGGGCCCGCAGGAGGTGACCGGCGTGAGCAGCCAATCCCGGCCGGCAATATGGGAAGCCGCGCTGCGCCACGGGGATGTCACCATCGTGGTGGCCGTGGTGCTGATCCTGGTCATGATGGTGGTGCCCCTGCCCACGGGCCTGATCGACCTGCTGCTGGCGGTGAACATCAGCCTGGCACTGCTGGTGCTCATGCTGACGATGAACGTGCGCCATCCCTTGGACTTTTCCGTCTTTCCCGCGCTGCTGTTGGTGCTCACCTTGTTCCGGTTGGCCCTCAACGTCAGCACGACCCGCCTCATCCTGCTGCAGGCCGATGCGGGCAGCATCATCCGGGCCTTCGGTCACTTTGTGGTGGGCGGCAACTACGTGGTCGGCTTCGTGGTGTTCCTCATCCTGGTCATCATCCAGTTTATCGTCATCACCCGGGGCGCGGAGCGGGTGGCCGAAGTGGCGGCCCGCTTCACCCTGGACGCGATGCCGGGCAAGCAGATGAGCATCGACGCGGACCTCAACGCGGGCCTGATCACCGAGGATGAGGCCCGTCGGCGCCGGCAGGACATCCAGCGGGAAGCCGACTTTTACGGGGCCATGGACGGCGCCAGCAAGTTCGTCAAGGGGGACGCCATCGCGGCGCTGGTCATTACCGCCGTCAACATCTTGGGCGGGTTTGCCGTAGGGGTAGGCCAGCGGGGCATGGGGTGGGGAGAAGCGCTGCAGCGCTACACGCTGCTTACCGTGGGCGACGGCCTGGTGAGCCAAATCCCCGCCCTGCTTATCGCCACGGCGACGGGCATCATCATTACCCGGGCTGCCTCGGAAGCCAGCCTGGGCCGGGACGTCACCGGGCAGCTGGTGGCTGAGCCCAGGATTATGCTGGTGGCCGCGGCCATTTTGCTGGCCTTTGCCCTGCTGCCGGGCTTGCCCGCCGTACCCTTCCTGGTCCTGTCCGCCATGGTGGGGGGGCTGGGCTTGCTGTCCCGCCAGGAACAGCGGGTGCAGCCGCCGCCGCCCCCGGAGCCCGCGGCCGAGCGCCGCCCCGAAAGCGTCCTGGGCCTGCTCCACGTAGATCCTATGGAGCTGGAGATCGGCTACGGGCTCATCCCCCTGGTGGATACCGAGCAGGGGGGCGACGTGCTGGAGCGGGTCAGCATGATCCGGCGGCAGATGGCCCTGGAGCTGGGCATCGTCGTGCCCAGCATCCGGATCCGAGACAACATGGAGCTGGACGCCAACGCCTATGTCGTCCGCATCAAGGGCGTGGAGGTCGGCCGGGGCCAGCTGATGCCCACCCACTACCTGGCCATGGACAGCGGCGCCACCGCCAAAATCCAAGGCATCGAAACCCGGGAACCGGCCTTTGGGCTTCCGGCCCTGTGGATCGCCCCCAGCGAGCGGGCCGCGGCGGAGCAGGCGGGCTACACGGTGGTGGACGCGTCGGCGGTGCTGGCCACGCACCTCACGGAGATCATCCGCCGCCACGCCGCGGACCTCTTGGGGCGCCAGGAAACCCGCACCCTCCTGGACAAGGTGAAGGAGGAATTTCCTGCCGTCGTCGAGGAATTGGTTCCAGAGCTCCTCAGCGTCGGCGAGGTGCAGCGGGTGCTGCAAAACTTGCTGCGGGAAGGGGTGCCCATCCGCAACCTGGTGGTCATCTTGGAGGTGCTGGCCGACGCCGCCCGGACCACCCGCGATGTGGCGTTGCTGACCGAGGCGGTGCGGGAAGGGCTGGCGCCCCAGATCTCCCAGCTTTACACCGGCGAAGACGGCGTGCTGCCGGCATTGACGCTGGACCCGGCCCTGGAAGAGGAACTGCGGGAGGCGCTGACCGACGGGCAGACGCTGGCCTGGGCACCTCCGCGGGCCCAGCGGTTCTTGGACCGGCTGGCCCGGGCCTACGAAGCGGCCCTCACCCGGGGCCAGAGCCCGGTGCTGCTTTGTCCGCCGGGATTGCGCCGCCCCTTGCGGCAGCTGACCATGCGCTCCCTGCCGCGGCTGCCGGTGCTGGCCTACAGTGAGGTGGCGGCCGGAGTGGAGGTCCGGGCCGTGGGGATGGTGACGCTCAACGGTGCGGATTAAACGGTACGTGGCCAACACCATGCAGCAGGCCATCGCCCGGGTCAAGGCCGACTTTGGCGACGAGGCGGTCATCCTGCACACCCGTCGTTACCGCCGGGGCCTTTTTGGATTGTTGGGCAAGCCCAGGGTGGAAGTCATCGCCGCGGTGGAGCCCCCGCGCACCCCGGCGGCCCGGCGTCAGCGGGAGCTGGAGAAGGCCCGGGAGACCACCTTGCAGGCCCTGGAGTCCCTCCAGGAAGAAGTGCGGGCCCTCAAGCGCATGCTGGGCGAACAGGTGCCGGCGGGGCCCAAGGTGCCCCACGGTGTGGCCCAGGCCCTGGCGCGCCTGCGGGAGCAGGACTTGCCCGAAGAGGAGTGCCAAGCCCTCACCCAGCCGCTGGCGGCACCCGAGCTGGTGAAACAGGCCGAGGATCCCCGTTGGGTATGGGGGCAGCTGGCGGCTCAGCTGGCTGCGGCCATCCCCACGGTGCCGCCCTGGGACTTTTCCCGAACGCCGATGGTGGTGCCCCTGGTGGGGCCTACGGGGGTGGGCAAGACCACCACCATCGCCAAGCTCGCGGCCAACTTTGCCATGCTGGCCAAAAAGTCCGTGGGGCTGGTCACGGTGGACACGTACCGCATTGCGGCCGTGGAGCAGCTGCGGGCCTACGCGAACATCATGGGCTTGGAGCTCTTGGTAGCCTATACCCCCGATGAGCTGCGCCGGGCGGTGGCCGCGATGGCGGACCGGGACTTGATCCTCATTGACACGGCCGGGCGCAGCCAGCACCACGCGATGCACATGGCCGAGCTGCGGGCCTTCCTGGAGGTGCTGCCCGAGCCCGAAGTGCACCTGGTGATCAGCGCGACGACCCGCCGCCAGGACATGGAGCTGATCGTGGATCGGTTTCAGGCCACGGGGTTTGAGCGCCTCATCATTACCAAGCTGGACGAAACCCGGGTATACGGATCACTGTACATGGCGCCGCGCCTGGCGGGCAAGCCGCTGGCCTACCTGACCACAGGCCAGAGCGTGCCCGACGACATCGAGGTGGCCTACGGGGAGCAGGTGGCTCAGCTGATCTTGGGGGATGCGCCATGAAGGATCAAGCCCAGATGCTGAGGGAGATGGCCCAGGCCCACCGGGCCGCGGCGCGGGGCGCGCGGGTCATCGCGGTAACCAGCGGCAAAGGCGGCGTGGGCAAGACCAACCTGGCGGTCAACTTGGGGGTGGCCCTGGTCCAGCAGGGGAAGCGGGTCGCCCTGCTGGACGCGGACCTCGGCCTGGCCAATGTGGACTTGGTGTTGGGCATCGATCCCCAGTACACCTTGAGCGACGTGGTGTACGGGGAGCGGGCGCTGGCCGAAGTCATCGTACAGGGGCCCGCGGGCCTGCAGGTGGTGGCGGGCGGCTCGGGCGTCTATGAGCTGGCCAACTTGAGCCAATGGCGGTTGGAGCGTTTCCTGCGGGCTTTGGAAACGTTGGATGCCTCGCTGGACGTGCTTCTGCTGGATACCGGCGCCGGCATCGGGCGGCAGGTCCTGTCCTTTGCTTTGGCCAGCCGGGAGCTGGTGGTGGTGACGACGCCGGAGCCGCCGGCCATGGCCGACGCCTACTCCATCATCAAGCTGGTGGCGGTCCGCTGTCCCGAGGCCCGCCTCTGGGTGGTGGTCAACATGGTGCCCTCCCATCGAGAGGGCGAGGCGGTGTTCCAGCGGCTGGCCACCGTGGCCCAGCGGTTTCTGGGCGTGCGCCCCGAGTATTTGGGCAGCCTGCCGCGGGATGAAGCCGTGGTGCGGGCGGTGCAGCGCCAGGAGCCCTTTGTGCTGGCCTTTCCCCACGCCCCGGCTTCCCGGGCGGTGGCGGCCATCGCTTCGCGGCTCTTGGGCTTGCCCAAGCCCGACACCGGCGGTGTAGCCACCATGCTGCAGCGAATCCTGCGTTTCATTCGCTGACGCCATGGAAGGAAGGGTGAGTCGATGAAACGGCGGCGGAGTCCCCTGTCCATTGGCGTCCGCGTGCGGATTGCCCGGGCCGACGACCCGGAAGCGGGGAGCTACAGCACGCGGGTGGAAGAAATCGACGACGAGCGCATCGTGGTGCAGGCGCCCGTGGTGCAGCGGCAGCCGGTGGTCCTGCCGGCGGGTACGCCCGTGGAACTGGAATTTGCCAGGACAGAGTCGCCCGCCGAAGGATACTACCGGGCGGAAACGACGGTGCTGGGCCGCTCCGAGGGGCCGGTGCCCTTGCTGTACCTGCAGATGCCCGAAAAGTGGCACCGCCAGCAGCTGCGGCAATACTTCCGGGTACGGGCGGCGCTGGGCGCCCAGGTGCGTCCCTTGGGCACCGAGGGTCCGTGGCTGGTGACCCAGACCCGGAACATCAGCGGCGGGGGCTGTCAGTTGTTGACCCCGCGCCCGCTGGAAACGGGCGCGGCGGTGGAGGGGGCCGTGAAGCTGCCCGAGCAGCGAATCGCGTTCAAGGGGGTTGTCCGCTGGGTCGAGCAACTGGAACAAGGCCAGGGCGGGCAGTGGGTGGCAGGAATTGAATTTACGGAGATCGATGAGCGGGACCGGGACGCGGTGATTCGCTTCGCGTTCCGGCGGCAAATCGAGCTTCGTTTGAAAGGGATGGCGTGAGTGCAGCCGGGCGGGTCGGAGATCGATAAGCTGTGGGCGGAGTACCGCACCCACCGGAGCCAGGCGGCCCGGGAGCAGCTCATCATCCACTACGCGCCCCTGGTCAAGTACGTGGCCGGGCGCGTGGCCGTCGGTCTGCCTTCCACCATCGACACCGACGATCTGGTAGGCTACGGCATTTTTGGCCTGGTGGACGCCATTGAGAAATTTGAACCCGAGCGGGGAGTCAAGTTTGAGACCTACGCCATCGCCCGCATCCGGGGGGCCATGATCGACGGCTTGCGGGCCAACGACTGGGTGCCCCGCAGCGTCCGCCAAAAGGCCCGTCACCTGGAGCAGACGGTGGCCCGCTTGGAGGCCGAGCTGGGCCGGTCGGCCACCGAGGAAGAGATCCGGTCTGCCCTCAATATGGACGCCAAGCAGTATGCGGCCCTGCTGACGGAGCTGCGGGCGGCAGCACTGGTGTCCCTGGAAGAGCTTTGGGGCAACGATCCCGATCAGGACAACCCATTGAGCCTGGGCCAGATGCTGGAGGACGCGGCGGCGGAAGAGCCGGGCGCCGCCCTGGAGGCGGAGGAAGTGGAGCGCTTCCTGGGGCAGGTTATCGAATCCTTGCCCGAGCGGGAACGGCTGGTGGTGACCTTGTACTACTACGAGGGCTTGACGCTCAAGGAGATCGGGCGAGTGCTGGGCGTTTCCGAATCCCGGGTGTGCCAGTTGCACACCAAGGCCTTGGTGCGGCTGCGGGCCCGCCTATTGCGCTACCGCGACGCGCTGGTGAGTTGACCGGGATCTTGTGCCCAGCGTACAATTGGTAAAAGATCCGCGGCGGTCGAAGGTGGCGGGGAGGGAAGGCCATGGGTGTGAATTTTCCTGATCTGCAGGTGCTGTTGCCCCGGGTGACGGAAATGGGCCGCCTCCCGACGGCGGGCCAGCAGGTGGACGCCCAACAGCAGTCCCTGGCCATGGCGGCCCAGGTAGAGGCTGAGCGGGACCGGCGGCGGGTCACCCGGACCGGTGACACCGCCCGGGGGACCGCGCCGCGGCAGGCCGCGGTGCGCCGCGACCGGTCGGACGGTGGATCACCGGTCCACGACAAGCTGGGCCGGCACTTGGACGTGCGCGGGTAGGCGGCGCCCTGATGGCAGCGTGGGCGTTGGCGGCGGCGCTGGCGGCCATGGGGCTGGCCGGCGCCGCCCTCATCAGTACCCTGCGGCTGCGGCGGGCCCTGGAGCGCTCTGGGCGTTTGCCCCGCGACGAGGCCGAGCTGCTGCGGGACGCTTGGCTGGAGGAAATCGACGCCCGGGGCCAAGCGGTGCTGGCCCGCATTGCCGCCGCGGAAGAGAACTGGCGCAGAGGGCGGGAGACGCCGCTGGCCCCCCGGGGGCCAGTCCCCGGGGAGACCGCCCCAGGACCGCCGCCTGCGGAAGGCCCTGGGCCCAGGGATGGACGTGCCTTGGCGGACCCGGCGGCGGTGGACGGCGTGCCCTCAGCGTCCGCCGCCCGCGGGCCCGGCTCCGGAGGCGCGGCCGCTGTGGCGGGGCAGGTGCGGGAACTGGCTGCGCAAGGGATGGACCCCACCGGCATCGCCCAGCGGCTGGGCATCGGCCGGGGCGAAGTCGAGCTGATCCTCGGCCTCCCAGAACCAGATCGTGGTTGATGAGCCCGCGGGCCTGTGCTATACTACCCGTTGGTGTGACCACGCACGCCTGTGGACCCGGCCGCGGGTGCCGGCTTTCCGGTTGCGGCGGGGGATGAAAGAGGCGGAGGAAAAACCAGGAGGAAGGGGGTGGAGATGTGGCCGTCATCTCCATGAAGCAGCTTTTGGAGGCGGGCGTCCATTTTGGCCACCAGACCCGCCGCTGGAACCCCAAGATGAAGCCCTACATCTTCACCGAGCGCAACGGCATCTACATCATTGATTTGCAGAAGACCGTGCGCAAGGTGGAGGAAGCGTACCGCTTTGTCCGAGATCTGGCCCAGCAGGGCGGGACGCTGCTGTTTGTGGGCACCAAGAAGCAAGCCCACAACACGGTGCGGGAAGAGGCCGAGCGCTGCGGGATGTTTTACGTCAACGAGCGCTGGCTGGGCGGGATGCTGACCAACTTCCAGACCATCAAGTCCCGCATCCAGCGCCTCAAGGAGCTGGAGCAGATGGAAACCGACGGCTCGTTTGAGCGGCTGCCCAAGAAGGAAGTCATGCAGCTGCGCAAGGAGAAGGACAAGCTCCAGCGCTACCTGGGCGGCA
>Ga0079224_100007056_pt1 | contig 14998 bp, 11 predicted proteins | sample Stecom2015_FD_80414 | JGI IMG/M metagenome (GOLD analysis project Ga0079224, IMG submission 80414) | Agricultural soil microbial communities from Utah to study Nitrogen management - Steer compost 2015 | ecosystem: Environmental > Terrestrial > Soil > Agricultural land | place: USA: Utah...
ACGTTTCGCGCGAAGATCAGGACGAGTTTGCTTACCACTCGCACATGAAAGCGGCTGCGGCCATTCGCGACGGCAAGTTCAAAGATGAGATCGTGCCCATTACGGTGAAGGAGGTATACGTTGGCGAAGATATGAAACGGAAGACCCGTGAGTTCGTCGTGGATACCGACGAAGGGGTACGGGCCGACACAACACCTGAAGTGCTGGCAAAGCTGAAACCCGTGTTCGCTGCGGGCGGAACGGTGACGGCGGGGAATTCGTCCCAGACTTCAGACGGTGCTGCGTTTGTCCTGGTTATGTCAGAGCGCAAGATGAAGGAACTCAACCTCAAGCCCGTGGCCCGCATGCTGAGTTACGCGGTAGCAGGTGTCGAGCCCAGGATCATGGGTATCGGTCCGGTGCGTGCGGTACCCAAAGCGCTTCAGTTGGCGGGGATGAAGCTTGATGATATCGATATCATCGAATTGAACGAGGCCTTTGCCGCGCAGTCGCTTGCCGTGGTACGTGAGCTTGGCATCGACCAGGCAAAACTGAATCCGAACGGAGGGGCTATTGCCGTAGGACACCCTTTGGGATCGTCGGGGGCACGCCTCACGGTTCAGATCCTGAACGAACTGAGGCGTCAGGGGAAGAAGTATGGGTTGGTTACCGCGTGCGTGGGTGGCGGCCAGGGAGTCGCCGGGATATACGAGTTATTGAATTAGCATTAGCCATGGGAGCAAACACGAAAAGAGCAGTCAAGGGTGGGGAGTTTCTCATTCGGGAAACAAACGCTTCGGAGATATTTATTCCGGAAGACTGGAACGAGGAGCAGCGGATGATTGCGCAGACGTGTCATGAATTCCTTGATCAGGAGGTCTTTCCCAGGCTGGATGAAATCGACTCGATGAAGGATCCCGGGTTAATGCCGTCGATCCTCGACAAAGCAGGTGAGCTTGGGTTGTTGGGAACATCGGTGCCGCAGGAGTATGGTGGCTTTGGAATGGATTTCAATACAACCATGCTCGTGGCGGAAATCATAGGCGGCGGTCACTCAGTGGCGGTTGCGCTATCAGCACACACCGGCATCGGCACGCTTCCCATACTGTACTATGGCAACGACGAGCAGAAGAAGCGATATATTCCGAAGCTCGCCACCGGCGAATGGAAAGCCGCGTATTGTCTGACGGAACCGGACTCGGGGTCGGATGCGAACAGCGCAAAGTCGCGGGCGGTGCTCGATGCCGATGGCAAGCACTACCTCATCAACGGGCAGAAGATGTGGATCACCAACGGCGGTTTTGCCGACGTGTTCATAGTCTTTGCCAAGATCGACGACGACAAGAACCTTAGCGCATTTATCGTAGAAAAGAGCTTCGGCGGAATCACGATGAATGAGGAGGAGCGGAAGATGGGCATCAAGGGTTCGTCGACACGCCAGATATTTTTTAACGACTGTAAGGTGCCCGTTGAAAACCTGTTGTCAGAAAGAGGGAACGGGTTCAAGATCGCCGTCAACATATTGAACGTAGGGCGCATCAAACTGGGTGCGGCTGCTTTGGGTGGCAGCAAGCGTTCGATATCCATTGCGGTCGAGTATGCGAAGCAGCGGAAACAATTCGGAACGGAGATCGCCAATTTCGGGGCAATAAAACATAAGATTGCTGAAATGGTTACGCGGGTGTACGCGTCTGAAGCGGCGTGTTATCGCGCGGGCCAGAACATCGACGATGCCTATGCGGCGTTGGTTGCCGGGGGTGTGGCTGCCGGAGAGGCAAGGCTCAAGTCGCTGGAGGAGTTCGCGATTGAGTGCGCGATCATGAAAGTCCACGGTTCGGAGGTTCTTGATTTTGTTGTGGACGAGGGCGTACAGATCTTTGGAGGCATGGGTTTCTCGGCTGAGGGTCCGATGGATCGCGCGTATCGCGACGCACGCATCAACCGCATCTTCGAGGGGACTAACGAAATCAATCGCATGCTCACGATCGACATGTTGTTGAAGCGTGCGATGAAGGGGCACCTCGATTTGATGACCCCAGCCATGGAGGTTCAAAAGGAACTGATGGCCATTCCCGACTTCTCGGCGGAAGAGGATGGAATGTTCGCGGCCGAAAAGCGGGTATTGGCCAATGCGAAAAAGGCCGGCCTGATGATCGCAGGTTCTGCAGCACAAAAATTTATGGCTAAGCTCGGGGATGAGCAGGAGCTGCTGATGAACCTGGCCGACATACTGATCGAAATCTATGTCGCCGAATCATGCCTGTTGCGTGTGGAGAAGATCCTTACTGAAAAGGGGCAAGACGCCGAAGGCCCGCTCACGGAAATCGCAATGATCTACCTTCACGGGGCGCTGCAAAAGATAGGCACATGTGGCCGGGAGGCGATCATGGCATTTGCGGAGGGCGATGAGCTGCGGTTGATGCTGCTTGGGTTGAAGCGGTTTACCCGGATCGAGCCATATAATCTTACCGCGGCGCGTCGGAAGGTTGCTGATTACACGATCAGCAAGGGAGCATATCCCTTCTAACACCCCGGCAAAAGGGAATACTATCGTTGTTGTAACCGTTTCGGCCGGATTTTCGTGAATTGCCTTATAACGCCACTTCCATGACCAAGTCCGCTGCCGTCCTAATTCTGATTGTCGTCCTTGTATTGGCGTCCCCCATACTATTTGGAATTGCAGGCGCTCTTTTTGGCGTTGTCACGGGTCTGTTCGGAGCCTTTATGGGCATTATCGGCGGCCTGTTTGGCGCCTTGTTCGGCGTGATCGGAGGGATATTCGGCTCAGGCTGGGTTCCGGTGCTGATTGTAGCGATTATAGTCGCCGCAATCCTCTCGGGACGTCGTTGACCTTACGTAGTGCTGTGCCGGTTATACAGTGACGGGTCAAGGAAGTACTTGCTGTATACCGGATAGCGACGAACCTCCCGGAGTTCAGGACGCTTCCCTTTCTCGAATACAATTTTATAGTAGAACTCAAGGCCTTTTTCGACCCGTATGTCCTTCGTCACAACGTAGTAGCGTTTGTCGTAGGGGTTAAGCACACGGACACTCACATGGAACAAGCCAGGCAGGCTTTTTACGCGCACAAAGCTGTTGGGCGTCTTGTTATACAATTTCCCGTTCACATATACCTGCATCGCGGTGCGGGCCTCTGAACTTATCGCGATTCCTGAAATGTAGGCTTCGGACGTGAAGGCTACGCAGGAAAATACCAGGGAAAGAATTCCAACAGCTACTCCTTTCATATCACTCAAAAAAATGGTTCGACTCTACCTGTTTACATCAAGCTTTGTGCCAGTTGTAAAAGCATAAAAATAGCCCTGGAAGGCTCCAGGGCTATTTTTCCCATTAGGATAGCTGATGATCAGGCGTTACGATATTTTATTCCGCATCCAACGGCCTTCGTCTTTTTTGTGGGTACGGCCTTACCGGAAAGCAGGGCGTCGATCGCCTCTTCAACGTAGCGTTTGTCGGCGCTCTCGGCCTGACGGGGATTATTGTCGATCGCCCCGATGTATGACACGACAAAATCGTTACCGGATTTGGTCAGCAGGTACACGTGCGGCGTATTCGTGGCGCCGAAAGCGCGGGCCACTTCCTGCGATTCATCGATCAGGTATGGGAACGTGTAGTTCTTCGACTTTGCACGATCCACCATGTGTTCGAATGAGTCGCCGGGCGACATTTGCGGGTCATTGGCGTTAATCGTGATCACAGGAAACCCCTTGGATTCGTAGTTCGTGTGAAGCGCAATGATGCGATCGTTGTACGCCTTGGAGTAGGGGCACGTGTTGCAATCAAAAATGAGGATGACGCCCTTCTGATCTTTGTAATCGGCGAGCGAAACCATTTTCCCGTCGACATTTTTCAACCGGAAATCCTGAACGCGGTCGCCTACCTCATATCCTTTCGGAGGGGTAAACGACAAGAGGGGTGCGGCAGTCAGCAGCAAGAGAATTAGCTTTTTTTTCATATAGTTAAAAATTGGGTGTCTGTGGAATTAACAGGGCGGTCAGGCGTGTGCTGGCATTTTCTCAGCGGACTTTGGCCAGCATCTTCTCAAGTTCACCTTCCTTAAGTTGACCTTCAACAAAAATTCTTTTACCGGTGTGTGGGTTGATTACCAGGGTGGCGGGTAATGCACCTGACCAGGATGGTTCGACCCGGCCGATCCAGGAGTTTGGGTCGGACGCATTGAGCAGCAGCACCTCCGAACGGAGTTGCCTCCGTGCGATGAACCGATACACCTTTTCAGGGTCGGGGTCGAGGTCCAGGTCCATGCTCACCAGGAGCACGTCCACGTCGGGCGATGATTTGTTGAGTTGTTCCAGCAGCGGCAACTCCTGGATGCAGGGCGCACACCAGGTCGCCCAGAAATTGAGCACCATAATGTTCCCGGACGGCCTGGACATGAGATCCGTGAATTGAGACAAATTGACGATGCGTGCATTGGCCGGGGCCTGCGCCGGCGACGAAAACCAGGCGAGGCTCATGACAACAAACCAAAGGATCTTTTTCATGTTACCTGTGCAATAAAATCTGCGTTTTCTGTAACAAATTATCTATGATTCAAGCAGTTAATTATCGCTCTGATTTTCCAAAAAAGAATTCCACAAAATAGAGCAGTTATCCACATGACGGGCCGGCGACCAGTTAAAATCCTGATTATCAACCCGTTTTGAAGCATGCGATCAATCAATTGTTTGTGGAAAACTCCAGCCCGCCATCTTGCTCAGTAAAATGCCCTTGCCGATCGCGCTCCGCCGAGCAAGCCAAATGCCATTAATTCGGGGGTCGGACAGGCGTTAGATTCCGCGTGAAATCATACGGAACATAACGTAATTATTCAGCCCGCGGTATTCCTTATGCTGTGAGCGGCGCGATGCAGCAAAGGTGTGGTATAGCGATGCGCCCCCGATGAAGGTAGGCCGGAGCAAGGTATATTTGAAGGGGTTGCGGCAGAGGCCGGAGCATCGGAAAAAAAGATCAACGAATGAAGTTTACGCAGATCAAAGAGACATGCCTTTACATCAACGACCTGGAGGCGGCCAAAGGGTTTTACGAGGGCGAACTGGGGCTTTCAGTAATTGATTATCTCCCCGACAAGCACCTGTTCCTGCGCGTCGGCACATCTGTGCTGTTGTGCTTCAATCCGGAGGATTCCCGCCAAAAGACAAGCCCACCACCTCATTACGGTGGTGGCAAGCAGCATCTGGCTTTCGAGGTGCCCGGTGCCGATTACGATCGGGCCAAGGAAGAGATCATACAGCGGGGCATTCCGATTGTGGAAGAAGTGACCTGGGGAAGCGGAGCACAATCGTTCTATTTCGAAGATCCCGAAGGCAACGTACTGGAGATCGTTCCGGAGAAGGGGATCTGGGACTAGCGCCCTTCGCTAACTCTTGGCAATGCTGATATTCAGGGACGCGACGTCTGCAGGCGTTGTCGCAGGTGCCGACTCGCTCTCGGAAGAGATACTATAGACATTCTCGAACCAGCTCCTGTAATCCTTGTACAGGATACAGTCCTGGTGAAGTTGTCCGTCAATCAAGATCTTGATGAAAAGCTCGCGACTCAACGATTGCTTAATCTTCTGCTGCTGATCCTCCGGGAGCTCCTTGAGTTGTACATACTCAATGCCCTTGTATAATTTAGGGTTTTCCATCGCAAACGACTCCGGGTTATTACTCAATTGCTGATAAGATTAACCACGGAAATTAAAGACACTGCAATTTAGAAGAATTGTTTCAGGTGAGTTACCAATGCTCTGCAAATTTTTTGTTAAGATTTGCTTCTTAGACATGGCGGCTTTTTTTGAAGCGTCGGTTGAATTTCTTAAAGGCGTCGGACCACAACGGGCAGCGCTGTTGAACCGGGAGCTTTCCATCTTCACGTACGGCGATCTTCTGCAACACTACCCGTTCCGTTACGAAGATAGAACGCGCTTCTATTCCATCAGCGACATTACGGACGAAATGCCCTATGTCCAGTTAAGAGGAACAATTAGGCGCGTGGACTTACATGGAATGGCCAGGAGCCGGAGAATGACTGCGCAACTGACTGACGGCACCGGCACACTGGAGTTGGTATGGTTTCAGGGCATCCGCTGGATCGCAGAGAAAGTGAAGCCCGGTATGGACTTTATCGTTTTCGGAAAACCCACCCGGTATGGGACGAAATGGACGATGGCGCATCCTGAACTCGAAGTTCCCGGCACCGCGGTTGAAAGCGGTGGATCGTTTCATCCGGTGTATCCACTGACGGAAAAGTTGCGGGCACGGCATATTGACAGCAAGCTCTTTTCGCGACTCATGCGAGAGGTGTTGCACCAGGCCGCAGGCCGGATCCGTGAGACACTCCCGAGACAACTGTGTGCGGACAAAGCGCTCATCTCCAGGAACGACGCACTGCACGCAATACACTTTCCTCCCGACCTGGACACATTGAACCGCGCACGGCGGCGACTTAAGTTCGAAGAGTTGTTCTTCACCCAACTGCGGTTGATCCAGTTGAAACTCCTGAGGAAGGACAAGTTTCCGGGGCAGATTTTCAACAACACGTCATTCGTTAACACCTTTTATAATGAGGTGTTGCCCTTCCCGCTTACCGGTGCGCAGAAACGCGTCATCCGGGAAATATACTACGACATGAAATCGGGAAAACAGATGAACCGGTTGCTGCAGGGCGATGTGGGCAGCGGAAAGACCATTGTAGCATTCATTTGTATGCTGATTGCATGCGGGAGTCATGCACAGAGTGTGCTGATGGCCCCGACGGAAATTCTTGCACAACAGCATTACCAAAACTTATCGCGGTATGCTTCCGCGATGGGCATGCCCATCGCCCTCCTGACCGGCAGTACGCCGAAACGAACCCGTCAGGAGATGCACCGTCTGCTGCGCGCCGGCCTGATCAAGATCCTGATAGGAACTCACGCCCTCATTGAAGCCGAAGTTCAATTCCATCATCTCGGTCTCGCCATTGTCGACGAGCAACACCGCTTCGGTGTGGCCCAACGCTCTAAGCTATGGTCGAAGAGCGACAAGGTCTTTCCGCATATACTGGTGATGAGCGCCACGCCAATTCCCCGTACGCTTGCTATGACACTCTATGGTGATCTCGACGTATCTGTTATTGACGAGCTGCCCAAGGGGCGGAAGCCGATCAAGACTGTACACCGTTACGATACACACCGACTGCAGGTCAATCAATTTATACGCGATCAGGTGAAAGAAGGGCGCCAGGTGTATATCGTATATCCGCTGATCGACGAATCGGAAAAGCTCGATCTGAAACATCTCATGGATGGTTATGAGAGTGTCCGTCGGGCATTTCCCGATTACGCGATAAGTATTGTTCATGGGAAAATGAAGCAAGACGCCCGGACTTATGAAATGGATCGGTTCGTTCGGGGCGAGACCAACGTTATGGTAGCCACTACCGTAATAGAAGTTGGCGTCGATGTGCCCAACGCTTCCGTCATGATTATAGAAAACGCCGAGCGGTTTGGGCTGCTGCAACTTCATCAGCTTCGGGGGAGAGTCGGAAGAGGCGCCGACCAATCGTATTGCATTCTGATGACGAGCGCCAGGCTATCCGCCGAATCGCGGAAGCGTATCGATACCCTGGTACAGACGAATAACGGATTCGAGATCGCGGAGGCTGACCTGACACTTCGCGGCCCTGGCGATCTGATGGGAACACAGCAGAGTGGGGTTCCGGATCTCCATATTGCTGACCTCGCGCTTGATGGCGATATACTCAGGGAAGCAAGGGAAGCGGCCATCGAAATCCTGGACAAGGATCCCGACCTGCGCCAGGCCGAACATCAGGTCATTGCGGCCAGGATCAGGAGCCAATCCAAATCGTCGATGAACTGGAGCCGCATCAGTTAGTCCACAGTTCCTTTCAAAGCGGGCATTTTCCTTACATGGGCGTAGCTTGAGGCCATTAGGTTTGACGTCGTGCAATGGCTACATTTGATAGACGGCGTATTCCTATGAGGAATTTTTTATACGTGCTCATCCTGGTGTCTACTTTTTGCCGGGCTCAACCGGGACACTATTTCCTGTCACATTTTGCCCCGTCCGATAAAAAGATAGATCACACTGCCTTTGACATGGTTCAGGACAGCAATGGCTTCATGTACTTCGCTACCCGGGCAGGCATTCTTCAGTTTGACGGCACCCATTGGACACTGATCCCGGCCGGGGGCGCGGTGTATGCCCTCGAGGCGGACGGTAATGGAAAACTGTACTGGGGGGGATCAGGCGGTTTTGGTGATTTGCGGCCGGGTGTCAACGGAGCCCTGGAGGCACACGTCCATCCCGGAAGTGTGGAGGGCGATTTCTTCAACATAACGGCGGTCTCCGATGCCATTTATTTTCTCAGCGATGAAGCGCTAGCCGTGGTAGAGGGAGACCGTGCCCGCATACTTAAGGCACCGGAAGAAGCGGGCGCCTTTACTTCGCTGGCGGAAGTCTTCGGCACCATACTCATCAGCAGCGACCGCCTGGGCATCCTTAAACTTGAAGGACCCAATGGTTTGCTGCCCGCGCGGCTGGGACCGCCGAGAATTCCAGACATCCTGTTCTCATCGGGAAAGAAGGAAAACAGCCTTGTGGCGACATCCGACGATCGACTCTTTGTGTGCGACAGGAACCTTCGGTTAACGCCGACGCTCTCTAGCGAACAGGATCTTCTCTCAGCTGGAAGTATTGTCGAGGCGCATTGGATTAACGAGCGTCTCATCGCAATCGCAACCCTACGTAGCGGCGTTATCTTCGCGGATCCGGTTTCCGGCCAAATTACCGAAGTGTTGAATTACAATACCGGCCTGCCCGACAACGAAGTGTACGCGTTGTATGTCGATCGCGGGGGAAATGTTTGGGTGGCCCACGACTATGGATTTACGCGTATAGCGCCGGGAATGCCTTTCCGCGACTACAGCAGCTACGAGGGCCTGAATGGAAACTTGTTGTGCGTTGAAACTTTTGACGGGAATGTGTACGCGGGGACATCCGTCGGGCTATACAGACTTACAAGGGAGGCGGTATACGAGGAGATCACCTGGTACGAGCCGGCGGATAACCGGCCAGCCGCAAGCCCTGACGATGGGAAAAAGGAGCGGAAGGGATTGTTCGCCTTCCTGCGGCGGAAAGACAGCAAGACATCGCGCGCGTCCCGGCGGGAAGCGCAGCCGCGCTCAACCCGCGTGTTAAAATCGGAACGCTTTGTCTACAAGCCTGTCAAGGGGATCTCAGCCAAGGTATCAGGGCTCAATTCGGTAAAGGGCAGGCTCCTGGCATCCGGTCTTGGAGGTGTCTTTGAGGTGAACGGCAGCACGACACGGCAGGTGTTGAACATCCCGGTACGCTTTTCCTATGCTACGCAAGAGGGTAACCTGGTGGTGTCGGCATATGATAACAGTATGATCCTGCTCTCGCGCACCGCCGCCGGCTGGAAACAAATGGATACGCTCGACCAGGTCGATGATCTGATCTCCCAGGTATTTGAGCATGAAGGCGCATTGTGGTTGTGCGGAATCAACACCCTATATCGAACGACGATAGAAGACAATCGCTTTTCCGTTCTTCAGGCAATGCCGGTGGACAATCCGGGGTTTTCCCGAACGATCGGCTTTGTGTGGCGGAACCGGCCGGTGTTTGTCAACCGCAGCGGCTTTTATTACTCGGAAGACCCTGCCAGACCTTTGATTCGAATCGACAGTCTGCCTGCCCCTTACGCATACTTTGCATCGAATGGCACGGTATGGTATTCCGATGCTCACGCGTGGAAAACTCTTGGGCTGCGCACCGACCCCGGCATTAACGTACTGCGACTTCTGGACGACATACGTGCCGTAAACGAGATTGAGGGCAACCGGGATCTCTGGGTGATTAATGGCAACAACGGATTGTATCGCGTGTCGCCGCAAAGCAGGCGCAGCTTTGCTCCGGCTTTTCCACTCATACTGTCCGCGGTCATCCAGGGCGACCGCCGTTTCGATCCGCTGCGCCCCATAGCGGTGGAACAGGATGGCGGACCGGTAGTCTTCCAGGTCGTACGGCCCAACTACCTGGGTACGGCATCGTCTGAATACAGGTATTTCCTGTCCGACATTAGCGATGATTGGTCGGAGTGGTCCGTTCTTAACAACCAGGTCAACATTCCCTACCTGCCCCCCGGTTCATATACGCTCCAGGTACAGTCGCGCGATATTCTCGGCGGCGTTCACGAGATGACACCGGTACGGTTTACAGTACGACCGCTGTTCTGGAGAAGCACCTGGTTTTACGCTATGGAATTGACCGTTTTCGCGCTGCTCGGCTGGTTGTCGTTAAAGTTGAGCTTCCGATACCGCTTTGTGAGCCGGGTGCTGGCGCTGCTTACCATCATTCTCTTAATAGAATTCGTACAAACCCTGGCGGGTTACTCGTTTTCCACCTCAAGCCCGCTGGCCGATTTTCTGGTCCAGGTGGTGGTCGCGTTGCTCATTCTGCCCGTAGAGTCCTACCTGCGACGAGTTATGTTCCGGGATGGCAGGAGAAGCAAACTTCTGGCAGTAATCGATGATCTCGACCGGCGGGAAAAGGGGCAAAAAAGTGTATCGGGCTGAATAAGGCGAATGTCGCTATCTTCACGCCACTGATCCCCAACAACGATACATGCCATTGGCACGGAAGTACGGTCTGGTTCTGATATTATGCGCCTATGGATGCACCTTCTCCACGGAGCAGAGTGACAACGAGTACACGCCCGAACCCGGTTTTAACCTGGCCCACTCAGATCCGGCTGCCGTCGAGCTTGCGGACAGCATTATGTCTGCCCTGGGAGGACAGAAGAGCTGGAACCAGGCGCGATATCTGACCTGGGACTATGACACGCTCCGCTCTATAGCCTGGGACAAACGCGAGGGCCGTGTGCGCATCGAGTCACATGCCGACAGCACCGTGTACTTGCTTAATGTGACCACCGGAGAGGCGCGTGCCAGCAGGGCAGGTCGCGAGATGACCGCGATGCGTGAACTACGCTCCGATGCTACATCACTTTGGCATCACGACTCATTTTGGATCAGGATATTGTACCAACTCAAAGGAGACGGCGTTACTTTGCATTATCTTGGCGAAACGCGGACGGATACGGCGCGATATAACTTGCTGAAAGTTTTACTTGAATCCGAGACCGACGCGCCCGTGGCGGAATTCCTGGCATATGTCGATTTGAAAGATAATCGTATCAGGTTGTGCACCGATTTACGAAATTCAGGGCAGGAGCCGATTTGGTACGGAACGGGGTACAGGCAACACGGAAATCTCAGGCTTCCATTACGGGCAGGCGCCGCGCATAATATTCGTGTGCACCGTAACTTGCCAAACGAACTGTTCAACACGTTCTGAGCAATTCAGAACCTATTCTAAAGATGACCGCAGAACATCCCCAAATTGAGGACCGATCTGAATACGAGGCCATCGTTGTTTTCAACCGGACGGGCAAGATTGTATCGGCAAACAGGGTTGCACGTAAACTCTCGGGTTATGGCAACCGGCTTACGGGGCAATCGCTTGCTGCGCTCATCCACCCCGACGACCGCAAGCGCTTCAATCAAACTATTAAACCGATTCGCGCCGGCGAAAAGCGTCAGGCGGAATTAACATTCGTATTGTACGACAGCAAGGGCAGGGGAATCCGAGTACGTGGTGTGGTAAGGCGACATGCACAAGACTTTCGACTGAACTTCATCGCGCAACCACCAGACAAATCCGCTGCCAGCGTATTGGGGAAACTTGGCGACGAGCATGGCCTCGCTACATTCAGCGTGATGGCAGACGGGCGCATCGATCAGGCAAACCGTGCTTTTCTTCGGCTTACTGGCTATACCTCGATAAAAAGTCTGCCAGACCTGAGCGGGCTTGTTGCTTCTACCAAATCCTACAGAGCACTGATGCGGAAGTTGAAACAGGATGGTGAGGTGACAAGTGAGCCGGTTTCGGTGATCACACGACGCGGTGAAGAACGCAGCGTGCGCATATCACTTGTCGGAAATACGGCAGACAATCCCCCGCAACGCTATTACGGTACCCTCAGAAACGACCGTGATGGCGGCCGGCACGAATCCGTAGTGGTTAAAGTGCTTGACAGTGCCAAGGATCAGATTCTGGCACTGGATGCCGACAAGCGGTATGTCGTATTCAACCAGGCACATGCAAACCTGATGCGGGCGTTGTCCGGGAAAGACATACAGGTGGGCGACAAAATGCTGGACGTGATACCCCGCGAACTCGTTCCGTTAGCGCGAAAGGAATTAAGGAAATCGTTCGCCGCCGACCGACACCAGTCTGAGATCACCTTGCCGAACAAGATGATACTCAAGACATCGTCCTATATCATCCGGGATGAAAACGATCGAATTGCCGGTGTAGCAATTTTTTCGGAAGACATTTCCGAACGAAAGAAAACCGAACTTAAACTAAAGGCGCTGAACGAGGAACTCACTTTCCAAAACTGGCAGCTGGCAGCGCGTGAAGAAGATCTTCGCATGGCCATGGATCAGTTGTCGGAGCGAAACTTCGAACTCGATCAACTGATGTACAAGACGTCGCACGATCTCCGTTCGCCATTGAGCTCAATCCTTGGACTTGTTAACCTTGCCAACCTCGATCCTAACCCGGCGAATCTTGCACAGTACCTGAAGAAGATCGAGGGCCGAATCAAGAAACTCGACGAGTTTATCAGTTCCATGGTTAACTACGCCCGTGTCAACAGGGGCGAAATAACTGTGGGTGAGATTGACCTGGAGCGCATGGTAAAAGCTGCTATTCACGAGTTGGAATACCTGGACAACTTCCAGGCGGTGAAGACCTCCATCGTGGTTAACAACGGAAACATACCTTTCCGCAACGACCACTTCCTGATGAACATCATTATCGGGAACGTGATTTCGAATGCGTACAAATACTACAATCCCGAGGTTGACAGCTACCTGCGTATTACCATTGATATCAGGGAATCCCAGGCGACGCTTGAGTTCGCAGACAATGGCATCGGCATCCGCAAAGAGCATCAGGATAAGATCTTCGACATGTTCTATCGCGCAACGGACCGGTCGCAAGGTTCAGGCCTCGGGATGTACATTGTAAGGCAGGCCATTGAAAAGGTGGAAGGCGTCATCAGTGTAAAGAGCACGTATGGCTCCGGCACTTCCATACGGATAGCGGTTCCTAATCTGTAACAGCATCGCGCTTCAGGCGCACAAAGAACGCAGCGCCTTTCCCCGGTTCGGACTCGCACCAAACCTCTCCTTTCATCAGATCGGTGTAGCGTTTAACGATAGATAGGCCGAGGCCTGTAGAGTGCTCGTTACCGGTAGGCTGGGCGCTGAGGCGTTGGAATTTCCTGAAGAGCTTTTGCTTGTCCGACTCCGTAAAGCCGGGTCCATGGTCGCGCACGCACAGTTGTACAAACCCGTTGTCGGCGCTGAGGCTTACGTTCACAGTTTTTCCTGAGGGTGAAAACTTGATGGCATTCGAGATCAGGTTTTCCACAATCTGTGTGAGGTACAAAGCATCCGTGTTGACGACAAGCGGCTCGTCGCTGATGCCATAAGTAAGGCTGATGCTTTTTTTCGCGGCCTGCTTTTCGAAACCCGTGACAATTCGCTTTACCTGGTTTGCCATGTCGACGGGCTCGGGTTTCAGATTAACACGGCTGGACTCGATAGCGTCAATGTCAAGGATCTTGCTGATCATCTGATTGAGCCGCGAGGCCGCATCCTTTATCTTATCAAGAAGATCGATTTGCGTCAGGGTCAGATTCTCATCGTCCATCTGGATCAGGTGCGCGAGGCCGTCGATGTGCCCGATAGGTGTTCGCAGATCGTGCGCCAGCACTTTGATGAGGTGGTTCTTTTCCTCATTCAGGTCCATGAGTTTCTGGTTGCGTTTTTCGAGCTCGGTTTTTCTCGACTCGATATCCAGCCGCTGCGATTCGATCTGACGCTTTTGTTCTACAAGGATCATAGCCGTTTTGGTGCGGATGCGATACATCTGGTAGATCACGACAAGGAAGATCAGGAAGATTACGATCGCCAGGATGAGGAAGTTCCTGACGCTGGTTTCGCGACGGATCAGTTCCGACTTGCCCAGCAGATCGCGATTCTGTATTTCCTTTTCCTTGGTGAGAAGAAGTACCTCACGATTGCCGCTGTGGAGATAGACACTTTCAAGGAACCGATACACGTCGGTGTCGATGTAGCGACTGGCGATCGTTTCAATGTCTTCCTTGAAGGCATTGCTGAGAAAGTATTCTTCGATGGGCGTCTGCCAGTCGCTGTTCTTCGGGTAAATAAAAGAATACCCTTCCCGTTTGATCGGAAAGACATTCTGCCGCTTGACCCGAACGGACGCGTCGCGGGAAAATTCTGCGAGGTATATGGGAAGGTCAATGAATCCGAACGCGCCATTTTGCTTTGCTATGGCGCGCAGAATGTTGTCGCTGCTGGGAATATGCTCGATCTTAAAATCGAGCTTACGCTGGTCGCGTACGAGGAGAAGATCATGCTCATAAGTTGTACCCTCAATGGTGACGGCCTTGAGGTTCCCAAAAGCTGCGTCGAATTCCGGTGCATTTTTTACTATGGGCACATCGTAACTCGAGATCAACACAGAAATGTCTGACATGTAAGGAGGCGTAAAAGCCACTTCGCGCTGTCGTTCCTGTGTAATGGAGAACACCGAGGCGCCGAATGTCCCGTTCACCGAACTGTCGCGTACGGTCTTGTAGGTGTCGATGAAGCTTTTGCACTTAACCCAGTGTAGGGTCAGCTCGATCTTGTACGCATTTCTGAGGTATTCCTGAAAACTCTGCATGATCTCCACTTCGATACCATGCATTTCGCCATCGCGACTCTGGTAAATAAAAGGCCTGGAGGTGTACCAGAATATGGTGATATCGCCCCGGCCGGTCTGGTATACCTGCTCCCAGGCATCGGCGTGCGGAAGCGGCTGGGCGCGGACAG
>Ga0079224_100007057_pt1 | contig 14998 bp, 13 predicted proteins | sample Stecom2015_FD_80414 | JGI IMG/M metagenome (GOLD analysis project Ga0079224, IMG submission 80414) | Agricultural soil microbial communities from Utah to study Nitrogen management - Steer compost 2015 | ecosystem: Environmental > Terrestrial > Soil > Agricultural land | place: USA: Utah...
AGGCGCACGCCCGGCTGGTCGCCGAGATCGACACCACGCCCGAGATCCGCGGTGCGTTCGCCGCCCACCCCCGGCACCGGTTCATTCCGGATGTGATCTGGCCGGATCCGACCGGGCTCCCGCTCATCCGCTCGCAGGAACCCCATGCGTGGGCGAGAACCGTCTACACCGACGACGCGGTGACGACCCAGGCCAACGACGGCGGCGCGGGAACCGTCAACACCCCCACATCATCGTCGTCAGCGCCCCAGGTCATGGCCGACATGATCGAAGCGGCCGGCATCGGGCCCGGCATGCGGGTGCTGGAGGTGGGCGCCGGGACCGGGTGGAACGCCGCCGTCCTCTGCGAACTCGTCGGCGCTCGCGGGCGGGTGACCACGGTGGAGATCGACCCGGGCGTGGCCGAGCACGCCCGCCGGGCTCTCTCCGGCACCCCCGCCCGGGTGGTGACCGGGACACTGCACGATGCGCCCGGCTCCTACGACGCCGTTCTGGTGACGTGCTCGATGAACCGCATCCCCGCAGAGCTGGCGGGGTTCCTCGCCCCGGGTGCCGCGGCCGTGCTCCCGTGGTCGCCCGATCCGCAGTCGCACAGCACCCCCGTCGTCGCCGTGCGCGCCAGAGGCGGCCGCCTGACCGGCGACTTCGTGCGCGAAGGATCGTTCATGCGCTCCCGGGACCAGCGCCCTCCGGCGGAGCGCTTCCCCGGGCTCGGTGCCGCCCCGGATACCGTGGCGGCCTTCGAGGCCACATCGGACGAGGTGATCGACTCCGGGGCGATGACGCCCTTGATGCTCATGCTGCCGGGCGTACGCCTCGGGGTCGGCATGCGCCCCTTCGACGGAACCCCGCGCCGGATCGTCTACCTCGGCGCCCCGGACGGGTCATGGGCCTACCTGTGGCCGGACGGCGCACTGACGATGGGCGGCCCATCGGCGATCGCGGACCGGTTCACCGTGGCCTTCCAGCTGCTGAGCAGGGTCGGGTTCCCCGGCCTGACCGCCTTCCGCCTGGACGCCGACCCCGGGCGCGGTGTGTACCGGGTCGGCGCCGAGGGAATCGGCGAATGGGTGCACGGACCGGGCCGCCCCGCCTCTGCCTGAGCTGCTCTTCAAGCAGCACAGAGCCCCGGAGGGCCCGGCGGATCAGCCGCCCGCCGTGCCGCACCACCGCCACACCAGGGGGCGGGCGGGCCCGGGCGCCTGCGTGAGGGGAGCATCGGGCGGTGGGGATGGAGCCGTCGGCCGCGGAGCGGCGGTGCCGATGGCGAACCGCGCGCGGAGCGCGACGACAGGGGCGGTACAGGGCCCGCCCCCGGTTCGCGGGGCGGGGGCGGGCGGCCAGGTCAGCCCATGTGCGGGTAGCGCCAGTCGGTGGGCGGGACGAAGGTCTCCTTGATCGCGCGAGGGCTGGCCCAGCGGATGAGGTTGAAGACCGAGCCGGCCTTGTCGTTGGTGCCGGAGGCGCGGGCGCCGCCGAACGGCTGCTGGCCGACGATGGATCCGGTCGGCTTGTCGTTGATGTAGAAGTTGCCGGCGGAGAAGCGCAGCGCCGCGTCGGCGGTGGCGATCGCGGCCCGGTCCCGGGCGATGACCGCGCCGGTCAGCGCGTACGGTGCGACGTCGGCCATCTGGGCCAGCACCTGCTCGTAGCGGTCGTCGTCGTAGACGTGCACCGCGAGGATCGGGCCGAAGTACTCGGTGTGGAACACCTCGTCCTCCGGGTCGTCGCACTCCAGCACGGTGGGGCGGACGAAGTAGCCGACCGAGTCGTCGGCGGTGCCGCCGGTGAGCACGGTGATGGAGTCGGTGGCCTTGGCCCGGCTCAGCGCGGCGCTGTTCTTGGCGAAGGCGCGGTCGTCGATCACCGCGCCCATGAAGGTGGACACGTCGCCGGTGACGTCGCCCATGGTCAGCGACTCGGTCTGGGCGAGCAGGTCGTCGCGGACCGCCGCCCACACGCTGCGCGGCACGTACGCCCGGGAGGCCGCGGAGCACTTCTGCCCCTGGTACTCGAAGGCGCCGCGGATCATCGCGGTGCGCAGCACCTCGGGGTCGGCCGAGGAGTGCGCGACGATGAAGTCCTTGCCGCCGGTCTCGCCGACGATCCGCGGGTAGGAGCGGTAGTCCGCGATGTTCTCCCCGGCCGTCCGCCACAGGTGCTGGAAGGTCCGGGTGGAGCCGGTGAAGTGGATCCCGGCCAGGTCGGGCTGGGCCAGGGCGGTCTCGGAGACCGCCTCGCCGACCCCGGTGACCATGTTGATCACCCCGGGCGGCAGCCCGGCCTCCTCCAGCAGCCGCATCAGGTACCAGGCGGAGAAGGTCTGGGTGGGCGAGGGCTTCCACACCACGGTGTTGCCCATCAGCGCCGGGGCGGTGGGCAGGTTGCCGGCGATCGCGGTGAAGTTGAACGGGGTGATGGCCAGCACGAACCCTTCGAGCGGGCGCAGCTCCTGGCGGTTCCACACGCCGCGCACCGACAGCGGCTGCTCCTCGTGCAGGCGGCGCGCGAAGGAGGCGTTGAACCGCCAGAAGTCGATCAGCTCGCAGGCGGCGTCGATCTCGGCCTGCTGCACCGACTTGGACTGGCCGAGCATGGTGGCGGCGTTGAGCGTCTGCCGCCACGGGCCGGCCAGCAGGTCGGCGGCGCGGAGCAGGATCGCGGCCCGCTCGTCGAACGGCATGGCCCGCCAGGCGGGCGCCGCGGCCCGCGCCGCGTCGATCGCGGCCCGCACCTCGGCCGGGCGCGCCTCCGGCATCCGCCCCAGGACGTGCCCGTGCCGGTGCGGCTGCACCGCCGGGATGACCGCGCCGGTGCCCATCCGCTGCTCGCCGCCGATGGTCTGGGTCAGCTCGTGCTCCCGCCCGGCCAGCCGGGCGATCTCGGCCTCCACCTCGGCCCGCTCCGGAGATCCCGGCGCGTACCCGAGGTTCGGCTCGTTGACGGGCTCGGGAACCCTGGTCACGGCATCCATCTCGTCGCCTTTCGCAAAGGTCGTTCGCGGAGACTGTGCTGTCCCCCTACCCGACCCGCGACCCGAACATGACTCGGATCACACTCGGCGACGCCCCTCGCCCTCCTCCGATGATCTGGACGCCGCCGCGGCCCCGGCCGGAAGCGGCGGGGCGACGGTGTCCGGATCATCGGGGAAGCGGCGGCGTGCCGACGGGCTATTCGACGAGGTACTTGAGCTCCTGCACCGCGTACCACATGAGCTCGTGCTCGTCCTGGTGCCCGGCCTCGGGGTCGGCGGCCGCGGCCCCGATCTCCTCGGCCGCGCCTGCGTCGTCGACGTGCGCCGAGGCCAGCCGCTTCAGCGGGACGGAGCCGCTGATGGCGACCGAGGCCGGGCCGGCCTCGTCCGGGGTGGCGGTGACGATGGCGTCGGGGACGTCCGCGGCGAGCACCACCCGGCGGCGCGGGGCGGACGGGTCGGCGGCCAGCAGCCGCAGCGAGGCGTCGCCTGCGGAGAGCAGCGCCTCGTACTCCAGCTCCTCGTCGTCGCCGCCGGTGGCGCGGAGCGCATCGGTGACCGCGAAGGCGGCGATCGGCTCGCCGCCCACCCGCCCTTCGGCGAGCACTCCGGCGAGGGCGGGCAGGGTGGTTGGCAGGTAGACGCGCATGGTCGGGTTCGTCCTCCGTCGGACCTCGGCTTACCCGTCGAGTCTGCCAAAGGCCGGGGGCCGCCCGGTGCGGCGCGCCCGGTCAGGAGGGGGCCGGGTCCAGCCGCAGCCCGCACGCCTCGGCCAGGCGCTCCCGGGTCTCCTCGGGGGTGCGGTGCAGGATGCCGGTCATGCCCAGCTCGGCGGCGGCCCGGACGTTGTGCTCCAGGTCGTCGATGAACACGCACTGCTCGGGGGGCAGCCCGGTGACCTCCAGGGCGTGCCGGAAGATCCCGGGCTCCGGCTTGCGCATGCCGACCTCGCCGGAGATCACCAGGGCGTCGAAGACCTCGGCCAGCCGCGCCCGGGGGTAGCCGTTGCCCCAGGAGTTGGAGAGCAGGGTGGTGCGCACGCCCTGCCGGCGCGCCTCGCCGAGCACCTGGTACATCTCGTCGACCGGGTGGAAGGCGGAGAACATCCGCTCGATCAGCCCTTCGGCGGGGACCGGCCCGCCGTCGACCAGGCGCAGCTCGGCGGCGAGGGCCCGCTCGAACTCGGGGACGGAGACCTCGCCCCGCTCCAGGGCGTGGATGGCGTTGCCGGGGCCGCGGGTGTCGCCGATGCCGGCGAACCATTCGGCCATCACGGCGGCGTAGTGCTCGCGGTCGATCCGGTCGGCCGCCAGCCACGCGTCGATGGTCTCGGGCAGCGGCCCGGTGAGCACGCCGCCCCAGTCGCTGATGATGCCGCGGTGGACGTCGGGCATTGCACCGCCTCCTCGGCCTCCTCATGGCGCCGGTCCCCGAGACCGGCGCAGGGGCGGAGTTCTTTCCCCTCGCGGGGCGGTTCCAACCCCCGGCGGCGGCGCGGAGAATTCTTCGCCAGGGAGGGTACCGACTGGTCGGTCTAATTGGCATACTCGTGCCCATGGACTTCGGACTCAGCCCCAAGGCCCGCGACTACCTGGCCGACCTGCAGGAGTTCATGGACTCCCACGTCTACCCGGCCGAACCCGTCTACCGGAAGTGGCGCGCGGAGGCCGGCCCCGACAACCACGACCTCCCGCCGATCATGGAGGACCTCAAGGCCGAGGCCCGCCGGCGCGGCCTGTGGAACCTCTTCCTGCCCGACGTCGGCGGCCTCAGCGTCACCGAGTACGCCTCCCTCGCCGAGGTCACCGGGCGCTCCCCGCTGGCCCCGCAGGCGCTGAACTGCTCCGCGCCGGACACCGGCAACATGGAGGTGCTGCACATGTTCGGCACCCCGGAGCAGAAGAAGCGGTGGCTGGAGCCGCTGCTGGACGGCGCCATCCGGTCCGCGTTCGCGATGACCGAACCCGACGTGGCCTCCTCCGACGCCTCCAACATCGCCACCTCGATCGTCCGGGACGGCGACTCCTACGTGATCAACGGCCGCAAGTGGTGGATCAGCGGCGCCGCCGACCCGCGCTGCGCGGTCTTCATCCTGATGGGCAAGACCGACCCGGACGGCCCGGCGCACCGGCAGCAGTCGATGATCCTCGTCCCCCGGGACACCCCCGGCGTGGAGGTCGTGCGCGCCCTGCCGGTCTTCGGCTACCAGGACCAGGAGGGGCACTGCGAGATCACCTTCACCGACGTGCGGGTGCCCGCGGAGAACCTGATCGCCGGCGAGGGCGACGGGTTCATGATCGCCCAGGCCCGGCTCGGCCCCGGCCGGGTGCACCACTGCATGCGCGCCCTCGGCGTGGCCGAGCGCGCGCTGGAGCTGATGGTGCAGCGGGCCAACGAGCGGATCGCGTTCGGCAAGCCGCTCGCCGCCCAGGGCGTGGTCCAGCAGCAGATCGCCGAGTCCCGGCTGGCCATCGAGCAGGCCCGGCTGCTGGTGCTCAAGACGGCCTGGCTGATCGACGCCAAGGGCACCAAGGAGGCCCGCACCGAGATCGCCGCGATCAAGGTCGCCGCGCCGCGCGCCGCGGTCGAGGTGATCGACCGCGCGATCCAGGTGCACGGCGGCGCCGGGGTGAGCGACGACTTCCCGCTGGCGCTGATGTACGCGCACGCCCGCGCCATGCGCATCTTCGACGGCCCGGACGAGGTCCACCTGCGCTCGATCGCCCGCCAGGAGATCAAGCGCCAGGCCTAGCCCGCTGCCGGGAGAGGGGAGGCGGGGAGTCCCCGCCTCCCCTCTCCCGATGGTCGCGGCGCTGCGGGGCCGTCTCAGTAGCCGGTGCCCGCGCCGAAACCGTAGTCGGTGCCGGGGACGGCCACCGGGAGCCTGCCGGACGGGGCGACCTCGCCGGCGATCGCGCGGGCCGCGGCGGTGCGGGAGACCTCCACCGCCGAGTAGACCGCGAGGTAGGCGTCGGACTCCAGCTCGGCGGCGTCGTAGGGGGCGCCCTGGGCGACCACCGCCACCGGGGTGGAGCCCGCCTGCCGCACCGCCTCCCGGTGCTCGGCGTCGGCGCGGCCCCCGTCGGTGCCGACCACGGCCAGGTCGGCGCCGGCCGCCGAGTCGACCACCGTGACGCCCAGCTCCTCCAGCGCGGCGGCGATCTCATCGGCGCCCTCGCCGGCCACCGAGACCTCGGCGCCCTCGGCCACCGGCAGCGCACCGCCGTCGTTGCGGAGCAGGGTGACCGAGGCGTCCGCCACATCCTGGGCGGCCTGCAGGTGCTCCTCGGAGCCGACGGTCGCCGCGGCCTGCTCCGGGTCGGCCGGCTCGGCGCCGAACAGGCCGCGCTCGGCCTTGAGCTCCAGGATGCGGCGGACCGACTCGTCCAGCCGCTCCTCGGTGATCCGGCCGTCCTGCACCGCGGCGGTGACCGCGTCCACCGCGGCCTTCGGGTCGGGCGGCATGAGCAGCTGGTCGGCACCGGCCTCGATGGCGCGCACCGCGATCTCGCCGTCGTCGTGGGTCTGCCGGACGCCCTCCATGTTGAGCGCGTCGGTGGTGACCACCCCGTCGTAGCCCAGCTCGCCGCGGAGCACCCCGTCGATGATCTCCGGGGAGAGCGTGGAGGGCTCGCCGGAGTCGTCCAGCTCGGGCAGGAAGACGTGCGCGGTCATCACCGCGTCCACCCCGGCCTCGACCGCGCGGCGGAACGGCGGCAGGTCGGTCTCCTCCCACTCGGCGCGCGGCTTGTCCACCACGGGCAGCCCGGTGTGGCTGTCCACGTCGGTGTCGCCGTGCCCGGGGAAGTGCTTGACCACCGGCACCACCCCGGCCTCCTCGAACGCCTCCGCCTCGGCGATCGCCATGTCGGCGACCAGTTCGGGGTCGGACCCGAAGGAGCGGATGCCGATCACCGGGTTGTCCGGGTTCACGTTGACGTCGGCGTCGGGCGCGTAGTCCATGTTGATGCCGAGCGCCTTGAGCTCGGTGGCGGTGGTCCCGGCGAGCGCGGCGGCCTGCCCGGTGTCCCGGGTGGCGCCGACCGCCATCGCGTCGGGGAAGTGCGCGCCCAGCGGCAGCCGGGCGACCATGCCCTGCTCCTGGTCGATGCCGAGGAAGAGCGGGACGCCGGTGGCCTCCTCGGCGCTCTTCTGCAGGCCGTTGGAGAGGGCGGTGATCTGCTCAGTGTCGGTGAGGTTCTCCGGGAAGTAGATGAACCCGCCCGGCCGGTAGGCCTCGATCGCCTCGGCGTTCTCCTCCGCGGTGGTGCCGGCGGCGGTGAGCACCAGCAGCTGGCCGACCTTGTCCGCCAGCTCCATGCCGGCCAGCGCCTCCTCGGCGGTGGCCGCGGCGTCCGGCCCCTCCTCCTCGGATCCGGCCCCGCCGGATCCGCCGGGGGAGCCGCCGCCTCCCTGTGCACAGGCTGTGGAGAGCAGCAGCAGACCCGCACCGAGCGGCGCGAGGAGACGTCGAAGGGACATGGTGTGTCGGACTCTCGGTTCGCAGGGTCGCACCGGTGCCGCTGCCCGTGGATGCTCCCGGGCGCAGGTCGGGACCGGCGGGGGGATGAGGGCTGATCGGGCGGTACCGGGGACGCGTTCCCCGGGCGCGGCGCCCACTGTAGCCGGAACCGCCCCCGCCGGGGGCGCCATCGGCGCCGAAGCCGGTGCGCCGCCCGCCGCCCCCTCCCCCGCCTGGGCGGGACGGCAGCCGGGCAGCATACGGCCCCGCTCCCGCCTCCCGCCGCGAAACCTCCCCGCAGCGGCGTCGGGCTCCGGACCGCCGCTTTCCCCCGGCCCGCTCGGAGCGGCGGGCGGAGCGGACGCGGCAGGGGCGTCCGGTGCGGTGCGCGGCCGCTCCGACGGCGGTCGGGGCGGCCGCGGCGGGTGCTGCTACAGGCCCAGCTCGGCCAGGCCGGGCAGGGCGGTGCGGGCGGCGGCGCGGGCCTCGGACGGGCCGCGGGCCTCCAGGGCCGCCTCGGCCGCCCGGCGGCACTGCTCCCGGGTGGCGCGGGCCAGCGCCGCGCGGACCATCGGCAGCGCGGTAGCGCCCATGGACAGCGTGGTCACGCCCATGCCGACCAGCACGCAGGCGAGCAGCGGGTCGGCGGCGGCCTCGCCGCACACCCCGCACGGGCGGCCGGCGGCCTCCGCCTCCCGGGCGGTGGTGGCGACCAGCTCCAGCACCGCCGGCTGCCAGGAGTCCTGGAACCGGCCCAGCCCGCCCACCTCGCGGTCGGCGGCGCAGGTGTACTGGGTGAGGTCGTTGGTGCCGATGCTGAAGAACGCGGCGTCCCGGGCGAGGTGCCGGGCGCGCAGCGCCGCGGCGGGGACCTCGACCATGACCCCGGCCCGCTCGATCCCGGCCTCGGCCGCGCGGGCGGTGAACCACTCGGCGTCCTCGGCGTCGGTGACCATCGGCGCCATCACGCTGAGCTCGGCCGGTGCTCCCCGGGCCGCCTCGGCCAGCGCGGACAGCTGGGAGGAGAGCATCTCCGGGTGCCGGTGCATCATGCGCAGCCCGCGCTCGCCGAGCGCCGGGTTGGGCTCCTCCCCCGGCGGCGGCAGGAACGCCAGCGGCTTGTCCGCCCCCGCGTCCAGGGTGCGCACCACGACCTTGGCCCCGGGCCCGAACGCCTCCAGCGCGGCCCGGTAGGCCGCCACCTGCTCCTGGTGGCTCGGCGCGTCCTCGCGGTCCAGGAAGAGGAACTCGGTGCGGTACAGCCCGACGCCCTCGGCGCCGTTGTCCACCGCGGCCGGCAGGTCCTTGGGGCCGCCGATGTTGGCGAGCAGCGGGACCGGGTGGCCGTCGGCGGTGCGGCCGGGGCCGGAGCTCTGCTCGGCGGCGGCCCGGCGGGCGGCGTCGCGGGCCAGCGCCCGGTCGGCCTCGGCCGGGTCCGGGTCGGCGGCGACCTCCCCGGAGGAGCCGTCGACCAGCAGCATCGCGCCGTCGGCGATGGCGTCGGCGGCCGGGCCGGCCACCACGGCGGGCAGGCCGAGCGAGCGGGCCAGGATCGCCGAGTGGCTGGTGGGCCCGCCCTCCCGGGTGACGAAGGCGAGCACCTTCGCCGGGTCCAGGGTGGCCGTGTCGGCCGGGGCGAGGTCCCGGGCGACCAGCACGAACGGCGTCTCGGAGTCGGGGATGCCCGGTACCGGGACGCCCAGCAGCCGGGCGACGATGCGGTCCCGGACGTCGTCCAGGTCGGTGACCCGGGCGGCCATGTACTCCCCGGCGGAGGCGAGCATCTCCCGGTACACCGCCATCGCGTCGGAGACCGCGCGGGCGGCGTTGGCGCCCTCGCGGATCCGGCGGGCGACGTCGTCGGCGAGCGACGGGTCGTTCGCCATCAGCGCCTGGGCGGAGAGCACCTCCTGGGCCTGGCCTCCGGCGCGGGCGCCGCGCTCGGTCAGCTCCCGGGCGGTCCGCTCCATCGCCTCGGCGGCGCGGGCGGTCTCCGCCTCGGCGTCGCCGGAGTGGCCCGCCTCCGGCGGCTCGGGGACCGAGCGCGCCAGCCGCAGCGCCGGCCCGTAGCCGACGCCGGGGCTGACCCCGACCCCCTTCAGCGTGTCAGCCATGGTCTCCCCTACTAGCCGGCGCGGGCGATCTCGGTCAGCCGGTCCAGGACCGCCTCGGCCCCGTCGCCCTCGACCCGGATCACGACCTCGTCGCCGTGCCGGACGTCCAGGCCCATCACGGCGAGGATGCTCTTGGCGGAGACGGGTGCACCGTCCCCCTTGGCGACCGTGGCCTCGCCGGCCGCCTTGGCGGCGGCCTCGACGAACAGGGCCGCGGGGCGGGCGTGCAGCCCGACCTCGGACTCGACTTTGACGCGGCGCTCTGCCACAGCTCTCTCCTCTCCCTTTGTTCGGGTCATTCGGGTGCGCGGCCGCTCGGGCCGATCCCGTCCCAGTCCACCTCGGTCAGGTGGTCGACGATCCGGTCCGCCTTCTGCAGCACCGCGGGCGCGTGCGTGGTGGTGATGGCGACGACGCTCATCCCGGCGCGCAGCCCGGCCTCCACCCCGGCCGGGGTGTCCTCGAAGACCGTGGCGCGGGCCGGGTCGACGCCGAGCATCCGGGCGCCGGCCAGGTACCCCTCCGGGTGGGGCTTGCCGCGGCGCACGTCGGCCGCGGTGATCACCCCGCTGAACAGCTCCGCGACCCCGACCATGTGCAGCGCGGCGTGCGCCCACTCCGGCCCGGCCGAGGTGACCAGGGCGATCGGCACGCCCTGGCCGTGCAGGGAGCGGACGAACTCCGCCGACTCCGGCAGCGGCCGCACCGGCGGCAGGTCCGGCGCGGCGGAGATCTGCTGCAGCTCGCTGAGGAGCACGTCCCAGGAGACGCCGGGGAACAGGTTCGGGTCCTCGGCGATGACGTCCGGGCCGCGCCGGCCCATGAACCGGTGCAGGGTCGCCTCGTCGTAGGGCACGTTGTGCGCGTCGAGCAGCCGCGACCAGACCGCCAGCGACCGCGGTTCGCTGTTGATCAGCGTCCCGTCCAGGTCGAACAGCGCCGCGCGGCCGCCGGCCATGCCCGCGCTCACCGCCAGCCGAACAGCGGGGCGCCGGAGGCGACCTCGCCGGAGGAGACGACGTCGCTCAGCGCCTCGGCTGAGGCGTCCAGCGCCACCACCGGGACCGCGGGCGAGCGGCCGCCCTTCTCCACCTCGGCGGGGTTCCAGCGGACCAGCGGGGTGCCGGCCTCCACCGCCGCGCCCTCCTCGGCCAGGGTCTCGAAGCCCTCGCCCTTCAGGTCGACGGTGTCGATGCCCAGGTGGACGAGGACGCCCTTGCCGTCCTGAGTGGCGATGACGAAGGCGTGCGGGTGCAGCTTGACGATGGTCCCGGCGACCGGGGCCACCGCGGTCTGCGGCTCGCGCACCGGGTCGATCGCGGTCCCGGGGCCGACCATGCCCTGCGCGAAGACGGGGTCGGGGACCTCGGCCAGGCCGGTGGCCGTGCCCGGCACGGGAGAAAGCACAGAGAGCACGGTGAGTACCTCCATTCGGGGGCGCGGACCGGGGCGGCGGCCCGCGCCGGCGGGCGGGTCTGTCAGTCGTCGAGGAGGTCGTTGATGTCGTCGGTGAGCGAGTCGGCCTCCGGGCCGACGACCACCTGGACGACGTTGCCGGAGGAGAGCACTCCGTGGGCGCCGGCCGCCTTCAGCGCGGCCTCGTCCACCTTGGAGGGGTCCTTGACCTCGGTGCGCAGCCGGGTGATGCACGCCTCGATGTCGTCGATGTTGTCCGCGCCGCCGAGCCCTGCGACGATCGCGGCTGCCTTGTCGGCCATGTGGGTGTTCCTGCCTTCCCTGTCGGAGCGGGCGGGCCGCCCTCCGCGCAGGAGGGGCGGCCGCCCGGTCAAGAAGCGTTGCGGGCCGCGCCCGCGGTCGAGGCCGTGCGGCGGGCCCATGCCGAGCTTAGATCCACTCGGCACCGTCTCCTAAGAGGTCTGGGTGACCTTGCCCAGGCCGCGGGGGGCGTCGGGGTTGTACCCGAGGCGCCGGGCCAGCGTCTCGGTGAGCAGCTGGGCCGGGACGATCAGCGAGATCGGGGCGGCCCACTCCGGCAGGTCGGGGGCGGGCACCGACAGGTCGCAGGCGTCGGCCAGGGCCTGGCCGCCGCCGATGCCGAACACCGGGGCGCCGGCGGAGGAGACCCGCTCGGCCAGGGCGACGGTGCCGGGCAGGGTCGGGCCGGAGTTCGCGGCGACCAGGATCGCCGGGGTGTCGGCGTCGACCACGGCGATCGGGCCGTGCAGCAGGTCGGCGTAGGAGAGGCCCATGGCGTGCAGGTAGCAGGCCTCCTTGAGCTTGAGCGCGGCCTCCAGCGCGGTGGAGAAGGCCATGCCGCGGCCGGAGATGACCGCGCCCTGCACCCCGGCCAGGCGCTCGGCGATCAGCTCGATCGGGCCCTGCGGGGCGGCGATCGCCTCCTCGATGGCGTCCGGGACGGCCTGCAGGGCGCCGGAGTCCAGGTCGGCGCCGAGGCCGAGGGCGAGCACCGCGAGCGCGGCCAGCTGGGTGGTGTAGGTCTTGGTGGCGGGCACCGCGAGCTCGCTGCCGGCCTGGGTGACCAGGGCCAGGTCGGCCGCCTGGGTCAGCGGCGAGCCGGCGCCGTTGGTGATGCCGACCGTGCGGGCGCCGCACTCGGCCGCCCAGTTCATCGTGTCGACGATCTCCTCGGTCCGCCCGGACTGGGAGATGGCCACCGCGAGCACCCCGGACAGGTCGACCTTGGAGCCGTAGGTGGTGGCGATGGACGGCGAGGCCAGCGTGGCCAGCCGACCGGCGTGCGCCTGGAGCAGGTAGCTGCCGTAGACCGCGGCGTTGTCGGAGGATCCGCGCGCGATGAACAGCACCTGCCGGGTCTCCCGGCCGAGCTCGGCGAGCTCGGGGACCAGCGGCAGCAGCGCGTCCAGGGTACGGCGCAGCGCCTCGGGCTGCTCGGCGATCTCCGAGCGCATGACGCTCGTGCTGGTGGTCATTGTCGATTCTTCCCATCCGCTCGGTGCCGCTGCCGGGTGTGTCGCCGCGGGTCCGGGCGACCGTGTCGACCTGCGGACTCAGGTCCGAAACGTCTTGGTTTCAATCTGCCCGAAAGGGAGATTCGCCAGACAACGGACACTGTACTCTGGTCTAGTCCGGCCTATACCAGTCATACCAGAGCGTCCCGAGAGCGAACAGGCGGTCGTCATGGAGATCGACCCGGCGAGCCCCGCCCCCAAATACGCCCAGCTGCGCGAGCTCCTGCTGGACTGGATCGTCGAGGCCGGCCTCGGGGTGGACGACCCGATCCCCTCCGAGCGGGAGCTCGGCCGGAAGTACGGGCTCTCCCGGATGACCGTCCGGCAGACCATCGACATCATGGTCTCCGAGGGCAAGCTGTACCGGGTGCCCGGCAAGGGCACCTTCGTCTGCCGCCCCAAGATCGAGATGCCCCTGGCGCTCGCCTCGTTCACCGAGGATATGCGGGCCAGAGGGTTCGTCCCCGGATCCCGCGACCTGTCCCGCAGGAGCGCGCCGGCCAGCCCGCACACCGCCCGGATGCTCGACGTGCCGCCGGGGACCCCGGTGCACCACATCGAGCGGCTGCGCACGGCCGACGGCGAGCCGATGGCGGTGGAGCGCACGATGCTCCCGCTGTCGCTGCTGCCCGGTCTGGAGCGGATCTCGCTGACCGGACGCTCACTGTACGAGGTCCTGGAGGAGGAGTTCGGGATCCTGCTCGATTCCGGGGAGCAGACCATCGAGGCCGGGCTGTGCGACCCGGCCGACGCCAAGCTGCTCGGGCTGACCCCGGGCAGCCCGATCCTGTCCATGCAGCGCCGCAGCTTCAGCAACGGCGCCTGCGTGGAGGTCGCGCTCTCCGGCTACCGGGCCGACCGCTACCAGCTGCACTCGCGGCTGGACCCGCGCCGTCCGGGGACGGCCTGACCGCCGCCCCCGTGCCGCGACCGGCCGCCCACCACGCGGCCGATCCCCGTCAAAACTCACCGGATAACGACTCAGGAGGACCCTGTGAGTTCCTCAACAACCGCGGACAGCGGCGCCGGCGGCTCCTCGAAGGTGCTCGGCGTCCTGCAGCGCATCGGGCGCAGCCTGATGATGCCCATCGCGGTCCTGCCCGCCGCGGCGATCCTGCTGCGCCTGGGCCAGGGCGACATGCTGGGCAGCAACGGCCCCGACCCGGGCGGCCTGGCCGACGTGGCCGGCATGCACTGGATGGCACCGATCGCCGAGATCATCGGCGCGGCCGGTGACTCGCTGTTCCAGGCGCTGCCGCTGCTGTTCGCGGTCGGCGTGGCGATCGGCTTCGCCAAGCGCGCCGACGGCTCCACCGCCCTGGCGGCCGTGGTCGGCTACATCGTCTTCGACCGCGTCACCAAGTTCATGTTCTTCAACTTCGACCCCAGCGGCGAGATGAAGGAGACGGTGACCGCCTTCGACGCCGAGGGCGCCGAAGTGATCAACTGGGGCGTGAAGAACCCGACCGACGTGCTCGGCGGCATCGCCATCGGCATCCTCGCCGCGGTGCTCTGGCAGCGCTACTACAAGATCAAGCTCCCCGCCTGGCTGGGCTTCTTCGGCGGGCGCCGGTTCGTGCCGATCATCACCGCGGTCTCCGCGCTGCTGCTCGCCGTCGTCTTCGGGTTCGTCTGGCCGACCGTCGGCGGCTGGATCAACGACCTGGGCACCTGGATCGTGGCCTCCGGCCCGGTCGGCGCCGGCGTGTACGGCGTGGTCAACCGCCTGCTGCTGCCGTTCGGCCTGCACCACGTGGTCAACTCGGTGGTCTGGTTCATCTTCGGCAGCTACACCGACCCGGCCACCGGCGACGTGTTCCACGGCGAGATCAACCGCTACCTGGCCGGCGACCCCACCGCGGGCGGCTTCCTGTCCGGCTTCTTCCCGGTGCTGATGTTCGGCCTGCCCGCCGCCGCCATCGCGATGTGGCGCGCCGCGCACCCCAGCCAGCGGGCCACCGTCGGCGGCATCATGATCTCCGCGGCGCTGACCGCGTTCGTCACCGGCATCACCGAGCCGATCGAGTTCGCCTTCATCTTCATCGCGCCGGTGCTGTTCGCCGTGCACGTGGTGCTGACCGGCATCTCGATGGCCGTCCTCAACGCGCTCGACGCGCACCTGGGCTTCGGGTTCTCCGCGGGCCTGATCGACATGGTGATCAATGCGTTCAAGTCCAACACCACCGGGCTGGTGTGGATCCTGCTCATGGGCGCGGTCTACTTCGCCATCTACTACCTGGTGTTCTACTTCCTGATCACCAAGATGAACCTGCCCACCCCGGGGCGCGAGCCGGTCGAGGAGAAGGCCTCGATCGCCACCAACCCGGACCAGCCGGGCGGCTCCGGCCAGGGCCGGGCGCAGGGCGCCGAGGGCGGCAAGCAGGGCTGAGCCCCGCGCCCCGGCTCCCTGCCGGGAGCGCAGGCGCACGCAGAAGGCGAGGGGTCCGCATCCGCGGGCCCCTTTCCGCTTTCCGCGGGACGCCGCGGGGAGGAGAGG
>Ga0079224_100007058_pt1 | contig 14998 bp, 10 predicted proteins | sample Stecom2015_FD_80414 | JGI IMG/M metagenome (GOLD analysis project Ga0079224, IMG submission 80414) | Agricultural soil microbial communities from Utah to study Nitrogen management - Steer compost 2015 | ecosystem: Environmental > Terrestrial > Soil > Agricultural land | place: USA: Utah...
CATAGCAGCTGAACCGGTGATTGTTCCGTAGCAATGGAGTCAGCGTGCCCCGCGACCGGTGAATACGGCTGGTATGGTTCTCAGCATGATCTGCAGATCGAGCCACAGAGACCAGTTGTCGATGTACTCGAGGTCTAGATCCATCCAGCGTTCGAAATCGATCTCATTTCTACCGGAAATCTGCCAGAGGCAAGTGATGCCGGGTTTCACGCTGAGTCGCCTTCTCTGCTTCAAATGATAATGACTGACTTCTTCCGGCAGGGGAGCGCGTGGGCCTACCAGGCTCATCTCACCCTTGATCACATTCCACAACTGAGGTAACTCATCGATACTGGACTTCCGAAGAAACTTGCCGATGGGCGTGACCCTCGGGTCATTGCGCATCTTGAAAACGGGCCCATCCATTTCGTTCAGATGCCGGATCTCCCACAACTTGTCCTCGGCACCATCGATCATTGTCCGAAACTTGATTAGGCAGAACCTTCTGCCGTGCAAACCTACCCGGACCTGCCGATAGAAGACTGGCCCTTTTGAGGTCAATTTAATGGCAACTGCAACCAACACCATCAATGGAAGTAAGACAATCAGCAAAAACACGGCCAGAGTAAAGTCAATCACCCGCTTCATAATGACGCCCAGATTGTGGTCAGGGGCCGTGGAAAACGTGATGAGAGGAAGATCGTCCAAGAATTCCAACGTCATCTTCTTCGATATAGAGCTCGGGAAAGCGTCCGCGGCCACGCGCGTCCGAATACCAAGATCTTCGCACAGGCGAATGACTGCTTCGAAGTCTTCCGAAGGAACACGGTTCATTCCGGTAAAAATGATCTCGTCGGCAATTGAATTCTCGGCCAAAAGATCAGGTAAGTCACTGAGTGAACCGAGGACTGGAAAGTGCGTTGAGCCTTTGTGGGTTCCATTGTGGGTTATGTACCCTACCACTCGATACCCCCACTTTTCCGCCCGCTGGAGCAGCGCCCCCACTTCTTTCGCCTTCTCGACTGTACCCACCACGAGGATCCGGATTTGATTGTGTTCGTTGAGATTACGACTACAAAGGATCCAGTGGAAGAGCACGCGATTCATGAGCAGCTGAAACGCCGTCAACAGAATCACACCGAAGAAAACCGGACGGCTGACTTCCAGTTTGAGAGTGAAGACGATAAAGCCCAGCACGATGCCCGCCGCTAAAACGAGATTAGCGACACGCGCAGTTTGCCGGCGGATCGAACAGTTCCAGATGTCAGAGTAGCGTTGAGTCGCCCGCAGCAGAAACAACCAGAGCGGTAGGAAAACGAGCAAATACACGGAATATTCCTGAAACGGCAAGAGCTCAGGATTGAAAAACTGGCGAAACTCAGTAGGAGAATAGCGAATCAAATAATACCGGGCCGCATAGGCGACGCCCAACGCAGGAAACAAGCTGATAGCATCAATCGCGAACAAGATCTGAGAATACAAACGAAAATGGTGATGGAACATGGCTTCTCTGCTTCTGTTTGCTTACTGCTAGCCAGCGCTTTCATCTAGGCCTGAAGAAGATCCACCAGTCTGGGAGGTCTGGACAGGCAAAACCCTTCGGCCAGAGTGCATCCTGTCAAATTTCCCAGATGTTGGTGAAAGGCCCTGACCTGGTCAAGAAAACCAGGACGACTCAGGTACGTTTCCGGTCCTTCTTCGGCCTCTCCGTTGATCTGTGATTGGTAACTTTGCAGTACCTCTACCTTCTTGTCGTAGTAGGCGGTAATATCAACCAGAACTTGCGGCAAAACCGCTTCTCTAAATTCAATCCAATAGGCGACCAGAGAGGGACGAAACCGAGCACTCTCGGTTTCGATCCGTGCCAGTCCGGCATGGTGAACGGCTTCATCCACAAGCCAGCGTGCTTTGCTGTGGTCAGGATGGATGCCCCGAAAATGGGTCACCACTACTGAAGGGCGGCTTCGGCGAATGACCTCCACAAGACGCAGCCGACCATTGGAGGTCACTTCAAGGTCGCCATCCGGCAGCTCAAAGTTCTCTCGAAAAGAAGCCTTTAGCAACGTGGCCGCTTTCTGAGCTTCGTCAGTCCTCTGCTCCGCCGTTCCCCGGCTCCCCAGTTCGCCACGAGTCAGGTCGACTATGCCTACCGTCTTCCCTTTGTCAATCATCTTCAGCAACGTGCCTGCACATCCCAGTTCAACATCATCAGGGTGTGCACCAACCGCAAGAACATCTACCGGAACAAGCATTCACTTCCTCAGTTCAACAACAACGATCCATCTCAGGACTAATTTCCCTTAACTCTTTCCGGCCTTTCAAGATGATGCATAACCCTATATGGTTCATTTAGCTCCTCTTCCATTCTGAGCCCCAGAAAGACACTTTTCAAATATCGGGAGAGTAGTCGGGCCGAGAAACGGGCGAGTCACCATTGCCCCTCTCCGGAGCGTTAAGATAATCTGTCGTGGAAATTCAATGAAATTCGCTGCGGCCTACATCGACAACATCCTGGCTGAGAATTTTCGAGATGCTCGGAGGCTCTTCTTCCAGTCTCTGCTGGACATCCATTACGCCCATCTGACAATGCTTCATCGTACCAATATCATCCCGGCAACCGCATGCAGCTCCCTGATCAGAGCGTTGGACTCGATTCAAATTGAGGATCTAGTGGCAGTCGCGTACGACGGTACCTTCGAAGACCTCTTCTTTTACGTCGAGAGACTTCTGGCGGAGAGGACGGATCCCGACACGGCCGGAATGCTTCACGTGGCGAGAAGCCGCAACGACGTGGACGTCACCCTGTACCGGCTGAGATGGCGGGAATCAGTGGTCGAAGTAATGGGAGAATGGCTGGCGCTACGCGAGGTCCTCCTGGACATCGCCGAGCGCGAAACCGAGACTATTCTTCCCATGCACACCCATACTCAGCCGGCGCAGCCCTCCACCGTTGCTCACTATCTGCATAGTTTCATCGAACATTTGGAAAGGGATCACTTGCGATTGTCAGGTGCTCTCAAACAGATCAATCAGTGTCCGCTCGGTTCCTGTGCGATTACGGGTACCGGCTTTCCAATTGATCGTGAAATGGTCAGCGACTTGCTCGCCTTCGACCGGCCTACTGGAAATACCTACGGCAGTATCGCGTCTTCCGATTACCTACTGGAGACGGCCGGAACTCTGATGACTTTTCTAGTCGACTTCGGAAGGCTTGTGCATGATTTGTTGCTCTGGTCTACGGCTGAGTTTCAGTACGTTCGACTGAGTGATGGATTCGTCCAGCCCAGCAGCATCATGCCTCAAAAGCGAAACCCAGTTGCGCTCGAACATTCACGGGCCCTCATTAGCATAGCCTTGGGCGAAAGTCAGACCGTTTTCCAAACCCTTCACAATACCCCCTATGGAGACATCGTTGATATCGAAGACGACATTCAGCCGGTGGTTTTCAGGATGTTTCGTGATGTACTGAGGTCGGTTCGCCTGGTTCGTTCGGCGCTTGAATCCATTGAGTTCAACCGGGCACGGATGTTAGAAGACAGCCGCAAGTCGTGGATCACGATGACAGAACTCGCCGACACTTTGACCAGACGTGAAAAGCTACCCTTTCGGTCTGCCCATCGGATCGCATCAAAGATGGTGCAAGAGCTGATTGCTTCACCCGCAAAAACACTGAACGACGTTTTTTGAAAGGCATCCGAGGAAGTAATTGGTAAGGCGCTAGACTACGGCGACGATGAACTTCGAGCGATACTGGATCCTGTCGGCTTCATCGGCGTACGCAGGCACCTGGGGGGTCCTGCTCCGGCTACTGTCAGAGGAGCTCTCGCGGAAAGCACCGAGCACCTGAAAAAAGACCGATCCGACCACCAAACGATTCAGGAGAAGCTCCGGAACTTTCGTTATACTCTCAGGGATCAGGCGAGGAAATGCAAGCAGCCTGGCAACTCCGGAACTGATACGTGAAAGAAACATCTCCTGAGAAGGCCCAGTTTAATGGACACTGGTTTCGTGTTTATGTGGCCGTAATTGTCACCACACTGGCTATTTTTGTGCTTCTCTGGATCTTCTCAGTCTATTTCACTCCATGAGCTACATTGACTGGTCGATAATCATTGTTTACCTGGTCTATGTCGTGTACGACGGCATCAAGCGAAGTCGCGAAACGGATAATGTGAGGGGCTACTTTCTGGCGAACCGAAGCCTTCCCTGGTGGGCAGTTGGACTCTCGGTGATGGCCACACAGATGAGCGCGATCACCTTGGTTGGAACGACTGGTCAAGCCTACGACGACGGTATGCGTTTCATCCAGTTCTACTTCGGCCTCCCATTTGCGATGATCGTGTTGTGCGTCACAGTGGTACGATTCTTTCATCAGGCGGACGTCTATACCGCCTATGAATACCTGGAGCAACGGTTTGACGCGAAGACTCGCTCATTGACCAGTTTCTTTTTCCTGCTTTCTCGCGGACTTTCCTGCGGTGTTATCATCGCCGCTCCCGCAGTCATCCTTTCGATCATCATGGGCTGGAACCTCCAACTCACGGTTCTAGCTATCGGGCTTCCTACTGTTCTCTATACCATGCTTGGAGGTGTCCAGGCAGTCACCTGGACCGACGTAAAGCAGATGATTCTCATCTTCGTGGGAATGGCAGCGAGCGTGATTGCCATTATGAGTCAACTGCCGCCGGAAGTGGACCTGGGACGTGCCCTTTTGATAGCAGGAGCAACAGGACGGGTCGAGACAATCGACTTTTCCTTTAACCTCAATGAAACCTATACCTTCTGGTCTGGGCTCCTGGGCGGTTTCTTCTTGATGCTCTCCTATTTCGGTTGTGACCAGTCACAGGTGCAGCGCTTTCTCACGGCGCGGTCGATCGACCAGGGGCGGATGTCGTTGCTGATGAGCGCTTTCCTGAAGATCCCTGTGCAGTTCGTAATTCTCTTGATCGGGGTGCTCGTCTTTGTCTTTTATAACTTTCAGGCGCCGCCGATTACATTCAATCCTGAAGTCCAACAGACATTGGAGCAAAGCCATTTAGATGAAATCCAACGAATCCAGGAGAGGTATGACCGGAGCTCAGGCCAGGTCAGAGAAGCGGCTCTCAGACTGGTACGTGAAAATGCTTCCAGCGAAAGCGTGGCAGCGTATCGGGAAGCTTATCGCGAGCGCCAGAGCATCCGAGAAAGAGGCGTCCAGTTTATTAAAGGGGAAACGGGGAACAGTGCCTTTAATGATGTCAACTATGTTTTTCCAACCTTTATTACGCACCACATGCCGATCGGATTTGTCGGCCTTCTCATCGCTGCCATTTTCGCTGCGGCGATGTCCAGTATCTCCTCGGAACTGAATGCACTGTCCACTGCAACCGTCATCGATTTTTACCGACGCCACATTCGCAAAGATGCAACCGACGCCCACTATCTTCGATTCTCGAAACTTGCGACTGCATTCTGGGGACTCATGGCCTGCCTGGTTGCCATGTATGCAGCCCATCTGGGATCTTTAATTGAGGTAGTAAACCGGTTCGGTTCTTTCTTTTATGGATCCTTACTGGGGGTGTTCATTTTGGCGTTCGGTTTCAGAAGTTGTACTGCCACGGGAGCCTTCATTGGTTTGCTGGCAGGTATGACATCGGTAGCATTTGTTTCTATTACTACCAGTATTTCGTTTCTCTGGTACAACATAGTAGGCGCTGGAATGGTAGTCCTGACGGGTATTACGATCAGTTCTATCAGCCGCCGACTGCAAAGGACATAGAAAGCGTGATGAAATAAGGAACCGGCCTGTGAGTTTTAGCCGTCCCTGGGGAAGTCCTGGTTGCCTGTGAGGATTTCCACCAGACCGTCCGATCCGGCATATAAGAAAGGATAAGAAATGAGAGCATCTAAGAAGTGTTTCCGCCTCGCCATACTAGTCCTTTCTCTGACGGCGCTTATTATGCCGTCCCTGTCCCAGCTGCAACCACTCCATTACGACGAGGGAGTGACTGGCCTTGGACTGGCTCTGCGAAAATTATCGACGACCGGGTCCTTGCTCCATATCACGGCCCACTCCGACGATGAAGATAACCCACTCCTCGTGATGCTCAGCCGAGGCCGGGGAATTCGAACCGGTTTGTTGACCTTAACCCGCGGTGAGGGAGGGCAGAATGAGATCGGGCCCGAGCTGTTCGAGGCGCTTGGACTGATCCGTACCGGCGAACTGATGGCCATTCACCGCTACGATGGCGCCGAACAGTTTTTCTCCCGTGCCTACGAGTTTGGATACTCTTACAGCGTAGAGGAGACCTTTGAGAAGTGGGGAAAAGAGGAGATTCTGTCTGATGTCGTCCGAATTATACGTCGTTACCGCCCCGACGTCATCGTGACTCTGCCCCGCTTTGGCGAAGGTGGAGGACAGCATCACCAGGCTTCGGCACAGATTGCGCTGGAGGCTTATCATGCGGCCGGAGATCCATCGCGCTTTCCCGAGCAAATCCAGGAGGGATTGCGTCCCTGGCAGGCAAAAAAAATTTACGAGCGAGTTGGTTGGGGCGGCGGCAATCCAGGAACCAGCGGGTCCGTCCTGTCAGTGGACTGCGGAGATTATGATCCGCTCCTTGGCGCCACTTACCAGACTGTTGGCTTAATGGCCCGCTCCATGCACCGCTGTCAGGGAATGTCGCAGGTACCACCCCTACCCCGCCCATATGCGTCCCGCTGGCATCTCATCGATTCGAAAGTCTCTGCGACTGCACCTGAGAGCGATTTATTCGACGGCATTGAGACAACGTTGATTTCACTGGGGTCGCGTCTCGGAAGTCAAACAGAACAACCTGAATTCTTGAAAGCCGAATTGGACGCGATTCAGAAGGAAATTGATCAGGCCGTAGCGGCCTTCAATTGGAGCGACCCGAGTCAAACCGGTCCGCATCTTGCACGGGGTCTTGCGAAGGTGAGATCACTCCGCCAACAAGTTGGTTCTTCCGAAATCGGCGAAGAGGCTCGATATGAGGCGGATTTCATTCTGGCTCAAAAGGAACGACAGTTCCAAGAGGCGCTCCGCCATGCCCACCAACTGAAAATGCAGGTAATCGCCGCGGATGGAAAGATAGTTCCAGGACAAACATTTGATTTGACAGTGAATCTGATCAACGGAGGGACAAGCCATTTGGGGGTCGGTGAGCTCAGCGTACAAACGCCGGAGGGCTGGTCGGTGAAACCGACTTCACAAGTGCCCGAGTCTCTTCCCGGCGGCAGTATCACTGAGGTGACATTCGTCGTCTCCGCAGCCGCGAACGCTTCGATCACGGAGCGATACTGGCACAGATTTGATCCGGCCGTTGATCGATACGAGCTGAAAGATCCCGAACAATTCGGCCAGCCCTGGCCTGATTTTCCGGTGAGGGTTCGACTCCATTACCGCAGCGGAGATGTGACAGCTTCCACCGAGGAAGCGGCCCAACACCGCTACGAGGGACCCTGGGTTGGAGGAGAGCAGCGCCACGAGTTGATGGTGGTACCGAAGGTTTCCGTGACAGTAGACCCAGCCATCTGCATCTTTTCAACCAATGATTCCGCCACTGAAAAAGAGATCAAAGTGTCCGCCCTATATCGTGGAAACGAGCCCACCAGTGCGCGGCTGTCGCTCGAGCTTCCGGCCGGTTGGAGAAGTGAGCCCCCGAGCACTTCACTCCAGTTCGAACAGGAGGATCAGTCAGTCACGACGACGTTTCGCGTCATCCCTCCGAAAGATCTGCGGGAAGGAGAGTATGAGATCGTGGCTACTGCAGAGGTGGACGGACAAACGTACCGCACCGGGCATCAGATTATTGACTACCAGCACATTCCTCAGCGACTGCATTACGAACCCTCTCTCCTAGCTGCCAAAGCTTTCGACGTCCGAGTAGCTTCGGGGATCAAACTCGGTTACATCGACGGCGTCGGTGATCAAGTTCCGGCTGCTTTGACTCAACTCGGAGTTGACTACACATTTCTTTCGGAGGAGGATCTGGCGTCCGGCGATCTAGACCAATTCGACGTGATCATGACCGGTGTCCGAGCCTATCTTAACCGCCAGGATCTGCGAGATCAAAACCAAAGGCTGCTCGACTGGGTTCGTCGAGGTGGCGTGATGATTGTTCAGTACAACAAGTACGAATTGAACGCTGTTTCTTCCAGCGGAAGACCCTCTGATCCCAGTCCCTTCACTCCTTTCCCACTGACGATCGGCTATGGACGGGTAACCGACGAGAAGGCCCCGGTTGAGTTGCTGGAACCCGAGCACCCTGTTTTCAACGTGCCCAACCAGATTGGACCCGAAGACTGGGCCAACTGGGTGCAGGAAAGAGGGCTCTATTTTGCGGGCGAGAAGAGCCCACAATATCGGGATCTGATCTCGATGCGGGATCCCTTTGAATATAATGCCGGCGAAAAACTCGGGTCTCTGGTCGTGGCCGATTATGGAGAGGGACAGTGGATTTATCTTGGGCTGGGTCTGTGGCGACAATTGCCCGCAGGAGTACCGGGTGCATACCGATTGCTGGCAAATCTGATCAGTCTGCCGGCGGCTGAGTGAGGACTCACCTTCAGACGCCTGGCGTAGACCGACAACCGTTGTGGCGAACCCTCAGGCTGCTGCTACATATAGAGTAATCGGTGAGAGAGACAAAAGGGATGAAGCTCCTTCAGTAGTTGAGGAAGGAAATCGGGTCCTGCCTGAAGGAGAACCTGGTTGAAATTAAGCTTTCGTTCCTGAAGCTGCTCTGCCGGCAGTAGGCGATTGTGAAGAGAAGCGAGGCGATTTCCCAGGATTCCATTGCGCTCTTGCTGGTTGGAAATGTAGCGACGACTCACCTTCTCGATCTGGTAATCGATTTTTCTGGAGGCATTGCGGAGCATGTCGGCAACGGTCGGGTCCTCTCGACGAAGTACCAATTCCAGTTCGTCAATCTGGTTTCCCAGGCTCCTCTTAAGGTCGTCGAAACGACGCAGAGTCTGTGATGGAACCTCCAGCCCGCGCAACACTTTTTCCGTCAAATCCAGTTTCGAGGAAGCCAGCACCTGTTCCGGAGTGAGGCGGTAGCTTTGCAACAGGTGACGGGTTTCCGTGTCAATGATCGTAAAAGCCGCTCTTGGCAGAATCGCCATTTCCAGATCCCAGAAGCGACTGATCGCCGTTAGCTGGCTGAAGTAAGCAACTTCTGCAGGTCCACCGATGTAGACTGCAGTCGGCAGCAAGTAATCCTGGAGGATGGGGCGAAGCAAAACATTCGGCCCTAATCGAACAGAACCGGCCTTCAGCCTGCTCACGAGTTCACTGGACGATAATCGGATTGACCGCTTTTGCTTGGCCCTGTATTCACCCTTTTCATACTCCAACTTGTAACGATACTTTCCGTCAATCCAGAAAAGCAGTGACTCTGCATCGTCCACCCAGACCTGGGGCAAAAAGCCAGCTTCCTCGAGAGCGGCCCCCCGCTCTTTGAGAGAGGCTACCAGGGCGTCTCTGTTTTCGATCACAACTTGGTAAAATTCACCCAGCTGCTTCGTGTGATCGCCTGTTAACGGGTCGAAAAACAGGAGTCCGGATCCCTGAAAAAGCTTACCCATCCAGGCACCGAAGGAGTGGCGGAAGCTCCGTCCGGGGACGTAACTGGTAGCAATCAAGTCATCGACGAAGGTGGCGAACTGACTGTTCCAGCGCCTCGACTGAAATAGCTCCAGGGCGCCTTCAACGTGGTTCAGCTCGACCGTACCCGCCATCTGCTCGTTGTTACTCCGAGTATCGGGATAGCGCACCTCAAATACTCGATCCTTGCGATCGAGAAAAAAAGTGGAACGCACTTCTTGAAAATCAGAATCATCGGCTGCCAGCCAGAAAACGGGTACTGCCTTGATCCCTTCAGACCTCAATTGTTCTGCAACCTTAAGAGCAGTCGCGGCTTTGTATGCGCCATACGCAGGTCCCCCGAAAAGTCCCACCTGTTGACCGGTTACCACTGCTACCGAATCTGGGTCTTCGAGCATCCTGAGATTCGACTCTACCGCCGAGTCTTCAGAGATCTGGCGGTTGAACTGCCGCAACGAAGAAACAAGCAGGGAGCGGGGGAATCGTCGAACTGAGCCGACGGATTGCGCCCGTGTCTTTACCTTTTCAAGGGAAAAGGGAAAGGTGTGATAAAAAGAAGCAACCTTTTCCGGATTGTAAAGATAGGAAAGAAAGAGCGGATTCTGTCCGGGCAGTTTCCGATAATCGATACAGTGCACATCCATAGATTGCGACTCCGACTTAACCCGTCTTTATCGGCATCGACTGTTCCAGCACTGATTCCACTGCGTTTCGCTGATCGGCCGACAGAGGGAGAAGTGGAGCGCGGGGCTCTCCACCACGAAAACCCATTAAATCCATGGCGTACTTGATTCCTGCGATACCAAGAGACTTGACCAGCAGGAAAGATATCCGAAAGAGTTCAGCCTGCTTCTGACTGGCATCCGACCGTTTCTCGGTGGCACTTGCCGCGATGTCTAACACCAGTTGAGGCACCACGCAGGCAACGGCGAAAATTCCGGCTCGGAGACCAAGGATCCAGGCAGGCAGCATTGTTTCAGCGGATCCCCCGACGACCTCGAAGTCCCTGTCCCTGGTGGCCTGCTGTATACCCTGTAAATAAATCAGGTTTCCCGAGCTGTCCTTCATTCCCACAATCCTGTCGTGCTCGGCAAGCGTCCTCACAAGTTCAGCACCCAATTCAATGCCTGAATACTGAGGTATGTTGTAGAGGAGAACCGGAAACCTCGACGACTCCGCTATGGCGAAGAAAAAATTCCTTAAAGCTTCGCCGTTCATCCTGTTCTTATAGTAAGCAGGGACGCTAACCAAAACCGAGTCGATTCGAAATTTCTCGATCTGTGACAGGAAATGGAGATTCTGGCGGAGGGCGGGATTGGAAACACCGACTATCAGCTTCTTATCGTCGGGCACAGTCTCGCTGGCAACCCGAACCAACTCCAGACGTTCCGTCTCAGTGAGGTGAACGGATTCGCCGGTAGATCCAAGTATCAGTACTCCACTCAGCTCAAGTTCACAATACTTTTCAAGATTCTCGCGGAAGGCCTGGTAATCGACTTCGCCTGAGGAGTCAAACGGTGTCGTAACGGGGGGAAAGATTCCTTCTAATGATGTTTTCACGCCCTACAATCTACCGGATTTTGCTTTCACTTGCCACCTCGAGCCTTGTAATGCAGGTTGGTCGTGAGGGACAAATCCGATCGGCCCGCACCGCACCTCGGTAGCGAGCCGATCGACTTCTTGTCCATTCAGGACCCGCTATCCGCTGCCGGTCCGACTCGAATCAGTTCCTTTAGTCGCTCAAATTTTTTCTTTCCAATGCCGGGGACGTTCATGAGGTCCTCAATTCGCCGAAACGGTCCGTTTTCTTCACGGAACTGGATGATCCGCTCAGCCGTCCTGGGACCGATGCCGGGTAGCGCCTCAAGCTGCTGCTGAGTAGCAGAATTCAGGTCCACCTTTTCTGCCTGGCTGGAATTCTGGGCTAGCCCGGGCAGGACAGCCATCATCGATCCCACAAAGCTTCCAGTCAGGACCAGAAACAGGCAGATTAGAACAAATGATCTAGGCATTTCGCTTTCCTCCTTTCACTGGAAACTACGCGGAAGAAAGGAGATCTACGAAGCGGGTGGAAGATTTTTCTAGATTACGACGGTGAAATACCAGTCGATAAATTCCGGTCCGTAGAAAACGACAATAATCGCTGCGATCCCGAGAAAAGTTCCAAATGGGAGTTCATACATCCTGCCCCGACCGAAAACCGCTATGTACAACGAGCCAAGTAGGGCTCCCAGCAAAGACCCGAGAAAAATAGTGAGCCAGGTGAACTGCCACCCCAGAAAAGCTCCTACCATCAGCATCATCTTGATGTCGCCAAACCCCATTCCTTCGATCTTCCGGATGCGAAAGTAAAGAGCAGCCACTAGCCACAGAAAGCCGCCTCCTAGCAAAGCGCCAACCAGCGACGCGAGAAGGGCCCCTGCTACCGGCGCTTCCGCCAAACCTGATGGGAGGGGACGAAGCAGCTCGGTCGATTGCAAAGGAGAAAGCAAAAAGCCGACCACGGCACCGCCGAGAGTAATTACGTTGGGCAGAATCCTCTCGAAAAGGTCGATAAAAACAAGGATGATCAAGAGGCAAAAGAGAATACCGTTCACCACAAAAGGAGCGGTGAGTCCGAACTCCAGGTACGCCAACAGCAGCAAGAATGCTGTTAGAATCTCGACGACGGGGTAGAACCAGCTAATGGACGCCCCACAAGATGCACAACGGCCTCGCAAGATGAAATAGCTCAGAATCGGAATGTTCTGCCAGGGACGGACCGGTGAATCACAGTGAGGGCAACGCGACCTGGGGCGGACAATCGACATATTACGAGGGAGACGATAAATACAAACATTCAGAAAACTCCCGATCGCAAGCCCGAAAAGAAACACCAGAACCGACTCAGCTATCATAAAGAGGCATTATAGAGAACCGATCTGGCGATACCCTGTGATCTCAGCCTCATTCCACTGGATGGTTGTTCAGACAAACTCAGCTCCCGCCGGTTAGACCTGTGGTGACTTTCGCCGGCCTCAGCTTCCATTCTCTCGCTTGGCTATTACGATTTCGCTCTCATCCACAATAGTAAAGGTGGCCTTCTGCAGCGCCGTCAGAGCCAGCTGGTAGTCAACCTTGGCTCGTAGCTCGAGCACCTGGGCTTCAGCCAGGTCCCTCTGGTATCGTAGAACCTCGAAGTTTGTGGAGAGCCCTGCCTCAAAGCGCCTGTTCTCGCCTTCCAACTGCTCTTCGGATAGCTGGCGGGCCACTGTCGCCGCTTCAAGCCGTTTTCGCTGCGTGGCAATGCTTTCAAAGGCATTACGGACATCGACAATGACTGTCTGTTGAGCATTTTTCAGCTGACTTTGGAGCTGGCGTTCGGTTATAGCCACTTCAGCGAGCTGGGCTTCACTGGTCCGATTCCGGATCGGGATCTGAACATTCAGACCGACATTGTAGGTAAGGTAGTTATATCCGAAGGCCTGACTCCACGCGTCGGAAAAGTTGCCATAAAAGGGGCTATTCGGATTCGGTACTTGTCCGACTGGCGTCTCTGGTACACCGTCTCCATCCAGGTCAGCGAGCTGGCTCATAAAGACTTCACCGGATGTACCGGTTGAGATTAAACCAGCGATCAAATTGACGGCAGGTTTTCCCTGGTTCCGGAAATAGGCGCGGTCCACCTCGTTCTGGCTCAGACGGAGACGAATCTGGTCCAATTCCGGGCGTCTCTGTAAGGCGGTATTGATGGCCTCCTCCAGTGTAACCGTGACGTCTTGAACGACCGGTTGATCTGTCGGTAGCAGCGTGACATTCCAGATGCTCGCCTGGGGATCCGGCGCCAGCAGGTGCTTCAGGGCATTCTGGGCGTTAATGATCTGCACCTCTGACTGGATCATCTCCTGCTCCCTGGCGGCTGCTTCAGCCCTTGACGCAGTGATCTCTATGGGGGCCATAACACCAATTTCGACACGGCGCTGATTGTTCTCGTACTGAATCAGGGCTAGTTGCAGAGAATGCCTGCGGGCTTCATAGTTCTCAATGGCAAAGACCAGCTCCCAGTACTGGTTTTCCACCTGCTGAATGACCTCCGAGACTCGCTGTTCAAACTGGCGGTCGCTAATCTCCGTGTCCAGATTAAAGATCTTGATCTGTCGCTCGGTCTGAGTCTCCAAAAAACCTTTCCAGAGCGGCTGCGTGAAGGTGATTCCGAAGTCGGCGCCGTATTGCGGGTTGATGAAGTTAAAGGCGCTGTTGGTGGTGAATCGGTCATTGTTAAAATCGACCGTCAGCGCCCCGCCGCCGGGAACATTCTGGTTGAGTGACGTATTGAAGACCCAGCGTTTGAAGATACGGGTTGGTATCCCCTGCCCGGCGTCCAGAATACTCGTATTCGGTTGTTCCGAAGAATTCCACTGGAGGGTGAGATTCAGCATTGGATCATAAAAGCCGCGCGTTCCAATAATGCGTTCTCGGAAAAGATCCTCGTTGTAGTTTTCGATCTCCAGTTCCAGGTTGTTTATCAGCGCCATGCGAATGGCGTCTCTCAGGGAAAGCTCCATAACAGATCCTTCCCGCCGTACGCGCTCTTCGTACGCTTCTGGTTGACGGCCACCGATCAAAGCAGAAGGCGCCTGTTCTGGTTCCTGAACGGAAGTAGCAGACGCTGGATCATTTTGGGCCATTCCCCAGCTAAAAAAGAAAGAAAGACTGGCTGCCGCCAGCAGAAGGTGGAAAGATTTCATTTTCGTCTCCTTGGTTCTAATTCCCGTCCGGACCCCTGATATCACTTTGCTGTACGTATCCGGTAGCGGATTTGTTTCAGCTAAGCTAAAGCCCGGCCTATACAATTCCAGGATTGGCCCGAAAAACGGGAGTGGAGCGCTTAAAAGAATCTGTCAAGGAGAAGTACAGCCTTTTGTTCTGCCCCTTCTAGGAAGGAAATAAGAAAGCCAAGGACAAAACAAAGAGGACCGCCGAAAGGCGATCCTCTGACAGGCATCTCGAGTGGCTAAACCGGCACGGAACTAGTTGTCTTCTCCGTCCCGCTTCAACGACGGGCGCTTTAGCGTTGGACGGTCACCCTGCAACTCAGGTTCCTCCCTTTCCGAACGATCGGTGTTGGTCTTTCGCTTCAGGGTGGGCCTCTTTACAGAGCCCTCGCCTTCGGCTCCGGCCACTAGCTGCTTGTTGTCGAGCGCGATGAGTCGGGACTTGACCCGGTTGTACTCAGAAGTGCTTACGATGTATTCCTCTTTAGGAGGAAGAAAAGTTATCTCTTGCTCAACTTTCTGGATTCTGGATTCAACAGGCGGATGAGTCCGGAAAAAGCCTGAAAAGCGACCGGGCTTCTCCTTCTCCTTGGCTTCTAGTTTCTGAAAGAACGTAATGAAACCGTTTGGATCGTACCCCGTATTCCACCGATAC
>Ga0079224_100007059_pt1 | contig 14997 bp, 11 predicted proteins | sample Stecom2015_FD_80414 | JGI IMG/M metagenome (GOLD analysis project Ga0079224, IMG submission 80414) | Agricultural soil microbial communities from Utah to study Nitrogen management - Steer compost 2015 | ecosystem: Environmental > Terrestrial > Soil > Agricultural land | place: USA: Utah...
CGCACCCCCGCGCGCGGCGGGTCCATGATGCCGACCAGGCCGAGCAGCACCAGCCCCGACGGGTCGTGCGGGTCGACCGGCGCCGCCCCCGGCTCGTACGGCCTGCTCACCGCCAGCGCCAGCAGCCGCAGCCCCTGCGCGGCCATCCGCTCCCCCGCCGCGTGCAGGCCGTCGGGGCGCACCGGTTCCGTGCCGGACTCCGCCACCTGGGCGTTGCACATCGCCAGCACCCGTTCGGGGGCGCCCTTGACGAACAGGACCTCCCGGTCCCCCCAGCGGCGGGCCGTGGCCGAGAAGCGGCGGGCGGGTTCGAAGTGCACCTCCGCCGTCTTCGGGAACACCGCGTCACGGGCCGCGTGCAGCAGTCCCGCGTCGTGGGCCGCGTCCAGCAGCGCCACCTCGGTGGGGTCGCCGCAGGCCTGGTCCGTCCCCTCCTCGGCGCGCGTCCGGGCCTCGTTGGTCAACGCCCCGCACAGCAGCACCAGGTGGTAGGGGTCGACGTGCTCGGGGTCGGCGGCGGCGACGTCGTGCCGGTACGGGCGGACCGCGGCCGGACCGGTCTCGCCGTCCACCGGCGTCCACAGCCGCCGCACCGTCATCCGGTTCTCGGTGAGGGTGCCCGTCTTGTCCGACCCGATGACGGTGGCGCTGCCCAGCGTCTCCACCGCGGGCATCCGCCGCACGACGGCGTTGCGCCGCGCCATCCGGGTCACCCCGATCGCCAACGCCACGGTGAGCACGATCGGCAGGCCCTCGGGCACCGCCGCGACCGCGAGCGCCACCGCCACGAGGAGCAGCTCCACCGGGTCGCCGCCCCGCAGCAGCCCGAGCGCCATCACCGCCAGCGCGGAGACCAGCGTCGCGAGCGCGATGATCCGCGACAGCCGGCCCATCCGCTCCTTGAGGGGGGTGGCCGTCTCCGGTTCGTCCTTGAGGAGTCCGGCGATCGCGCCGAGTTCGGTCCCGGCGCCCGTGGCGTACACCACGCCCGTGCCGCGTCCGCTGACCACCATCGTCCCCGCATACCCGACACCGGGACGGTCCCCCAGGCCCGTCTCCGCGGCCACCGTCTCGGTGGACTTGCCGACCGGTTCGGACTCCCCGGTCAGCATCGACTCGTCGACCTCCAGGGCGTGCGCCTCCACTAGGCGGATGTCGGCCGGTACGCGGCTGCCCGACTCCAGCAGCACCACGTCCCCCGGCACCAGGGAGGCGCTCGCCACCTCCAGGCGGCGGCCTCCCCGGACGACCCGGGCGTGCGGCTGGCTCAGGTTCGTCAGCGCCCGCACCGCCTGCTCGGCCCGGCGTTCCTGAACGAACCCGATGGCCGCGTTGACCAGCAGCGCCGCCGCGATCACCGAGGCGTCCAGCCACTCCGCGAGGACAACGGTGAGCGCGAGGGCGAACAGCAGGATGGCGATGACCGGGCTGGCGAACTGGCGCAGGAACACCGCGACCGCCGACGGCGGCGGCGCCTCCTCCAGCGTGTTGGGACCGTGGCGTTCCAGGCGGCGGCGCGCCTCCTCGTCGCTCAGGCCGTCGGGGGCCGTCCCCAGCGCGGCGAACACCTCCCCGACCGGGACGGCGTGCCACTTCCGGTCCCGTACCGCAGGCCCGGTCATCCGGCCCTCCCCCCGGAACCGGAGCGGCCCCGCCCCGCCGGTGCGCCGCCGGCACTCACCGGACGGGCACCACCATGACCGGGCGGGTCGCGTTGTGCAGCAGACCGTGGGCGACCCGGCCCAACGCCAGCCGGGTGATCCCCCGACTGCTGTGCGCCCCCACCACGACGAGGCGGGCCGTCCGCCCCGCCTCGGTGAGGGCGACCACCGCGGGGGCCTCCACGACGTCGCGGACCACGGCGACGTCCGGGTAGCGCTCCTCCCACGGCCGCAGTTCCTCTTCCAGTTCCCGGGCCTGTGCGGCCTCCACCGCCTCGGGCTCGTACAGCAGCGGCCGCATGCCCGCGGACGGCAGGATCGGCTCCGACCAGGCCCGTACCGCGCGCACCCGCTTGCCGCCCAGCGTGGCCGCCTCGAACGCCTCCGCCAGCACGTGGTCGGACCGGCGGGTGCCGCCCACCCCCACCACGACCTCGGTGTCCTCCTCCGGGACCGTGCCGGTGACCACCACGGTCGGCACCGGCGCGTGCGCCGCCACCCGGTAGGCCACGGAACCGATCCGCAGCCCCGGGAAACCGCCCCGGCCCCGCAGGCCGACCACCACCATCGCGGCGTCCCGGGCCTGCCGCAGCAGCGCCGACACCGGGGAGTCCACGATCACGGAGTCGACGACCTCCAGGCCGGGCGCCGTCTCCAGGGCGCGTTCCCGGGCGGTGCGCACCACGCCCTGCGCCTCCTCCCGGATCGCTTCCGGGGGCCAGTCGAACGCGGCCTCCGCCACGGGCATCACGTAGGCGCTCACCAGGGACAGCCGGTAGTGCCGCCGTTCGGCTTCGCGGGCCGCCCACACGACGGCGTCCAGCGCCTCCGCGGACCCGTCGACCCCGACCAGGACCGTTCGCTCCCCCATGCCGACCTCCGATTCCCGCTTCCGTCCGACCTGTCACCGCCGCGGTCCGGCCGCTCCGGGCCGCGGGTCCCGCCCGCCGACACCGAGGTCCCGCAACCGCGGAGGCGACGTCCTCGGCTCGCGGTACGAGGGTCCGGCCTCCGCGGGACGTAAGGCACTACCGAAAAAGGTGTTGCGAGTCGCACAGTGGTGGGCAGAAGGCGATGAGAGCGGACTACCCGGCCCGGGGGGCGGCATGCGTCCGGTGTGGCGCGGGGGCCGGACGCCTTCCGCCGCGTGGCCGGTCCGCCAGGTTCCGGGGGGAGTGGAACAGCATGGGCAGCACCGTCGTCCGTGACGTCATGACGGCCGAACCGCCCTCGGTGACCGAGGACGCCAGCTTCAAGGACATCGTCAGAACCCTGGTGAGACACCGGGTGAGCGCGCTGCCGGTGGTGGACCGGGAGGGCCTAGTCGTCGGCGTGGTGTCGGAGGAGGACCTGCTCCACAAGGAGGAGTTCACCGGCGACGACGACTACTCGCCGCCGCTGCGCGCCCGGCTCAGCGGCGTGGGACCGCACGCGGGGAGCAGCGCGGCCAAGGCCGCGGCCAACCGCGCCGACCAGTTGATGTCGCACCCCGCGATCACCGTCTTCCCGGACACCCCGGTCACGCAGGCCGCCCGGACGATGGAGCGGCACGGCGTGAAACAGCTGCCGGTGGTGACCGACGGCAACCGGCTCGCCGGCATGGTCACCCGCCGCGACCTGCTGATGGTGTTCCTCCGCGACGACGACGACCTCGCCAAGGAGGTGCACGCCGAACTGGTGGAGACCATCCGGCCGGTGCGGGGGGAGCCGCCCGCCCTCTCCGTCGACGACGGCGTGGTCACCCTGTGGGGGACCGTGGAACGGCGCAGCCTGGCGCAGACCCTGGTGCGGCGGGTCGGCCGCCTGGAGGGAGTGGTGGACGTCGTCAGCGACCTGGACTGGCGCATCGACGACGTCGTCCCCGAGTACGTGCACTGGCGCGGTGACTCCTGGTGAGGCGGCGCCGCACGCTCCCGTCCGCCTGCCCGACGCCGTGGTGGAGGTGACTCATGGCCGCTGCAGAGGAGATGTCCGCCTGGATCGTCGACCGCCCCGGCCCGCTCGCGACGGGTCCGCTGCGCCGGGTCCTCCGGGAGGTGCCGCGGCCCACGGGCCGGGAACTGCTCGTCCAGGTGGAGACGTGCGCGGTGTGCCGCACCGACCTGCACCTCGCCGAGGGCGACCTGCCGCCGAAGCGCCCCGGCACGGTCCCCGGCCACGAGGTGGTCGGCCGGGTGGTCGCCCGCGGCCCCGACGCCCGCACCGTGCCCGACGGCACCCGCGTGGGCGTCGCCTGGCTCCGCTCCACCTGCGGCGAGTGCCGGTACTGCCGACGCGGGGCGGAGAACCTCTGCCCCGACTCCGCCTACACCGGCTGGGACGCCGACGGCGGGTACGCCCAGTACCTGACCGCCGACGAACGCTACGTCCACCCGCTTCCCGAGGGGCTTTCCGCGCGCACCGCCGCCCCGCTGCTGTGCGCCGGGATCATCGGCTACCGGGCGCTCAACCGCGCCGAACTGCCCGAGGGCGGCGTGCTCGGCCTCTACGGCTTCGGCGCCTCGGCGCACCTCGCGGCGCAGGTCGCCGTGGCGCGCGGGGCCACCGTGCACGTCATGACCCGGTCCCCGCAGGCCCGGGCCCTCGCCTTGGAGCTGGGCTGCGCCAGCGCCACCAACGCCTACGGCGCCCCGCCCGAGCCCCTGGACTCGGCGATCCTGTTCGCCCCGGTCGGCGACCTCGTGCCGACCGCGCTGCGCGCACTCGACCGGGGCGGCACCCTGTCGGTGGCGGGCATCCACCTCACCGACATCCCCGCGCTCGACTACCGGCGCGACCTGTTCCAGGAACGCACCCTGCGCAGCGTCACCGCCAACACCCGCGCCGACGCCCGCGAGTTCCTCGCCTTCGCGGCCGAGCACCCGCTGACCGTGGCGACCACCCCGTACCCGTTCGACCGGGCCGACCAGGCGCTGGCCGACCTCGCCGCCGACCGGGTGAACGGCGCCGCCGTCCTCACCGTCCCCCGGTGACCGTGCCGGCGTTCCCCGGCCGCCGGCACGGCGGTGCGTGCCGTCCGCGGTCCGCGTTCCGGCGGCCGCGGGCGACGCCGCCGCGGCCGTACCCGAACGACCTGAAGGGAGCGTGGTGGCGGTGAACCACCGAACCAGGGCAGTCCTCCCCCTCGACCGGATCGCCGCGGTGATCCTCGACATGGACGGGGTGATCACCGACACCGCGTCGGTGCACGCCGCCGCCTGGAAACGGGCCTTCGACGAGTTCCTCCTCGACCTGTCCCGCAGCGGCGGACCGCGGTTCCGGCCGTTCGACCTCGCCGAGGACTACCGCAGGCACGTCGACGGCAGGGCGCGCTCCGACGGGGTGCGCGCCTTCCTCGCCTCGCGCGGCCTCGCCCTGCCCGAGACCGCGCCGCCCGACCGTCCCGGGACCATCACCGTGTCCGCGCTGGGGGACCGCAAGGACCGCTACTTCAAGGACTACGTCGACCGGTACGGCGTCACCGCCTACCCGGGCACGGTGCGTCTCGTCCGCCGGCTGCGGGAACGGGGGGTGGCCACCGCGGTGGTCTCGGCGAGCCGCAACTGCGCCGCGGTGCTGCGGGCCGCGCGGGTCTCGGACCTGTTCGACGCGCGGGTCGACGGCGTCGACGCGGCCCGGCTGGAACTGCCCGGGAAACCCCACCCCGCCCTGTTCCTGGAGGCGGCCCGCCGCCTGGGCGTCTCCCCCGCCGACGCGGTGGTGGTGGAGGACTCCCTCGCCGGGGTCGAGGCGGGGCGGCGCGGGGGCTTCGCGCTGGTCGTCGGGGTGGACCGCGCGCACCAGCGCGCCGAGCTGCGCGCGCGGGGGGCGCACGTGGTCGTGGCCGACCTGGCGGAACTGGAACTCGCCGGGGCGGAGGTGTCCCCGTGAGCCCGTGGCTGCTGCGCTACGACGGATTCGACCCGGCCTCCGAGGGCCTCCGGGAGGCGCTGTGCACCCTCGGCAACGGCTACCTCGCCACGCGGGGCGCGGCCCCCGAGGCCCGGGCCGACGGCGTGCACTACCCGGGCAGCTACCTCGCGGGCTGCTACGACCGGCTCACCTCCGCGGTCGTCGGCCGCGAGGTGGTCAACGAGGACCTCGTCAACATCCCCAACTGGCTTCCGTTCACCTTCCGCGCCGCCGACGGGCCGTGGCTGGGCGACGGCGCCGACGTCACCGACCAGCGGCTCGAACTGGACCTGCGGCGCGGCGTGCTGACCCGCACCGGCGTGGTCTCCGACGGGCGGGGGCACCGCACCCGGCTCGTCCAGCGCCGCCTCGTCTCGATGGACGAACGGCACGTCGCCGCGTTGGAGACCACCCTGGTCCCGCAGGACTGGGAGGGCACGCTGACGGTCCGGACGGGCCTGGACGGTCGCGTCACCAACTCCGGGGTGGCCCGCTACCGGGACCTCGACGGCGCACACCTGCGCCCCGAGGGGACCGGGGGCGACGAGGAGGGACGGATGTGGCTGCGGACCCGCACCGCCACCTCCCGCATCGAGATCGCGGTGGCGGCCCGCACCGCGGTCGCCCGGGGGCCCGCCCCGCGGGCGGTGCGCCTGACCTCCCACGACGACCTGGTCGAGCAGGAGTTGGAGATCCCGGTGTCCCGGGGCGGCCAGGTCACCGTGGTGAAGACCGTGGCGGTGCACTCCTCCCGCGACCACGCGGTCAGCGACTGCCTGGACGCGGCGCGCGACACCGCCGCGCACGCCGCCGGCTTCGACGGCCTGCTGCGCCGCCACGCCGCCGCGTGGCGGCGCCTGTGGCAGGCGTCCGACGTGGAGGTCGACGACACCGAGCAGCTCCGGGTGCTGCGCCTGCACCTGTTCCACCTGCTGCAGACGCTGTCGCCGCACACCGCGGACCTCGACGTCGGCGTGCCCGCCCGCGGCCTGCACGGGGAGGCCTACCGGGGCCACGTCTTCTGGGACGAACTGTTCGTCCTCCCTTTTCTCAACACCCGGTTCCCGCAGGTCGCGCGGGCTCTGCTGCGGTACCGGTGGCGGCGTCTGCCGCAGGCGCGGGCCGCGGCCCGCGCCTGCGGGCACCGCGGCGCCATGTTCCCCTGGCAGAGCGGCAGCGACGGCCGCGAGGAGTCGCAGCTGCTGCACCTCAACCCGAGGTCGGGACACTGGCTGCCGGACAACTCCCGCCTGCAGCGCCACGTCGGCCTCGCCGTCGCGTACAACGTGTGGCAGCACTACCAGGCCACCGGCGACGTGGACTTCCTCCTCGACTTCGGTGCGGAGCTGCTGCTCGAGGTCGCCCGGTTCTTCGCCTCCCTGGCCACGTTCGACCGTGCGCTGAACCGCTACGTGATCCGCGGCGTCATGGGGCCCGACGAGTACCACGAGGGGTACCCCGACCGGGACGAGCCCGGGCTGGACGACAACGCGTACACCAACGTCATGACGGTGTGGGTGCTGCGCCGCGCCCTCGACGTCCTGGCGGCGCTGCCGGAGCGGGGGCGGGCGGAGCTCCTGGAGCGGCTGGAGGTGGGCTTCGACGAACTGGAGCTGTTCGAGGACGTCCGCGTCCGGATGCGGGTGCCCTTCCACGACGGGGTGATCAGCCAGTTCGCCGGCTACGAGGACCTCGCCGAACTGGACTGGGAACGCTACCGGGACACCTACGGCGACATCCGCAGGCTCGACCGGATCCTGGAGGCCGAGGGCGACTCCTGCAACCGGTACAAGGCGTCCAAGCAGGCCGACGTGCTCATGATCTTCTTCCTGCTGCCGCCGGAGGAGTTCGCCGACATCCTGTCCGACCTGGGCTACGCGTACGATCCCGGACTCGTCCCGCGCACCGTCGAGTACTACCTGGCGCGCACCTCCCACGGCTCCACGCTCAGCGCGGTCGTGCACGCCTGGGTCCTGGCCCGTGTCGACCGCGCGGCCTCGTGGCGGTTCTTCGTGGAGTCGCTGCGCTCCGACATCGACGACGTGCAGGGCGGCACCACCGCCGAGGGCATCCACCTGGGGGCGATGGCGGGCACCCTGGACCTGCTCACCCGCTGCTACCCCGGCCTGGACCTGCGGGACGGGGTGCTGCGTCTCGACCCGGAGCTGCCCGTCGGACTCGACCGCCTCTCCTTCGTCCTGCGCCACCGCGGCCACCGGGACCTGCGGCTGAGCTGTCACGGCCGGCGGGTGCGGATCACGGTTCCGCCGTCGACCGCTCCGCCCGTCACGGTGGAGGCGCGGGGGCGCACCGTCCGCGTTCCGGCGGGACACGAGCGCGTGCTGCCCCCGGCCGACGACCGGCGGGACGGAGGTCCCGGCCGGTAACCCCCTTGGCCTCTGGACGGGTGTCGCCCCGCCCGGTTGGCTGGGTAGTGGGCAGGGAAATCCGCTGACAGGGGGGCTTCGATGAATCCGACACCGCGGAAGAACCGGATCGTCGTCGGCTTCGACGGATCGGCGATCTCCCTGGCCGCCCTGGACTGGGCGGCCGAGGAGGCCCGTGCCCGGAACTGCGAGCTGTGGGTGGTGCACGTCCTCGACGGGGGGCAGGCCACCCGGCCCAGCTACGCGGGTGCTCCGCCCTCGCAGACCGACCGCCACTCGCGGCTCGTACGCCACCTGCACCAGGCGGTGCGGGAGGCCGAACGGATCTGGCCGCGGATCGTTCCGTTCGTGGTCGGCGGCGACCTGGTGGCGCCCGCCCTGCTGCGTGCCGCCGCCGAGGCGGAACTGCTGGTGGTGGGCACGCCGGAGCACCGCTCGCTGGACACTCCCACGCTCAGTTCGACCGCCGCCGCCTGCGTGCGGGAGGCCCGCTGCCCCGTCGTGATCGTGTCGCACGTCCCGCGCACCGAGGAGGACGAGCGGCGGCCGCTGGCCCTCGTGCCCGCCGCGCGGGCCGAAGCCAACGTCTGAGCCGGTTCTTCCAGGGCCGCGGGGTGGTCCGGCCAACCGCCACCCCGCGGTCACCCCCGCCGCACCGTACCTAGACTGGCGGTGAGGACGGAGAACCGTCCACCGCGACGGAGCGGACCCCGGCAGTTGAGGGCAGGCATGGCCGACGACACCCCGAACGGCGGACGCGACAGCGTGTTCGTGCCGCATATGCGACTGGACGAACTGCTCAGTGAACTCCAGGTGCGGATCAACGCCGTCATGCTCACCCGGGACCGGGTGCGCTCCCTGCTCGACGCGGTGGTCTCGGTCGGCACCGGCCTGGATCTGGAGACCACGCTGCGCCGCATCGTCTCCACCGCGATGGACCTGGTGGACGCCCGCTACGGGGCGATGGGCGTCATCGGCGCCGAGGGGCGGTTGGAGCGGTTCATCCCGCTGGGCATGGACGACGAGGAGATCGCCGCCGTCGAGCACTGGCCCGAGGGGCGCGGCCTGCTGGGACTGCTCATCAAGGAGCCGCAGGCGCTGCGCCTGTCGCGCATCTCCGACCATCCGGAGTCCGCCGGGTTCCCCGAGGGGCACCCGCCGATGCGGACCTTCCTCGGCGTGCCGATCCGGGTCCGCGACGAGGTGTTCGGCAACCTCTACCTGACCGAGAAGGCCAACCGCGGCGTCTTCGACGAGGAGGACGAGGCGATCGTCACCGCGCTGGCCACCGCGGCGGGGATCGCCATCGAGAACGCCCGCCTGTACGAGGAGACCCGCCGCCGCGAGATCTGGCTGGACGCCTCCGACGAGATCACCACGCGCCTGCTCTCCGGCACCGCGCCCCGCGAGGTGCTGCACCTGGTCGCGGAGAAGGCCCGCCGCATGGCCGACGCCGACATCGTGGCCATCGCCACCCCGGATCCGGACGGCGCGGAACTGGTGGTGCGGGTCGCCGACGGCCCCGAGGCGTCCCTGGTCCGCGGCCGCTCCGCGTCGATGGACGGCTCCCTCACCGGACGCGCCTTCCGGGGGGCCGACCCGATCATCACCGACCTGGTCCGCGAGCCCCTCGAACCCGCGCACCTGCTGGACGGGCTGGACATCGGACCGGTCATGCTGGTGCCGCTGGGCGCCCCCGACTCCCGCCGCGGGGTGCTGATCCTCGGCAACCGCGCCGGCCGCCTCCCGTTCCCCGTGCCGACCGTGCACATGCTGCACGCCTTCGCCGGGCACGCCGCGGTCACCCTGGAGCTGGCCGAGGCGCGCCGCGACGCCGAGCGGCTCATCGTCCTGGAGGACCGCGACCGCATCGCCAAGGACCTGCACGACGTCGTCATCCAGCGGCTCTTCGCGATCGCGATGTCGTTGATGAGCTCGGTCCGGCGGATCGAGGACGCCGGCGCGGCGCAGCGGGTGCGCCAGGCCGTCGACGACCTCGACGACACCATCCGCCAGATCCGCTCCACCATCTTCGCGTTGCAGCACAGCGCCGACAGCGGGCGCGCCTGGCTGCGCAACCAGATCCTCGACGTGGTCGACGCCGCCACCGAGTCGCTGGGGTTCTCCGCCGGGCTGCGCCTGGACGGCCCCATCGACAGCGCGGTGCCCGACCCGGTCGCCGAACACGTGCTCGCCGTGCTGAGCGAGGCCTTGTCCAACATCGCGCGGCACGCCCGCGCCTCCCGCGCCGACATCACCGTGCACGTGGACTCACAGGTGACGCTCACCGTGGTCGACGACGGGGTGGGGCTGCCCGCGCAGGGGCGCCGCAGTGGACTGCGCAACCTCGCCGAACGCGCCGAGGCGCTGGGCGGCTCCTTCGAGGCGGTGCGCCGCCCCGAAGGGGGCACGCTGCTGCGCTGGCAGGTGCCGCTGCCCCGGGAGGAGTGACCGCTCCGCGTTCACTCGTCCCACCACAGCTGCTCCTGGACCGCCAACCAGCGGGGGTCGGTGCGCAGCTCCAGGTGTTCGGGCCGCAGGATCTCCAGGTCGACCAGGTAGTGGGCGAGGCTCTGCTTGCTGAGGTGTTCGACCCCCCGGGGCAGCTGCCCCTTGTCCCTGAGCAGTTTCCGCAGGTACTTGAGGTGGTCCTCGACGCGTTTGGTGAGGCGGCCGAGTGTGGCGGCGTCGCCCGCCCGGATCCTGCCGAGGTGGTGGTGGCAGTGGGTGAGCCGCAGCACCGCCAGGGTGGTCTCCTTGGCGGTGGGGACCCGGCCGCTCGCGGCGGGGTTCTCCAACCGGTCCTGGCACAGCGCGAGCGCGACGGCGAAGTAGCGGGTCTCCGTGTCGATCTCCCACGGCCCCACGGTGGAGGTCTCCTCGGTGGCGGGGAGCGGTCCGGGGCGGGGGTCCGGTTCCCCGGGGGCGACGGTGACCTGCAGGACCTGGTGTTCGGCGTGCATCGTGGGCGAGCCGACCGCCACCGTTCCCTCGACGAGGACGAAGGAGGCCGCGGGGGTCGCGGCCGCGGTCTGGGGCAGGTCGGTGGTCCTGCCCCGCATGACGACCCGGAGCAGGTGGGTGCTGCTCCGGTTGGTGATCCGCACGCCCCGGCCTCGACCGCGATCTCCCCGGCGATCCGGGACAGCTTCGGGTCGTCGGGGCGGACCACGATGTCGGCTCTGCGGCTGCGGCCGAAGCACAGCCGCATGCCGGGGGCGAGGTCGTGCACGGTCCCGTCCGGTGTGGTGACGGTGGCGCGGGGGTGCGGGCGTAAGGGGGAGTCGACGGGAGGAGCCGCGGCGTCGGTCATGGTGCGATTCTCGCAAAACCCGCGGTGCGGCGGGGTGGGTCTGCGCCCGGGGCCGGGGCTGTCTCCCGCGTGTCGGCCGCGGTGCCTCCCCGGTGCGGCGCCGCGGGCCTCCGCCCGGGGCCGCGCGGTCGGGGGACGGGTGGGCGGTGTGTTCGCCCCGGCGCCGTCCCGCTGTCGGCGGTCGACTGCGGCCCCGTGGCGGTCCGCCGTGTTCGGCGGGGGAGCTCCGTCGTCCGGCCGCGTGGACCGGGACCGGAGCCTCGCCCCTCGGTCAGGGTCTGCGGAGGGGGAACGGCCGGGACCGGCCGTGGAACGGCCACCAGTTCGCGGTGCGCCCCTCGGGGATCATCTCGTCCAGTTTCATGGTCAGCCGCAGGGCGAAGGCCCCCGCGACCATGCCGGTCGCCAGGTCGCTGAACCAGTGGAAGTGCAGGTAGATCGAGACCGCGGCCTGGAGGAACGCGATGCCCGCGATGCAGTAGGCCAGGCGCGGCACGATGTGCGGCCGGACCGCCTGGTAGCGCACGATGAGGAACAGCACCAGGCCGTAGATGAGGATGGCGTTGGCGCCGTGGCCCGACGGGAACGAGACGCCGCCGTCGGTGAAGAAGGAGGGGTCGTTGGTGCGCGGGTGCGAGCGTCCCAGGATCAGCTTCATGCTCGCGACCAGGCAGATCATTCCGAACACGCCGCCGGCGCCGAGCACCACGGGCCGCCAGGAGCGGTGCCAGTACGCCAGGTGCAGGGCGACGACGGCCAGAACGGGGAGGGCCACGGCTCGCGAAGCGACCGTGTCTGGCCATAAGATGAGGAACGTCCTGATCTCGTCTTCGAACGGGCGCGGCAGCGTGTTGATCACGACGTCGATCGGCTGCAGTGCGCCTGCGGACAGGACTGTGAGTGTGACCAGGACCACAGCCAACAGGATCGCGATCTTGTCCGACGCCAGTCCCCAGGCGATCTCGCTCGCGCTGGGCCACTCCACGACACCGGACCGCCTCGGTTCCGTCGGGCGGGTCGTCGCCCTTCCCTCTCGGGAACCGCGATCGGCGCCGTCGTGTCGCCTACGGACAGAGAAAGGACTCCCGGCTGGATAGTGCGGTCTCGGCCGGATCCGCGATATGTGCATCATGTGCTCAGTGCTGTCTCACGGGTGTGGGCTGGCCTGCGGCACGGTTGTGCAAGGGGATGGCTGGCCGCTGAAGGTCCTCGGGGTCGCAGGGATGCGCACACGTCCTTCAACCGTGCGCGCATGGACCGGTCAGGGGGGACCGGCCGCTTGGGGGCGGACGCTGCTCTGCTCGGGGCGGTCGCCGACGGGCGCGGGGTATGGCCGCCGGCGACGCGTCCACGCGGCCGCGCTCGGCACGGAATTCCCCACCGAACGCAACCGGTGACCAGAACATGTCCGACAGATGAGCATACCCGGCGACTCTGTCAAGAGACTCTGATACCCATTGGTTACGATCGGTCCTACCTCGTGTTTTCCCGTCAGGCAAGGCCGCGGAGGGGGTCTGTTCACGGGGGCGAGACCCAGGTGTGAGCGTTTCGTGAGGCAACGGCGCCCGACGGGCCCGCATTCGGCGGACCGTGGGGACGTGCGGGGGGTGACCGAAATCCGATGTGACAGGCTTGATCAGCCTGCCCGGCCGTCGCCTCCACAGCAAAGCAGAGAAAGGCCGCCGATGGTCGAACTTTCCCAGAAACCGGGGGACGCCTCCCAGCTGGCCCGCAACCCGCTGCGCGAGCAGATCCGACGTGTCCTGGTCGACGGTCTGCTGTCGGGCCGGTGGAAGCCGGGAGAGCGGATCGTGGAGCGCCGGGTGGCCGCCGAACTCAACGTGAGCCAGGCGCCGGTCCGCGAGGCGCTGCGCGAACTGGAGGCCCTGCGGCTGATCGAGTCGGTGCCCAACAAGGGCGCGCGGGTCCGGGACTTCGGCGTCGCGGACATGGCCGAGATCTACCCGGTGCGCGCCGGCCTGGAGCTGGTGGCGGCCCGCCTGGCCGCCCCCCGGCTGGCCGAGGACATCCGGCCGCTGGAGCGCGAGGTGGAGTCGTTGCGGCGGGCCACCGCCGTCGGGGACGTGGACGGGCAGATCAAGCACAGCGTCGAGTTCCACCGCGAGATCGTGCGCGCCGCCCGCAACAGCGTGCTGCTGCACACCTGGGAGTCGCTGGGCGTGGAGGTGTGGACGGCGCTCTCGGTGCGCTGGCTCGACATGGAGCTGCACGCCAAGGCGGCCGACCACTGGGCGATCACCGAGGCGTTCCGCAACCGCGACCCCCAGGTCGGCCAGATGCTCAGCGACCACGTGCTCAACTACGTCGAGGCGGCCCTGCGCTCCCGCGACTCCGTCGGCTGAGCCGGACTCCCTCCCCGGAGGGTTCTTCCGCTATCTGCAGAAACAGCGGATTGCCCGTAAAGTCTTATTGATCGATCATCGATCAGTACATAAAGTTGGTGCGACGCAGGTCACACCAGCCACACTGAAAAAACGGAGAACCAGCCACTTCGCGCACCATCGTTGAGCCCGGTGGGTAGCGCACTGGTCGTACCGCGCTCCGTCTGCGGCACGACCGAGGCCCGTGGGGGTCATCCGCCCGACACGGGTCCTTTCGCACACAGAAAGGCATCGACATGGCTGACACGGCCAAACCGAAGGCAACCGGCAAGACCGGTTCCCGACGCCGCGCGGCCCGTCCCAACGCCGGCCCCGACTTCAGCGGCGAGCAGCCCAAGGTCCTCCTCGACTACTACCGGCAGATGCTGCTGATCCGCCGCTTCGAGGAGCGCACCGCGCAGGCCTACACCCAGGCGCGCATCGGCGGCTACTGCCACCTCAACCTCGGTGAGGAAGCCACCATCGTCGGCCTCATGACGGCACTGCAGGAACGCGACTACCTGTTCACCAACTACCGCGAGCACGGCTACGCCATCGCCAAGGGCATCCACCCGCGCCGGGTGATGGCCGAGCTGTACGGCCGCTCCACCGGCGTGTCCAAGGGATGGGGCGGCTCCATGCACCTGTTCGACGCCGAGGCCCGCCTGCTGGGCGGCTACGGCATCGTCGGCGGCCAGCTGCCGCTCGCCGTCGGCGCGGCCCTGGCCATCACCTACCGGGGCAGCGACGAGATCGTCATGTGCCAGATGGGCGACGGCACCACCAACATCGGCGCGTTCCACGAGTCGCTGAACATCGCCAGCCTGTGGAACCTGCCCGTGGTCTTCGTGGTGATCAACAACTACACGGGCATGGGCACCACGGTCGAGAGGTCCTCGGCCGAGCCCGAGCTGTACAAGCGCGGCTCCGCCTACCGGATGGAGGGGGTGCGCGTCGACGGCCGGGACGTGCTCGCCGTCCGCGACGCCGCCGCCACGCTGGTGGAGCGCGCCCGCAGCGAACAGCGCCCGTTCCTGCTGGAGACCCTCAGCTACCGGATGAAGGGCCACTCCGTGGTGGACCCGGCCAAGTACCGCACCAAGGAGGAGGCCGAAGAGGCCCTCGCCAACGACCCGGTGGCCGCCTTCGAGGCGCAGCTGACCGAGGCGGGCATCCTCACCGAAGAGGCCAAGCAGGAGATCGCCGAATCGGTCAGGGCCGAGGTCGCCGACGCCGCCGACTTCGCGGAGAACAGCCCGCACCCCGAGGTGTCCACGCTGTTCGACTACACCTACGCCACCCCGGTGGCCAACGAGTCGCGCCGGATGCCCGCCGACCCGGTGTTCGCCGAGTAGACAAGGAGC
>Ga0079224_100007060_pt1 | contig 14997 bp, 16 predicted proteins | sample Stecom2015_FD_80414 | JGI IMG/M metagenome (GOLD analysis project Ga0079224, IMG submission 80414) | Agricultural soil microbial communities from Utah to study Nitrogen management - Steer compost 2015 | ecosystem: Environmental > Terrestrial > Soil > Agricultural land | place: USA: Utah...
GGCCGGTCGGCGAGCGCGTCGTCGCGAAGGACGCGAGCTTCGCCACGATGTTGCGGAGCGCGCTCGGCATGCCGCGCGCAGAAAAGTCGGACGACCTGCTGGTCGCGGCGAGCCGCACGCGTGAGGTGCTCGACCTCGGCGGGTCCGCGCCGCGCGGCCGCGCGCGCGCCCGGAAGGAGGGCGACGAGGCGCTCATCGACGTCGAGGCGCAAGCCGCCGGCCTGGTCCGCCGCTTGAAGGAAAAGAAGCCATGAATCCGGCGACGGACCTGATGGAGTCACAGGCGCTCGCGCCCTCGATCAAGGTTCTCCTCCTCCTCACGCTGCTCGCGCTCCTGCCGGCGCTGATCCTCACCGCGACCTCGTTCGTGCGGACCGTCGTCGTGCTCTCGTTCTTGAGACTGGGCCTCGGCGCGGCGCAGACACCGCCCAATCAGGTGATCATCGGCATCGCGCTGTTCCTGTCGTTCTTCACCATGTCTCCGGTGATCGGGGAGATGAAGACCGCCGCGTACGAGCCCTACCGGCGCGCCGAAGTGACGGAAGTCCAGGCGCTCGAGCGGGCGAGCATCCCGCTCAAGCGCTTCATGCTCCGCCAAACGCGCGAGGAGGATCTGCGGCTCTTTCACGGAGCCGCCAACGCCCCCTTGCCTCCGTCCGCCGACGAGGTCGCGCTGCACGTCGCCCTGCCCGCCTTCGCGATCTCCGAGCTGACCACGGCCTTTCAGATGGGCGTCATCATCCTCTTGCCGTTCCTGGTCGTAGACCTCGCCGTGGCTTCCCTCTTGATGAGCATGGGCATGATCATGGTTCCGCCGGCGACGCTGAGCCTGCCCATCAAGCTCCTCCTCTTCGTGCTCGTCGATGGCTGGATCCTCGTCACCGGCTCGATCCTGAGGAGCTTTTTGTGACCACCGACGGAGCCGTCGATCTCTTGCGCGCGGCCCTGATCGCGGCCGCGAAGGTGGCGGGCCCCATGCTGCTCGTGGCGCTCCTCGTGGGCATCCTGGTCGGCGTGCTGCAGGCCGCCACGCAGGTCAACGAGGCGAGCGTGAGCTTCGTGTCGAAGCTGCTCGCCGTCGGCGCCACGGCCGTCGTGCTCGGCTCGTGGACGCTGAACCAGCTCATCGACTACACGGCCCGCACGCTCGCTTCGATCGCCGACGTTTTGCGGTGACTCCGCTCGAGGCGCTCCTCCGCTCCGAAGCGCTCGCGTTCTCGCTGGCGACGGCGCGCATCGCCGGCATGATCGCGACGGCGCCGCTCGCCTGGAGCGTCGCACCGCTGCGGGTCCGCGCGGGGCTCACGCTGCTCCTCGCGTTCTTCGTCCACGGCGCCTCGAGCGGCTCCCGCCCCCGTCCGGAGCTCATCGGCGAGCTCGACCTCGCGCTCGCGATGACCACGGAGGTCGTCGTCGGCGTCGCGTTCGGCTTCGTGGTGCGCTTCGCGTTGATGGTCGGCGAGCTCATCGGCGACGTCGTCACCCCGGTGGTCGGGCTCGGCGCCGCGCAGATTTTCGACCCGCACAGCCGCGTCTCGAGCGGCGTGCTCACGACGCTGCTCCGGCACTTCGCGATCCTCATCGCGCTCGTCACGGGCCTGCACCGCGTCGTTTTGGCAGGCCTGCTCAGCAGCTTCGAGGTGCTGCCCGCGGGGGGCCTGTGGGATCCGGGACGCGCCGCGCCGACCTTGCTCGTGCTCTCCGCCGAGCTCTTCGCAAGCGCCATTCGCATCGCCCTCCCCGTGCTCGGCGTGATCTTCGTCACGCAGCTCGCGCTCGCTTTCGTGGCGCGCGCGGCACCCGCCGTGCAGATCTTCAACGTCGGCTTCGGCATCACGCTCGGTGTCGGCGCGTTGATCCTCGTGCTCGTCCTTCCGGACGTCGGCCATCAGCTCGCGGCGGAGTTCTCCCACGTTCCGGCGCGCCTCGAGCGCCTCTTGCTCGAGCTCGGAGCTCGGCGATGAGCGAGCACGACGACAGCGAGAAAACAGAGGAAGCGACCCCAGAACGGCGGCGCCGCGCGCGCGAAGAAGGCCAATTTCCCCGCTCGAAAGACGCCCAGGCCGTGGCCGCGTCGCTCGCCGTGCTGCTCGCGCTGACGGCGCTCGCGACCGAGTACGGCACGCTGCTCTCCACCTATACCGTTCAGCACTTCGGAGAGCCGTATGCGCTCGTCCACGGCGAGGTGGGGCGCGTGTTCTCCGAGCTCGGCGGCGTCGTCCTGCGCTTGCTCGTGCCGCCGGCGTGCATCGCGGTCGCGATGAGCCTGCTCGTGGGCTTCGCCGAGGCCGGAATCGAGCCACGCCTCGAGCTCGTGCTGCCCAAGTGGAGCCGGATCGATCCGCTCGCCCGCCTTCGTGAGCTGCTCTCGCCCAAGCAGCAGGCCGTGACGGGCCTGCTCACCTTGGCGCGGGTCGTCGTCATCGGTGTGGTCAGCACGCTGCTCCTCCGAGACGCCTTCCCGTTGCTCGCCCGCTTGACCCGCGCGGAGCTCGGGGCCGCGGTGCACGAGGTCCTCGCCGTGGCGATGCGCTTCTCACTGTGGGCGACGCTCGCCCTCGCGGGCCTCGCCGCCATCGACTACTTCCAGAGCTGGCTCCGCCACGAGCGCAGCATCCGGATGACGAAGCAGGAGATCAAGGAGGAGCACCACCAACAGGAGGGGGATCCTCGGGTCCGCGCGCGTCAGCGGGCGCGCGCCCGCGAGCTCGCGCGGCGCGGGCTCGCCACCGAGGTGAAGCGCGCGGACGTCGTGATCGCGAACCCCACCCACATCTCGGTGGTCCTGCGCTATCGACCCGAACGGGGCGCGCCCGTGGTCTCCGCGAAGGGGTACGACGAAATCGCGCTGTACATCCGCAAGCTCGCGACCGAACACGGCGTCCCCGTCGTCGAGAACCGTCCGCTCGCGCGCGCCCTCGCGGCGAGCGTTCGCGTCGGTCGCCCCGTCCCGGTGGAGCTCTACGCGGCCGTCGCCGAGGTGCTCGCGTTCGTGTATCGACTCAAGACGGCTCGCCTGCGCGGAAGGCGCGGCGCCCCCGCCGCCCGTCCGCGGCACGCTTCTCGCAGATTCGAGCCCTCGTGAGCTCCGGCGCTTCCGCGGACACGCGCGGCTCCCACACGGCAGACGTCCTCCTACCCATCGCGATGGTGGCCATCGTCTTGATGATGGTCCTGCCGCTGCCGAGCTTCCTCGTCGATGCGCTCCTGGCGCTCAGCCTCGCGGTCTCCATCGGCGTCTTCCTGATCGGCCTGTTCATGGAGCAGCCGCTCCAGTTCAGCGCGTTTCCCGCGGTGATCCTGGTCGCGACGCTGCTCCGGCTCGGCCTCAACATCGCGACGACCCGGCTGATTCTGCTCCACGGCCACGAGGGCGACACGGCCGCCGGGCGCGTCGTCGAGACGTTCGGACGCCTCGTCATCGAGGGCAACGTCGTCGTCGGCCTGGTGGTGTTCCTGATCCTCGTGGTGATCAACTTCGTGGTCATCACCAAAGGTGCGGGACGCGTCGCCGAGGTCGCAGCGCGTTTCGCCCTCGACGGCATGCCCGGCAAGCAGATGGCGATCGACGCCGATCTGAACGCCGGCACGATCACCGCGGAGCAGGCGCGCGATCGCCGGCGCGCCGTCGAGCGAGAAGCCGACTTTTTCGGCTCGATGGACGGCGCGAGCAAGTTCGTGAAGGGCGACGCGATCGCCGGCTTGCTCATCACCGCCATCAACCTGATCGCCGGCCTGTTGCTCGGGCTGGCCGCCGGGATGCCGCTCGGCGAAGCCGTGGAGACGTTCTCGGTGCTGTCGGTCGGCGATGCGCTGGTGTCGCAGATGCCGGCGCTCTTGATCTCGACGGCGGCCGGTGTGGTCGTGACGCGCTCGGCGACGGGCGATCAGCTCGGCCGCGCTCTGCGCGTCCAGCTCCTCGGCAGTCGGCGCGCCGTCGCCGCGACCGCCGGAGTTCTGACGCTCTTCGGCCTGTTGCCGGGCATGCCGGCGCTGCCCTTCTTCGCGCTCGCCGGCGGGCTCGCGCTCACGGCCCGCAAGCTCTCGGACGGAGCTCCCGAGCCGAGCCCCGAAGCCGCCCAAGCCGCGGGGGCCGCGCAACCCGAGCCCGCCGAGGACCTGGAGACCGCGCTCCCGCTCGACGTCCTCTCGCTCGAGGTCGGCTACGAGCTCGTCCCGGCGGTCGATCCGCAAATGGGGGGAACGCTCGTCGAGCGCATCTCCGCGCTCCGCAAACAGATCGCCCTCGACTACGGCGTCGTCATCCCTCCCGTCCACATCCGCGACCACCTCGAGCTCGAGCCCGGCCAATACCGCATCCTCCTGCTCGGAACCGAGATCGCGCGCGGGACGACGCGCGCGGGTCGCATGCTGGCGCTCGATGCCTCGGGCAACGCCCCGGCGCTCGACGGCGAGGTGACGCGCGATCCGGCCTTCGGCACGCCCGCACGCTGGATCTCCCTGCGCGATCGCGATCTCGCCGAAGCGCTCGGCTACACGGTCGTGGACCACGCGACGATCGTGGCCACGCACCTCGCCGAGGTCGTGCGCACCAATCTGCACAACATCCTCGGCCGCGCGGAGCTCGAGCACATCTTCGGCGTCTTCTCGAAGACCACCCCGAAGCTCGTCGAGGAGCTGGTACCGAACTTGCTCTCGTTTGCGGAGGTGCTCAAGGTGTTCCGCAATCTGCTCCGTGAAAGCGTCTCGATCCGAGATATCCGCACGATCACGGAGAGCCTGATCGAGCTCGCTCCCTCCACGCGCGACACCGAGCAGCTCACCGAGCTCGTCCGCCAGCGCCTCTCCCGCCAGATCAGCAACGCGTTCAAGGGGCCGGACGGCGCCATCGAAGCGCTCGTGCTCGACCCGCACGTGGAAGAGATGTTCCGCCGGTCACTGCGCGAGATCGCGGCCGGCTCCGGCGGCGCCCTCGATCCCGAGCAAGCGCGCAAGCTCGGGCTGAACCTCGAGGCCGCGATGGCACGCCTCTCGGCGACGGGCCGCTCGCCGTGCCTGATCACGAGCCCCGACATCCGCCGCTATCTCCGGGCGTTCGCCGAGCGCCGGTGCCCGTCGCTCGCGGTGCTCTCGTTCCGCGAGCTCGAACCGGACGCGAGCATTCGCCCGTTCGAAACCGTCTCCCTTTCCGCCGCAGCCTGAAGCGCTCTCCGGAGGTTCTCTGTTGCAATACCAAACGTTCCGCGGATCCAACGTCAACGAAGCCCTCGCCGCCGTTCGCGCGGCGCTCGGGCCAGAGGCCGTCATCGATTCGACGCGCTACGTGACGAACGGCCGGCGCGGCGCGCTCGGATATTCGTACGTCGAGATCAGCGCCGCCCCCCCCAAGCAGAGCGCGAGCCCGCGCGGCACGAGGGCGCTCACCTCCCACGAACCGCCCCTCGCGAGACCCGACGGGCCGCGCGCGGCCGACGAGTTCGACCCGCAGTCGTTCGCGCGCGAGCTCGAGAGCATGCGCGCGCTCTTGGAGGAGCTCTGCTCCCAGCGCACGCCGCGTGACCAGGCGCTCGCGCTCCTGCACACCGCCGGTATCGACGGCGAGCTCGCGCGCCTGCTCGTCAAGAAGGGAACCCGCGCGCCGCGCGGCCCGGCGCTCCTCCGCCCCTGGTTGCGCAAGCGCCTCGCGGATCACGTCCGCGTCCAGGCGAGCCCCATCGCCGCCGAGGGGCCGCAGCTCGTCGCGTGCGTCGGCCCGACCGGCGCGGGCAAGACGACGACGCTCGCCAAGCTCGCCGCGCGCGCTCGGCTCGATCTCGAGCGCTCCGTCGGCGTGATCTCGCTCGACACGTTCCGCGTCGGCGCGGCCGACCAGTGGAAGCGCTACGCGCGCCTGCTCGGAGTTCCCTTCCACGTCGCCGGCGATCCCGAAGCGTTCGCGCGGGCGCTCGACGGGCTCGACGTAGACATCCTGCTCGTCGATACCGCGGGTCGCACCCCCGGGGACCCGGCGAGCCAATGGATCCTCCCGGCCTGTCTCGAGCGCGTCTCGAGGCGCGCCGTCCACGTGCTCGGCGTGTTGCCCGCGTGGCTCTCGGCGCGCGACGCGACCCGCGCGCTCTCCTCGTACTCCGAGCCCGCACCGACCGGCATCGTCGTGACGAAGGTCGACGAGGCTTCCGCCATCGGTGGGCCCGTGCAAGCCGCGGCGCTGCGCGAGCTGCCGATCCCGTACCTGTGCCGCGGGCCGCGCGTGCCCGACGACATCGAGGACGCGAGCACCGCCACCGTGCTCGACGCCCTGCTGGGAGACGCGTCCTGAATCCCGGAGCCCCATCGTGACCGCTGTCGCCCCCCTCCACGACACCCTCTCGTCCGAGCACGAGCAGAAGCTCTACGAGCGCTACATGCCGCTCGTACGGCGCATCGCGATGCGCGTCGTCCGCACGCTCCCCGCGAACGTCACGCTCGACGAGCTGCTCTCGGCGGGCTGGCTCGGTCTGTCCGAAGCGCTCACCCGGCGCACCCCGGCGATGAACGAGGAGCAGTTCGAGGCGTATGCGTCGCACCGAGTTCGCGGCGCGATCCTCGATCATCTGCGCATGCTCGATCCGCTCTCGCGCAAGCTGCGCGGCGCTTCGCGCCGGATCACCGAGGCGACGGCGCAGCTCGGCACGCGCCTCGGCCGCGCTCCGACGGAGGAAGAAATCGCGGCAGAGCTCGGGGTCTCGCTCGCCGAGTACCAGAAGCTGCTCGGCGAGATCGCGAACGGAGGGCTCGCGCGCCTCGAGGTGACGTCGGACGGGCCCGTGCAGGACACGACGCCCGAGGTCCTCGCCGAGAAGCGCGAGATGGTGGACCACGTCGCCCTGGCGCTCGAATCCCTCCCGGAGCGCCTCAAGCTCGTCGTCGGCCTCCACTATCAGGAGGAGTGCACCTTCCGCGAGATCGGAGAAATCCTCGGCGTCACCGAGTCGCGCGTCTGCCAGCTCCACGCCGAGGCCATTCATCGCGTGCGCGCCAAGCTCGAGACCCGCTCGAACCGCGTAGCGCCGCAGAGGCTCGAGAGGCCATGACCGCCCTAAGTACCGAGAGCACACGACCCATCACCATCAAGACCCTGCGCTTCGGCGAGCTCTCCTTGGACCCGGCCGAGGCGCTGCGCTTCCCCGTCGGCATCGCCGGGTTTCCGGACGAGCGCGGCTTCGTGCTGATTCGCCCGAACGACACCGCCCTGGTCTCGTGGCTCCAGTCCATCAAGACGCCGTCGCTCGCGCTCCCCGTCGTGTCCGCACACGCGTTCGGCGAGGGGTATCCGGACGTGGACCTCGCGCCGCTCGCGGAGCGCGCCGGGGTCGGCTCGCGAGCTCAGGATCTCGCGGTGCTGGTCGTCCTCACCGCCCCGCGCGGCGCGCCCGCCACGGTGAACCTGCTCGCTCCGATCGTCGTGAACGCCGAGAGCCGAGTCGGCGCCCAAATCTTCCTCGAAGGGACGCGCTTCGGAACGCGCGAGCTCTTCGTGACCGGAGGCAGCTCGGAGGCCTCCCCGAAGTGATCCGGCGAAGCGCGCTCGCTCGGAAACAGCCCTCGATGTGGGAGGAGACCGCGTGATCTGCGTCACCCGAATTCGCGGCCAGCTCGCCGCCGTCAACCCCGACCTGATCGAAACGATCGAGTGCAACCCGGACACGACGATTTGCTTCGTGAGCGTCGAGAAGCTGCTCGTCCAGGAGTCGCTCCAGGAAATCGTGGAGCGCGTCCACGAGTACAGAAAGAGCCTCATGGAACGCTACGCCGTCTCACCCCTTCACCAGGTGAGCGGAGCCCGCGTCCGAAAGAACGAGGAGAGGAACGAGGATGGATAAGGCATCAGTCATCGGCCTCGGCCTCGGCATCGGCGCGATCCTCCTCGGGAACACGCTCGAGGGCGGCCACCTCTCGGCGCTCCTCCAACCCACGGCCGCGATCATCGTCGTCGGGGGGACCATCGGCGCGACCCTCGTGAGCTATCCCTTCGCCACCTTCCTCGAGGCGTGCCGGGCGCTGAAGCTCGTGTTTCTGGGCGGCGGCAAGGACGACACCGCCGAGCTGATCCAAGAGATCACCGGGCTCGCGATGAAGGCGCGGCGCGACGGCATCCTCTCCCTCGAGGATCAGCTGCCGTCGGTCCAGCACCCGTTCCTCCGCCGCGCGCTGGTCATGGCCGTCGACGGCCTCGATTCCAAGACCATGCGCGACAACCTCGAGGGCATGCTCGACCGCATCGACGAGGACGGCGAGCGCCCCGCCAAGGTGTGGGAGGCGGCCGGCGGCTACTCGCCCACGATCGGCATCATCGGCGCGGTGATGGGCCTCATCCACGTCATGCAGAACCTCTCCGACGTGACGGCCGTCGGAAAGGGCATCGCCGTCGCGTTCGTGGCCACCATCTACGGCGTCGGCCTCGCGAACCTCGTCTTTCTCCCCGCTTCGACGAAGCTCAAGCTGTTGCACCGGGCCGAGCTCGGCAAGCTCGAGCTCATGATGGAGGGCGCGCTCGCGATTCAGGAGGGCCAAAACCCCAACCTGATCGCCGAAAAGCTCTCGAACTTGGGGCGCCCCGAGTCCGACGACAAGCAAGAGCCGGCGGAGTCCCCGAAGGGCGGCGTTCCGGCCGAGGCCGGCTGAGGCACGAGCAGGAGCCCGGGAGCGAAACGGCGTGGCACGACGGCGCAAGCAGGACCAGCACGCGAACCACGAGCGCTGGCTCATCTCGTACGCCGACTTCATCACCTTGCTGTTCGCGTTCTTCGTGGTGATGTTCGCGGTCTCTCAGGTGGACACGAACAAAATGGGGCGCTTCGCCGAGTCCGTGCGGGCCGCCTCGCGCTGGCAGCTCTTCGAAGACCCCGCGACGGCCCCCGTCTCCCCGATCAACGAGCGCATGACGCACGACAACGAGCGCATCGTCTCGCAGGAGACGCAGCTCACCGGGCGCGAGCTCGTCGTGCGCATCCGAGAGATCCTCCAGGAGGGCATCGTGAGCGGGCGCATGTCCGTCGTGGAGGGACCGGAGGGGGTCATCGTCCGCCTGCACGACGCGGCATACTTCGACTCGGGCTCGGCCGTGCTGAAGACCGAGCGGCTCGCGGACCTCGAAGCCGTGGCGAAGCTGATCCTCGAGGTCCCGAACCCCGTCCGGATCGAGGGCCACACCGATCCGCGCCCTATCCAGAACGCGGTGTATCCGTCGAACTGGGAGCTCTCGGCCGGGCGCGCTGCCTCGATGCTGCGCTACCTCTCGAGCGCGGGCGTGCCCGAGTCGCGCCTCAGCATCGTCGGCTATGCCGATAGACGCCCGGTCGCGAGCAACGAATCGGACGAGGGGCGGCGAAAGAACCGCCGCGTCGATGTGGTTTTGCTCCGCGACGCAGGCGCCCCTTCGAAGCGCCCGCGAGCACCCGTCGGCGAGCCGCCCTCGCCCTCAACCACGACCGCAGACGTTCCATGACCTTCGTTGCGTTCCTCGCACCGGCACTCGCCGCCTCCGCGGCCGCCCTCTCCGCGCGTGCCCTCACGCGTACACGAGCCGAGCTCCGTGAGACTTCACGAAGGTACGAGGAACTCGCGCGCCGCGCGCGAGCGCTCGAGGCGAGCCGTGACCGGTATCGAGCGCTGGTCGAGTCGACCCAGGCCGTGCCCTGGGAAATGGGACCGGATCTCCGCTTCACGTACGTCGGCCCCCAGGGGGAGACGCTCCTCGGTTTCCCGCGCGAGGCCTGGCTGGAACCGGGCTTCCTCGCGGAGCGCCTCGTCCCGGAGGATGCGCGACGCGTGCTCGACGAGCTCGCCCGCGTGGTGGAGACGGGCGAGCCGACCATCGTCGAGTCCCGTTTGCTCACGCGAGACCGACGCGTCCTCTGTGTTCGGCACACCGTCAACGCCGCTGGGCCGTCCGATCCGCGACGGCGGAGGCTGCTCGCGCTCGCGGCGGACGTCACCGATCAGAAGCGACTCGAAACCGAGCTGCAACAGGCGCAACGGCTCGAATCGGTCGGGCGACTCGCCGCGGGCGTGGCGCACGAGATCAATACGCCGGTCCAGTTCGTGAGCGACAGCATCCACTTCGTGCGGGACGCCTGGAACGACCTCGACGCGCTGATCGGCCGCTATCGAGCGCTGAGAGCGGCCGTGGATCGGGGAGAGGCGCGGGCAGAGCTCGCCGCGGAGCTCGTGCGCCTCGAGGAAGAGGTGGATCTCGACTATCTCGTGACGAACGTGCCCAAGGCGATCGAGCGCTCGATGGAGGGGCTCGGGCGCGTCGCCGCCATCGTCCGCTCCATGAAGGAGTTCGCGCATCCGGACCAGACCGCCATGACGCGCGCCGATCTGAACCACTGCATCACGACGACGCTCACCATCGCGCGCAACGAGTACAAGTACGTCGCCGACGTGGAGACCGAGCTCGGCGAGCTGCCGAAGGTGCTCTGTCGCGTCGGGGAGATCAATCAGGTCATCCTGAACATGATCGTGAACGCGGCGCACGCCATCGGCGACGTGGTGGCGGGCACGACTCAGAAAGGGCGCATCTCCATCAAGACGCGGCAGGAGGGGCCCAACGCGCTCATCACCATCGAGGACACGGGCGCCGGGATCCCCGACGGCATTCGGGACCGCATCTTCGAACCGTTCTTCACCACGAAGCCCGTGGGCAAAGGCACCGGGCAGGGGCTCGCGATCGCGCGCTCGGTCGTGGTCGAAAAGCACGGAGGCTCGCTCTCGCTCCAGTCGGAGCCCGGGCACGGCACCACGTTCCTCATTCGGCTCCCCATCGATGGGCCGTCCAAGGAGCGAGCGAGGGCAGCGTGAGCGGAGAGAAACTCACGATCCTGTTCGTGGACGACGAGCAAGCGCTCTTGAACGGCCTGCGCGACGCGCTCCGACGCTTCCGCCGCCAGTGGGTCATGGTCTTCGCGCTCGGCCCGGAGGCGGCCCTGGCCGAGCTCGATCGCCTGCAGTTCGACGCCGTCGTGTCGGACATGCGGATGCCGGGCATCGACGGCGCCACGTTCCTCGCGATCGTGAAGGAGCGTCAACCCGGAGCCGCACGCCTCGTCCTCTCCGGCCACGCCGACCCGGAGCTCATCGCTCGCGCCTACACGGTCGCGCACGATTTCCTCCAGAAGCCCTGTGATCCGGAGACCCTGAGCCAAGCCATCCTCCGCGCCTCTCGCGTCGAGGGGTCCTCTGCCGAGGGGTCCGAATGAGCGCGCGCCTCAAGGTGCTTTGCGTGGACGACGAGCCGCAGGTCCTCGATGGCCTCGCGCTCAGCCTCCGCAGGCGCTTCCTGGTCATCGGGGAGACGAACGGACCCTCGGCGCTCGAGCGGCTGCTCGAGAACGAGGACGTCGCCGTCGTGATTTCGGACATGCGCATGCCCGGCATGGACGGCGCCGAGTTCCTCGCCCGCGCGCGCGAGCTCCGTCCCGATGCCGTGCGCATCCTCTTGACGGGTCGAGCGGACCTCGACGCGGCGATCGCCGCCGTGAACGAGGGTCAAATCTTCCGATTTCTGGCGAAGCCGTGCCCTCCCCCCGCGCTGGTGCGCGCCGTCGACGCCGCGGCCGAGCAGCACCGGCTGATCACGGCCGAACGCACGTTGCTCGACCAGACGCTGCGCGGCGCCGTCCGCACGCTGACCGACCTCTTCGCACTCATGAGCCCGCACGCAATGGGACGCGCCGCCCGCATGAAGGTGCTGGCGAGCGCCGTCGCCTCCGAGCTGGGCGTCCAGGATCTCTGGGAGATCGAGGTGGCAGCGATGCTGAGCCAGATCGGGGCGGCAACGCTCCCACCGGAGACCGCCGAGAAGCTCTTCGGCGGCGCTCCGCTCGGTCCCGACGAGCAAAAGCTCGTGGACGGCGTGCCCGCCGTGAGCGCGTCCCTGATCGCGCACATTCCGAGGCTCGAAGGAGTCGCGCACACGATCGCGGCGCTGAAGCCGAACGCCGTCCCCTCGCCCCGCGGCGTACCGCTCGGCACCTTGGTCCTCCGCGCCCTGTCCGAGCTCGAAGGGCTCGAGGCCCGAGGCCTTCCGCAGGAGATTGCGCTCGGCGAGCTCGCGGCGCGCCGGCCCGGACACGACCCTCGGGTGCTCGACGCGCTGCGACGCGTGCTCGAGCGCCGCGCGGAGCTCGTCACCCGCGAAATCTCGGTGAGAGAGCTGCGCCTCGGAATGGTCTTCGCCGACGATCTCGTCTCCAGCTCCGGGGTGCTCTTGATCAAGCGCGGCCACGAGGTGTCCGCCAGCTTGCTGGAACGAATTCGCCATTTGCCTGCCGGCTCGGTAAAGGAGCCCATTCGCGTCGTCGTTTCGGAAGGAGGGAGGAGTTGAAGGTGAGTCCTGTCCCATCTCGAGTGCCTCGAAGCATCCGCCACGGTCGACTGGCCGCGAGCTCGGGGACCATCCGGATCCTGAGCCGTCCCAGTCGCGTCAAGCTCCTCTTCGTTGACGACGACCCCAACGTGCTCGAGAGCCTGCGGGATAGCCTGCACCGCTACCGCAGGGTGTGGGACGTCCTTCTCGCGCCCCATGCAGAGGCGGCGCTCGACATCGTCGCGCGCACCTCGGTGGACGTGGTCGTGACGGACCTGCGCATGCCCGGTATGTCCGGGACGGATCTGCTCCGTCGCTTGATCGCCGAGCACCCGTCCATCGTGCGCATCGTGCTCACCGGCGTTTCGGATCTCGGCAACTCGGCGGTCGCGCTCGCGCTCTCCCACCGCTTCCTGGTCAAGCCGTGCGAGACGCGGGAGCTCGCGTCCGTCATCGAGCGTTCCCTCGCGCTCCGCACGAGCGCACGGGACCCGCGCCTGCTCGAGCTCGTCGGCAGAGTGAAGAGCCTGCCCTCGCCCCCGCGCGTGTACGCCGAGCTCCTCGACGCCGTGGAGAGCCGGAAGACGAGCGCGGAAGCGGTGGCGCGCGTGCTCGAGAAAGACGGCGCCCTGTGCGCTCGCCTATTGCAAGTCGCGAACTCGGCGCTGATCGGGGCTCGGCGCTCGATTGGAAACGTCAAGCAGGCCGTGAACCTGCTCGGCGTCAACGTGATCCGTTCGCTGGCGCTCTCGGCGTCGGTGTTCTCCGGGGTCGCCCCGCGAGCCCGCACGTTCGATCTGAAGGCGGCTCAGACCCACTCCGTGCGCGTTGCGCGCATCGCCGTCGGCATCGCCGCGGACCCGGTGGAGAAGCAACACGCATTGACCGCCGGCCTGCTGCACGACATCGGGTCGCTCGTGGTCGCCAGCGAGCTCCCGCAGGAGTACGACCGCATCAGCGAGGCGACACGCGCCGGCGCTTCTCATTTCGAGGCCGAGCTCGAGGCGCTCGGCGCCCGAACGAGCGAGCTCGGCGGCCTGCTCCTCGGCTTCTGGGGTCTGCCCGATACCGTCGTCGAAGCCGTGGCGTTTCACGACTGCCCGGCGGCGCTGCGATCCCGCTCCCTCGATCTCGCGGGCGTGCTGCACGTCGCCGACGCGCTGGTGCACGACCGAGACCGGCTCGCCAAACCGATGCCCCTCGACACGCATTGGCTGGAGTCCGTCGGTGCGGCGCACCGCCTGCCGTCCTGGCGCGCCCACGTCGAGAACATTTGAGGGCAGAGGGCCGTGGGCAGGCGTGCTCCGGCCCGTGCTCCATCGGGACCGGCAGGCCGAACACCGTTTCCCTCGTCGGAAAAGCCGCAGGAGCCGCTCCTTGGAGGACACTCTCCGGCCCACACCCACTTCCGCGCGGCTCCCAGAAACCCACGGTCACGGCGAGCCCGACGGGGCACGCGAGGCCGTTGTTCTGCGAAGATCTGGGCTAAGCTGTCCTCGTGGCGTCTCCGCGGGACGAGCTCCTACGAGTGCTCCGAGAGGTGATAGCGCCTCTCGTGCGCGCGGACGACGGCGAGCTCTACGTCGTGCATGCCGACGACGCGGGCGTCGCGCTCCACCTCGCCGGACGGTACTCGGGCTGCCCCGGTAACACGCTCGTGCAGCGCGGCGTCATCGAGCCCGTGCTCCGCTCGGCGGTCCCGAGAGCGGAAGTGACGATCACGAGCGGTGTCCTCATCCCGGAGAACGCCGAGCGCCTGTAGCGCGAGCTCGAAAGCGCGTCGCCCCGGAGATCCCCGGGGCGACGGCTCGCTCACTTCTTCTTCTTGTTCTTCGCGCCCTTCTCGGTGTCCGCCTTGGGCTCCTGCTTCTTGGTGACGGCGGCCACGTCGGCGTCCAGAGCGTGCGCGTCAACGGGCTTGTTGGGCCGGTAGCGCGCGAGGTTTTCCTGAATCCGCCGCTCCGCGTACACCATGGCGAGGATGTCCCCGCGATTGACGGCGCGGATCACCTTGTCGTCGTCGCGCCACTCCGCTTCATCGAACATCTGCCCCTTCTCGGGGTCCGCGGCGACACGCTTCGGGGCGGCACCGAAACGCTTGGTGAGGTTCTTGATCGCCTCGTCGAAGGTCGCGCCGAGCGAGCTGCCCGCCTTGAGCGTGTGCTCGTCGTAGACCTTCCAGAGCTGGTCGTTGAAGAAGAAGAAGTGGCGCTTCGTCCCGCTCCGGAGGGTGAGCGCCGCCATGCTCTCGCCGTTCTTGTACGAGTACTCGCCCTTCAGTGGCGTGTAGTCGACGCCGGTCGGCACATCACCGAACTCGACCCGGCTCCGACGCAAGACACCCTTCTTGATGCGAAGCTCCTCGTTCACCGCGTCGAGCTCCGGGCCGGGCTGGGCGCGGCGCAGGAGCGGCAGCATCTCTTTCTCGATCACGCCATCGTACAAGCTGGCGATCGCTTCCAAGGACATGCCCCACCGCAGGCCCTTCGGCGCCAGGGGGACGGTCTTCGCCAGCGTGCCCGCACCGCCCTTCGCCTTGCCCGAATTTTCCTTGGCAATGGCTGGGTTCTCGGCGAGAACCGGGCAGAGAAAGCTCGCGACGAGGACGGGAACGGCGGCGAATCGAATGAGCTTCATCAGATCCTCCAAAGGGGGCTTCGTGCCGGAGCGCGCGAAAACTACAC
>Ga0079224_100007061_pt1 | contig 14997 bp, 11 predicted proteins | sample Stecom2015_FD_80414 | JGI IMG/M metagenome (GOLD analysis project Ga0079224, IMG submission 80414) | Agricultural soil microbial communities from Utah to study Nitrogen management - Steer compost 2015 | ecosystem: Environmental > Terrestrial > Soil > Agricultural land | place: USA: Utah...
AAGACTACCTCGCCGAACGAGTCTCGCGCTCGGCACGCATCGACGCCCGGCACCGGACCGTCGAGAAGCTGGACCGGGACCACGTACGTCAAGTCGACAATCTTCTTCTTGGTCGCGCCGCCGACGGGGAGGGACTTGCATCCTACAGCGCGCAGAGCGCGGCCGGCGCCATCACCCGCCAGGATCTGGCCATCGGCCTGACGCAGTCTGACGAATTCACGGCGCGACACCAGGCGCGACCGACGCCCGAAGAGGTCATTTCGGCCGTACAGGCTGCGGACGGGAATAGCCCATCTGCCTCGGCAAACGTCTGTGGCAATGAGCCGGCCCTGCTTCGCGGCGAACCTGAGCGACAGATCATCTACCTGCACTGCCTGTTTCTTGGCACCTCTCCCGACGAAGTCACACTGTCGGACTGGGCACGGGCCTTCGAAGACGGGCAGGCCGACAGGAACAGCCTGGCTCTCGCCCTGCTCGCTTCCGAGGAATTCGCAGTCCGCCACGAGCCGGACATGATGTCCGATGCAGAGTTCGTCTCGCTGATCTTCCGGCTGGTTCTGGGGCGCGAACCAGACAATGCAGGCCTCGACGCCTACGTCACCCAGCTCGCCAGCCAGAAGCTGAGCCGCGCCAACGTTGCCCTTGGCGCAATCGGCTCGAGCGAATTCGCCGCTCGGTACGCGGCTCTTGCCGAATGAGCGCCTTGATGCAGCAGCGAGAATTCGGAGCCAAGGCTGCCATCCACGCAGCGACCCTTGTGACTGCGCTGCTCACGATACCTGTCGGCGTTGCCGCATGCGACTGGAAGGGCGTTTCGGCGGAGGCGGTCTTCCCGATCGAGCCGAATATCGGCGGGCGGTACCTTCAGGATGCAGCCGGCCGCCCGTTTCTGATGATCGGCGACTCGCCTTGGTCACTGATCGCCGATCTGACGCGAGAGGATGCCGAGATCTACCTCAAGGACCGGCAGAGCCGCGGCTTCAACACGCTCCTCGTCAATCTGATCGAGCACAAATTCACCATGGATGCGCCCGCCAACGCCTATGGTGAGCGCCCCTTCGTCGGCGACCATGCTTTCTCGAAGCCGAACGAGGCATATTTCGACCACGCCGCCTGGGTTCTCGAACGTGCCTGTGACCTCGGCTTCCTCGTCCTGCTTGCTCCGGCCTATGCCGGATACGGCGGCGGAGACCACGGCTGGTATACTGCGATGGTCGAGGCCGGCCCGGACCGGCTCCGATCCTACGGCCGGTTCCTCGGCAGGCGGTTCGGAAACCTTGCGAACATCGTCTGGGTGCATGGGGGCGATTACGACCCTCCGGACAAGGAACTTGTCCGGGCCATCGTCGCCGGCATCGAGGAGACTGCTGCCGAAGCGATACACACGGCGCATGGTGCGCCCGAGACGAGGCCTCTCGACTACTGGATCGACGAGCCATGGCTCGCGATCAACAACGTGTATACATACGGTCACGTCCATGCAGCCGCCCTCGAGCAGTTTCGCCGCCACGGCGACCGGCCCTTCTTCTTCATGGAAGGCGCCTACGAGAACGAGTTCGGCGCGGGCGGCGAGCGCGTGCGCATGCAGGCATATCAGGCTCTGCTCTCGGGAGCGTCGGGGCAGCTCTTCGGCAACAATCCTATCTGGCATTTCGACGGGCCCGGCCTTCATCCGAGTCCGACAGGCTGGCAGGAACAGCTGGACAGCCCCGGCGCCCGAAGCATGTCGGTGCTTGCGGACCTCTTCTCGACGGTGGAATGGTGGCGGCTCGAACCTGATCTCTCGGACTCGCTGCTCCGGAGCGGCCATGGCCGCGCGCGTTCGCGTGCGGTAGCCGCTCTGGCGAACGACGGGTCCTTTGGCCTCGTCTATATTCCGAGCCGCCGGGTCATCAGGCTCGACACGGGCGGCTTCTCAACAGGACGCGTGCATCTCTCATGGCTCGACCCAGCCACGGGCGAAATCACCGCCGTGGCAGGATCTCCCGTCGAGCAGAGGCAGTTCCGCATCCGCAGCCCGGGACCGAACGGCGCCAGGGACACAGACTGGGTGCTTGTGCTCCAGGCAGACGCTGATTGAACACCACACATGCACAAGAGGGTTCAGGTCGTGCGATATCCGGGTAACGATTTTTCCTGGCGGGATGCCTTCTTCGGAGATGGCTCCGTCCCGTTGTCGCCACCAGTTGCGAGCAGGTTCCGCAGCCGGCCGAATGGATCAGCGGGCGTGAACGCCAGCACCCACCTGTCACCAGGAGCGAAGTACGACAGCACCTGGCATGTCCGTCATCGAGAGCGGAACAGTTACTCGGCGCAGCGCATCATCGACTTGCTCATGCCCATGCTGGGCATCCGCTCCGTTGTCGATTTCGGCTGCGGCGATGGCGTCTGGCTTCGGACTTTCGAGCGGCGCGGCGTGTCACGGATCATGGGCTACGATGGCCCGTGGAACGACGTGGGGCAGCTGCAGATCGACCGCGCCTGCTACCGTTCCGTGGACTTCACCCATCCGGTACCGGCGCCGGAGGAGTTCGACCTTGCCCTCTGCCTCGAGGTGGCCGAGCATCTGCCCCCCGGCAGCGCCGGAACGCTCGTTCATTCGATAACGGAGCACGCGCCCGTGGTGCTGTTCGGAGCCGCCATCCCGCGGCAGGGCGGTTACCGGCACATGAACGAGCGCTGGCAGAGTTTCTGGTCAGCGCGGTTCCAGGAACAGGGCTATGTCCGGTTCGACTTCATCCGTTCGCAGATCTGGGAAGATCCGGGCATCTACTTCTGGTACAAGCAGAATGTGGCGATCTTCGTCCGGGGCAGCCGAACCGAAACCATCGCCTCGCTTCGCGCAACGACCGAAGCGCAGAAACTTGCACCGATGCCCCTCGATGTCGTGCATCCCGACCTCTTCCAGGCGATCTCGAACTACGACCAGATCGCCTTCAGGCCTCTGCTCCGCCGCATCCTTCCCGCCATCATCAGCAAGTTGCAACAGGTCGCAGGGGAGCGTCTCCGTAGCGGAAGATGATACGGGCGCCCCTTCAATGCCCGAGAAGCCGGGTCTGCGGCCCGGGAGGCAGCGGAATCCGCATCGCTGTCATCCGCGCACTCACGACGACAGCGAGAGCGATGAAGTAGAGCAACCCCGGATCCGGCGTTCCCATGATCAGCGAGGCCGCCACGAGGCTGCCAAAGGCACTCGCCTGAACACTCGCGATGATCGTTTCGATCTCGGGATCGAGGACCCTGCGGATATCACGCAGACCACCGAACATGACGAGCGTGAGCTGCGCCATGAGCAGCGCCCCGATCACGCCGAGTTGGGACAGGACCGCGACCGGCCAACCCGATGCGCGCGAGCTCCCGACGCCGATCCCGAGTCCATAGGTGTCACGAAAGGCCTGGAGGCTCTTCTGGTTCCAGTAGCTGCGCTCGCGCCCGGAGTCGGAGGAACTCTTGTCGAGCACCATCGTGTCCAGCAGGTTGAGGAAGGGATCGAAGAACCCTTCCCTGTAGAGCGCGATCGCCAGGGCAAGCACCAGCAGAACGGCAAAGAGAGCCACGACGAAGAGCTCGCGGCGGCGGACCCGGTTCTTCGCGACCGACCGGGCCAGCCCCGCCGCAGCAGCGAGAGCAAGAATGGTGAGCCCCGCATAGGCGGTCGACGACGTCGAGAGCGTCAGGAGCACGGCAAGCGTGAGCCAGAGGCCAAGCATCAGGCGATCACCCGTCCGCCGCCAGTAAGCATAGGTAAAGGCAAGACAGGCAAGAGCAGTCGTCGCGAAACTGGAAGGCTCCGGAAAGGCACCGACGATCCGATGGAAGCTCCCTTCGTTCGACTCCGTGAGCAGTGCGTAGTTGGCCGTACGGATCAGCGCGAGGATGTCGCCAGCTCCGGCCAGCTTGCCCGCGAGATCGAGGAGTCCGAAGCCGGCGGTCAGAACCGCGAGAAGGACGAATCCGTACTTGACCTCGTTCCACCGGGGCGCGCCGAGAAGGAGAATGCACAGGGCAAGGGCCGTCAGGCCGTTCAGCAGGAGATACCCGGTCTGGGTGATGTTGCCGGACACGGGCGCGAGGCTCGTCTCGATAATGAGCAGACTTCCGGGTGGCTTGGTGAATGCCGTCGTCTGTCCGGCGAACAGGCGTGGCAGGAGCAGCGCTCCCACTGCAGCGTAGACCATCAGCATGCAGAGGACCGCAGCGCTCGGGACGCATGCAAACAGCCTGCCGACTTCCTTCAGGACGTTCCGGCGGGCCGCGACCGACGCGATGAGAAGCAGCGAGAAGGCCGTGAAGATGAGAGGCGTCGAGCCTCCGAGCGCGCTCAGCGTCATCATGGCAGTAGAGCCGAAAGCCATCGATGCGATGAGGGCCACGATAAGCGCATCCATGAGGTTTCCGCGCGCGCGGTAGGCGAGTGCCACGATGACGCAGCAAATGAGCAGTCCCATCGGCGAGGGCTGCATTGCTAGTCCCCGATCCCTGGACGGGACGGGCCTGCGGCTGCCATGGCCGGGCACGGCTCCGCGGGCACTGAAAGGCGCTTCGGTTGCACTGACGGGGTCATAGGCAGTCCGACAGCAGCCGCTGTTCCTGAAGCCTCAGCTGCTCCCGGAAGGCATTGAGGCGTGCAGCGATCTGCGCCGCGACCTCCGCACGTCGCGTGGCCAGATCCGCGACCTGCCGGATGAGCGTGCCCACGTCGAAATGCTCGACATGGTGGGCATAGGCGGCAAGGCCCATCTCGCCCATGAGAGCGTCGTTCTTCCGCGCGTAGCCGAGGGAGATCGTCGGCTTGCCCATCTTGAGCGCACCGACGATGTTGTGGAACCGTGTCGCCACCACGATGTCGGTCTGCGCGATCTGCCGCATCAGATCGTGCAGCGAGGCGATCGGCTCGACCGCCATGGCTGCGCCCTCCGGCGGATCATCCTTCACCGATGCGAGGAGGGTCTCGATGGCGACGTGGTCATCCCCGGAATCACCGACCAGCAGCCTCACGTCATGTCCTGACGCTGTCAGGCAGCGGATGAACCGCGCGAGCTTCTCCATGTAGTTGGCAAAGACGGCTCCTCCGGCGTCGTCTCCATACCACCCGCGGTATCCCATGACACCGACGCCGATGGTCAGCCTCTCGCCACCGCCGATGGCGGAATTCACGGGCCGGTCGGGTGTCGGCATGCGGAAGACGAGGTCAGGCGTGACGCAATCCTGGCTCGTGTCGACACCGGCCTCCGTCATGAAGTCCTTCGAGATCTGATCGCGATAGGATCTGAAATGTGCCAATCGTGCGCCAGACACCATCAGGAATCGGCTCAGCCTGTTGCCGATCGGTCCGGCGCCGATGCTTATCATGCAAATCCGGGCGCCGGCTGCACGCGCGGCAAGACACCACAGGAAGATGGAAAGCGGCATTCCCGTCGGACGCTCTCCGAAGTCGTCAAGGATGCCGGTTCCCGGCACGATCAGGACGTCGTGCCGGCGCATGATCCGGAACGCGGCAACGAGATCCAGCAGCTTTCCCGGCACTCTGAGGAGCATCCGGTGCAGGGTGAGGGCCCATCCCGCGAGGTTGCGCGATGGCCAGATCAGCGTGCCGGCGATCTTGTGGTCGACGGCGACTCGGGCCGGTCCGGCACAGACGCAGAGAAGTTCTGCATCCGGCCGCTCCCGGCGAAGCATCTCGAGCACGACTTCAAGCGAGCCCTCGTTGCCATGATTGCCGACCCCGAACAGTCCGAAGATGGCGATCCTGCGGGCAGGGGCACGTCTGGACCCTGTTTCGGCCGGGTACCGCTGCGGTGCGCTCTGATGAGTCTCGCACGGAGCATGTTCGAGGACAGCATCTCCTTGAGTCATCGGCAGCTTCCGGTCATGGCATCACCGTCGGGTTGGTGCGGTGCCGGAGCATGGCCGGGCGGAGTGCCTTGATCATGATCCCCGGCACCCGACAATCTTGACGGTACAGGGTTCGCCCCCTCGGCAATACTGCTCAAAAGTGCGGCGGACCGCGCGATTAAGCCTTTAGGTCAGGGCCCCTACCTCAGTTTGTCACGTGGGAAAGCGCCCGCGGCACTTCAGAGTGGCCCGGCAACCGGCGGACCGACCGCCCATCCGTTCCGCCACGAGGGCCCGAAGGAATGAACGGTGTTCGCCATGGAATCATCCTGACGACTGCCGAGCGATACATTGCCCTGATCGCGAACTTTCTCACGCTGGCAATAATCTCGCGGATACTGGTCCCTGAAGAACTCGGGGTTGCCATTGTCGGCGGGGCGATCGTTCTGGTGGCCGCGACTGCCCGGGAGTTCTCGGGGATCAACTTCATCATCCAGCATCCGGACCTGGGCCCCGAGCAGGTCAGGAGCGCCTTCACCTTCGCAATGATCGTCACCCTTGCTTGCTCGCTGACACTGGCGCTCTCAGCACCGCTGGCAGCGCACGCATATGGTGATGACAGGCTCGTGCCGTATCTCCAGGTGGTTTCCGCAGCGCTGGTTCTCGAGACATGCGGGCAGTTCCTGTGCACGCTGTTGCGTCGCGAGATGGAGTTCAGGAAGATCGCCATCATCAACGTGACGGGAACCCTGGTCTCGGCCACGGTTCTCCTCACGCTCGCCAACCTGAAGTTCAGCTACATGAGCTTCGCCTGGGCGTGGCTTGCCTCCGCTTCCGCCATCTGGATCGCGGCGCGAATCATGAAGCCGGAGGTCTGGATGTACCGGCCTCACTTCCGGGGCTGGCGCGGCCTGATCGGATTCGGGGGCTACAACGGCGGAACGATGCTCGCCGTCAGGATGTTCGAGTCGGTGCCCTACATCCTCCTCGGCCGCATCCTTACACTCGATGCGGTTGCCCTGTACCAGCGCAGCATCACGATGTGCTACGTGCCCGACAAGCTGATCCTGGCCGGAGTCGCGCCGGTGGTCTTTCCGGCCTTTTCCGCTGAGGTGCGGGCGGGAAAGCAGCTGAAGCAGAGCTACCTGCGAGGGCTCGAACTCGTCAGTGCCCTCATGTGGCCGGCCCAGCTGATGCTCTGCATTCTGGCCTATCCGGTCGTCGCAGTGGTTCTCGGCCAGCAATGGATGGAGGTGGCTCCGCTCATCCAGATCATCGCCCTCGCCTTCCTGTTCTCGTTCAGCTTCGAACTCAACTATCCCGTGCTGGTGGCGCTCGGGGCGATCCGGGACGTGTTCATACGCGCCGCGATCGTCTTTCCCGTGTCCGCTGGCATCATCGTGGCCGCCGCGCATCTTGGTCTCGAGGCGGTGGCATGGAGCATGCTGCTCACGATCCCGTTCCAGGCCTTCATTGGCCTCACCTTCGTCCGGAGGCGGCTGGACCTGTCATGGTGGGACCTTCCGAGGTCGCTCCGAAGAAGTGCCATCGTCGCGGCAAGCACCGTCAGCGGCCCCCTCCTTCTTTCCCGGCTTGTGCCGATCCGCTTCGAGGATTCCATCCCGTTGACTGCCGGAGCTGTTGCTCTCGCTGCCATCGGCTGGCTGGCTGCCCTGCGCCTGACGCGGCATCCGCTGCTCGACGAGATTGTCGCAGCCTTGCCGCAGCGTCTGCGGACCGCGCTGTCCCCGCGCCGGGGCGTCCTGCCCGCCGGCGAGTGAGACAGGCCGCCAACCGGCCATTCCACTCCACCGAAGGAGGGCCTGAGCCCGAAGGGGAAACGGAGCGATGATCAGGACAGATGGCGACGCCCCTGCGGCCGGCTCCGCACGCGGTGGACAAGGGCACGGTTGGAGGACGAAGACATGAACACCTGCTGCGCTCCGGAGCCACAGGCACCATCCGCTGACGCAGGGGGGAAGGCAGCAGTGGTGCTCATCACGGACAGGAACTACTTCCTGCCCACCCTCTCCGCGGCCCTGTCCGCCGACGCTCATGTCTCCTGCCCGGCGGTTCCGATCTGCCTCTTCGTCGTCGGGGCCGATGACGCATGGGTGCGTCAGTTCGAGGACGCAATCACCGGAACCAAGATCCGGATACTCGCGGCGAATCTCCCCGAACTTCCCGAACTCTCGAGATTCCACCGGGACCGCTACCTGCCACCCATCGCGCTCGCGCGCTTCTGGATAAGCTCCCTGCTCGATCCCGACATCGACCGGATGCTCTACATCGACGGCGACGTGATGGTGGACGACGAACTCGACAGCCTGCTCAACACACCGGCGCCCACCGAAGGACTGGCGGCCGCACAGGATTTCGCATGGATCTTTCATGATGAGCTGGGACTAAGCAAGTACCGTGACTTGAAAAACATCCGTGATATCGGCTGCCAACCGGAACTCTACTTCAATTCTGGCGTAATGTACTGCTCCATCCGGGCATGGGACCGCATCGTCCCCGTCGCCACCCGGTTTATGCGGGAGCATCCCGATCTCTGCGTTGCTTCCGATCAGACCGCACTCAACCACGCTGCCCGCAACACCCTCACACTGCTCCCGCCTCGCTACAATTACCTGACCGACTACATGATGGTGGTCGACCCGCGCACGCTGGGCCTGAGGACCGCCATCTGGCATTTCAACGGAGCGCCGAAGCCGTGGAACTCGGCCGTCTGGCCGTGGGACGAGTATTTCAACCGATTCTACAGGATGGCCGAAGCGCGTCTCGGCGGCTGCGACGTAGAGACGCCGATTCCGCCCCGGAGGCAGATCGAGGCGGGCCTGGCCCATCGCACCCGCGCGCGTCTCCGGCTCAACTGGGTCTATCCGTGGCGCTTGCGCAACCGCCGCCGAAAGATCGTGCCGCGGCTGCTCGAGCCTCATCCATCAGCCGGCGGATGACGCTCCCGCCGTGAATCGGCACATCAGGCCCCCGCCGCTTCCTGCTGCGGGCTCCCTCCCCTGCCCGTTGCCCGTGCCGATCTGCGGAAATCTTCGGACTTCGGGAGAATCCCCCGGCTACCTGCTTCAGCGCAGCCGCGTCTCCCTCGTCGTGTTTGGCCCGTCGTGCTGGTCCACGGAGTGAGGTTCCATGACCTGTTCCGGAAGCATTGCAGCAAGAGGAAGCTCGACCACGAGCGTGTCGCCCGGTTGCAGCGCCGTGTTCTCGTCGGCCTCGATCTCCTCGGCGCCACTGATGCCCTGGCGGACCACGACGAAGCGGGGCTTGCGGGCGCGCGCCTCCATTTCGGTCAGCGCCATCGGCAGGTAGGCTTCGCTGTCACGGACCAGGAGCAGCGCCGTGTCCATGCGCCGCTCGATCTCGTTGAGCTCGGCCTGAACGTTCCTCAGCTCGCTGGCCACCTCGTTGTCGCGATTGCTCTGGAGTTCGAGAATCGAGACTTCGGTCCGGCTGATGTCCTGCTGCGCACGGAGCAGCGCCGTCTCACCCGCGACCCGATCGCTGCGCAGCTCGAGCAGGGCGCGTTCGAGTTCCATCTGGCGCGACGCGATGGCCAGCCCCTTCTGCACGAGCGAGCCGATATTGGCGATCTCCGATTCCAAGCTCGCGATCTGCTGGTCGAGAAGATCGAGCTGCTTCTTCAGCGCCTCCGACTCCCGCTCGAGAAAGACCCGCAGGTCGGACAGTGCCTTCAGTTGCGCCTCAAGACCCGAGCGGCGCGCCTCCAGGATCGCGCGCTCCTGATCCATGAGGATCGCGCCGACGTTGTCGCTCCGCCGCTCCACCAGCTCTGGCGGGAAGGTGATCTCCCCGGACCCTTCGAATTCGGCTTCGAGACGAGCCTTCCGCGCAAGCAGGCCGATCCGGTTCACATGGAGCAGGCTCACCTCACCGCGACTGCCGATCAGTTCGCGCTCGACCCGCTCCAGATGATCGCGACGCGTGCGGAGGCCGCCAGCCAGGCTGACCGCCTGAAGAACGGTCAGGCCGGGACGATACGGGAAGTCGCCCGGCTCCATGACTTCGCCGGTGATGTAGAACGGCCGGAACTGGACGATTTCCACCGCCACATCGGGTGCCATCCCGAGGTTCATGGACCGGACGAGGAGGTCCGCAATCGTGCGGGAGAGCTCGACGGGCTCCTGACCCGCCGCCCGCACCGGCCCGACGAAAGGCAGGGACATGAAGCCATCCGCGCCGACCGTGAACTCGTCGTTCAATGCGGTCCACTCGAATATCATGTCCCGGGATGCGCGCCATTCGTAGATCTTCAGCCGGACGCGATCCTCCGGGCCGAGGCGATACTGCGCCAGGGCCGACCACTGAGGCACCGCAAGGAATGCGAGCGCCAGAGCCACCGCGATCGCCGCTCTCCTGATGATGTGATGGCGCGGAATGCTCATGCCTCTCCTACTCAACTCGTCGGGTTCAGAGATCGAGGATGCGTTCGGGCTCCACACGGCCCCTCAGGACATGCGCTAGGGCAAGCACATTTCCGCGCAGCCGCCCGCGCCGATCGACATGGGCCTCCGGCCTGACGCTCTTCACGAGGTTCGCGGCGAGGTTTCGCAGCATGAGCGGCAGCGCGAAGGAGACCGGGACAGTGCCCTTCCGGATCAGGTAGATCGGATTTACCACCTGGGAGTAGCCCAGACGCAGGCCGCTCACCCGGCCGCTCTTGATCCCGAGGTGAACCCCTCGAAGCCTGGTGACGCAGACGACGCGGCCGCGGCGCCGGAGCTGGCTGGTGAAGTCGATGTCCTCCTGCCAGCCGTAGAGCACGAGGCGCTCGTCGAAGCGAAGATCCCCGATCGCGCTCACCCGGATCGACATGTTGCAGCCGTATGCTCCGACGTGATCGACAACGGCCGGTCCGTGCCACCGATCCGGCGCGGCGAGCGCCGCCAGTGCGTCCGTCCAGGCGACGCCTTCGTTCGTCGCTCCGTCGAGGATGACCCGTCCCATGACGACGACGAAATCGTGTCGGGACGCGAAAGCTGCCTTCACACCTTCGATGTAATCATCCGCCGGCACGAAGTCGTCATCGAGAAAACTGATGATGTCGAAGCGATCGACGAGGCCATCGAGTGCCGTGTTGCGCTGCGCACAGGCGCCCAGAGGGCTGTAAACGACGTGGGCGGAGAACGGCAGGTCGTCGGGCAGGCTGACATGCGAAGGGTCAGGGGTGGAAATCACCACCTCGTCGGGCAGGGAGGTCTGCCTCGCAAGATGGCTCACCACCTGTTCGACCTGCGCTGGCCGGCCGTGGGTCGGAATGGCTACGGCAAGTTTCATAATGCACCCGGAAGGTCCCCGTCGACCTTAGCGGAGCGGCGTCCCGATCTGCTGCATGCGAAATCGGCCGATCCCCTCTCCCGCACCGCCCTTCTGCGTTTCTTCGGAGTAGAGGCTCCGGCCAAAGGTGACTCCTCCCGACCGAAGGGCGTATGGCGCGGCGGATTGCGGAAGTCGGCAGCAGATCGACGGACTTCGCCATGCGCCCCGCAGTCCATAGCCTCTCACGGAGGACGCCATCCGTGGACTGCCGAAGGCGAAAGGAGGCCCAGCGGTGCTTGACGCCAAGATCATGGCTCAGGGCAACGAGGTACCTGCGGCGACCGGGCTGCCCCCCCTGCAGGAGCTGCGCATAGCCGTCGTCCACGACTGGTGCCCGAATTTCCGCGGCGGCGAACGCGTGGTCGCCCGGATCTGTGCGCAGTTCCCCAACGTGGAGGTCTTCACGCTCTTCGACTTCCTGCCGGCGGAGGTGAAGGAGCAATACTTCAGGGATGTCCCCTTTCACACGTCCATCGCCAACCGGCTGCCGTTCATTCGGTCCTACTATCGCTCCCTGTTCGCGCTTTGCCCGTTCCTGATCGAGCAGTTCGACGTGACCGGCTACGACGCGGTCATCTCGACCTCCGCCGCCTTCGCCCGCGGCGTGATAACGCGCCCCGACCAGCCACACCTCTGCTATGTCCACAGTCCCGCCCGCTATGCCTGGGACGAACAGTTCTCCTACCTGCAGCGGGCACGCATCGGCTTCGGCCCGAAGGGCCTGCTCTATCGACGCATGCTGCACCATCTGCGGATGTGGGATACACGCACGGCGCATGGTCCGGATCTGATGCTCGCCAATTCCAGCTATGTCAGGTCGCGGATCCGGCGCGTTTACGGGCTCGATGCCCGGGTGGTGCATCCGCCGGTGGAACTGGACGAGATGGAGTTCGTCGCCGGGAAGGACGACTACTACGTCTCGGCCTGCTTCGATGCTCCCTACAAGCGGACCGATATCGTGGTCCGTGCCTTCACCGCGATGCCCGACCGCAGACTCGTCGTGATCGGCGGCGAGCCGAGCCGCGAACTGCAGGCAATCGCCGGACCGAACGTGCATTTTGCGGGCTACCTGTCGCGCCGGGACTACGTTCACGCCGTCGCGCGGGCGCGAGCCATGGTCTTCGCGGGATGCGAGGATTTCGGCATCGCCCTCGCCGAGGCGCAGGCCTGCGGCACGCCGCTCGTGGCCTTCGGCCGCGGCGGCGCGGTCGATATCGTGCGGCCACTCGGACGCGACGCGGAGCCCACGGGGATCCTGTTCCGGAAGCAGACCGAAGCTGCCCTCATCGAGGCTGTCGACCTCTTCGAGGCGGAGCGGCAGCGAATGTCGCCACTTGCCTGCAGGGACAATGCAGCCCGCTTCTCCGGGACGCGGTTCGACAACGAATTCCTGGCCGCATTCGCCGCATCGTACCAGATCTGTGCGAACTCCTAGGCGAAGGACGGAACTGCCTCGCCATCAAGTACCGCCATCAACCCGAGATAGGCCGCCACGGCATCGGACCAGCGGAACCGCGCCGCCCTTGCACGTCCCTTCGCGATGAGCCGATCGCGCATCTCCGGCGACCGGTGGAGATCGACAATGGCCTCGAACCACCGCTCGGGATCATCGGCGGGCAGTACGAGGCTTGCATTGCCGCAAACTTCCGGCAGGCTCGCCCGGTCACTTACAAGGGTCGGGCAGCCGATCGCCATTGCCTCGAGCGGAGGCATGCCGAATCCTTCGGTGAGGGACGGGAAAACCAGGCAGAGACTGTCCCGAAGCAGCGCCGCGAGCTGCTCGTCAGCCAGGCGTCCGAGCCAGTCGACACCCGCTGCTTCCACGAGGTTCGTGCGGTAGACGCGCGGATCGCTCGCGCCGACCACGGCAACCCGAAGCCCTGCGGCATGCAGCCTCGGGGCAAGGCCGAGAATGAGATCGACATTCTTGTGCGGGGCCGGGCTTCCGATCAGCACCACCGTCCCGGGACCGGCGACAGCGCGCGTCCGCTCCGAATGGGAGGGCGTCCAGCGCAGTGCATGTTCATGCCCGTTCGGCACGACCGCGATCTCTTTGCTCGGGCAGATCCCGAGGCGGTCGAGATCACGCGCGGAATGATGCGAAACCGTCGTTACCGCGCATGCGGTACGACCGAGCGCCGGCAGCAGCACCCGGTAGAGCACGCGGAAGCCCACCGTGTAGCTTGCGGGAACGATATGCGTGTTGGCGTCATGGATGCAGACGATCTGCTTGCGGTGCAGGACCGGCCCCGTATTGCAGAGGCTGAGAAGACCGCCCGGAGCGAGCGCAGGGAGCACGCACTGCTCCCATGCATGCCCGCCGATCCGCCCGTGCTGGCGGCAGGCGATTGCCTTCAGGTCCTGAGGCAGCGGCGCGCCATGTGGTGCGACCAGTTCGACCCGCAGGCCGGCTCGAAGCTCGGGATCCTCCGCCAGACGCGCATCCAGCGCGCGAACGATCTCCCCCGCAGACCGCTGCACCCCTGTCGGCGGCTGCGACAGGAAACGGCCATTGATGGTCCAGTGTCGCACGGCTCGTTCCTCGAGTTCCGGGAGCATTGCTCCTGCCTCAGGGTGCAGGAAGGGCGGCGCGGGTCGCGGCCAGACCTTTGGCCACCCGATCACACCATCCGGGACCCGCGCGGCCGGATTGGGAATGTCCCTTCCGAAAGTGGAAGCGGCCTACTCCCAATGATGAGGAAGTCACGCCAGCTCGCGAAATAGGCTCGAAGCATCGCGGCCCAGCCGCCGGACGGGACCAGCTCAGCACTTGCCTGATCCTGCCACGAGGCGCCGGCCTGCCTGCAGTGAAGACGAGCCAGCCCATGCCGAGCGTCGACATCGCCATCCCGTGCTACAACTATGCTCACCTCCTGCCGCAGTGCGTCGAGAGCGTGCTTTCGCAGGGGCTGTCGGAGATCCGGATCACAATCATCGACAACGCCTCCGAAGACGACAGCGTCGCGGTCGCACGGAAGCTCGCGGCAGGGGACCGGCGCGTGGAAGTCGTGTGCCATGCCTGCAACGTCGGCGCGCATGCGTCCTTCAACGAGGCGATCGACAGGGCGGATGCGGATTACTTCATGATCCTCTGTGCCGACGATCTGCTTGCAGCCGGCATGTTGCGCGCTGGCGTGGAAGCGCTTGAACGGCATCCCGAAGCGACGGTGCTGCTCGGCAGGTCGGACCCGCCGTTCGTCGGCGATCAACCCCCTGCTCCGCAAGAGGCGCGCGCTGCGAGGCTGACCCATCGCGACGCGTTTCTCCACAATGCCTGCGACGACGTCGGCTGCGGCATCGCCGCCTACACGATGCTCGTGCGGACGAGCGTCCAGAAGACCGTCGGCCATTACGACTCCTCGATACGGCATTATGACGACATGGAGATGGCGCTGCGCCTCGCCGCACGTGGCTCCGTCATCGAGCTGGACGCGCCGTTGGGCCTCCGCCGGCTTCACGACACCAACATCTCCGCCGCGCTGTGGCAGGACCGCCTGCTCGATCTGCGCGAACGCCAGAAGGTCTTCGAGAGCTTCTTCGCCAAGGACGGGGAGACCCTTCCCGAGGTCGCGCAGCTTCGCTCGCTCGCCATGCGACGGCTCGCGGACTGGGCTTACTGGTCGGCTCTCTCGCACCTGGCGCGGGGAAGGCGCGCGGAGGCCCGCGAACTTTACCGCTTCGCGCTGAAGACAAGCCCCCGGCGGATTCCGGTCCTTCCGCTGGGGCATCTCCTGCGAACGAAGGGGGCGCTGCGGCGGGCGACTGCGGTGCTGGGCGAAGCGGTGGGCCTGCGCTAGCTCCGCT
>Ga0079224_100007062_pt1 | contig 14997 bp, 5 predicted proteins | sample Stecom2015_FD_80414 | JGI IMG/M metagenome (GOLD analysis project Ga0079224, IMG submission 80414) | Agricultural soil microbial communities from Utah to study Nitrogen management - Steer compost 2015 | ecosystem: Environmental > Terrestrial > Soil > Agricultural land | place: USA: Utah...
GAGGGATAACGCCACGAGCAGCACGGTGCCATGACGGTAATGCCCCGTCGTCTCGACGAGCATCGCGAGCACGACGGGGCCCATGCCAGCACCGAGCAGCCACACGCCCATGAGCACCGGCAGTACCGGTGTCATGAGCGCGGGCCCGTAGCAATGCTTGGCGAGCACGGCGGGCTTCGGAGCCAGCCCGCCGTGCGCGAGCCCCCGGACCACGGGGAAAGCGAAGAGTGCCGCGATCTCGCCGATGCCGAGCGCGAGCGCGATGGAGACGGCGAGCAGAACGTTCCAAAGCGCCATGCCGTTCACGGACCACGCATCGTAGACGCGGCCGGCCGCGATCTTGCCGACGATCCCGAATGCGAACATCGTGGAGACCGTGGCCGCCGCGATGCCCGGGCCGATTCCGGCCGCTTCGAGGAGGAGCGGCGTGTGCTGAACGATCGCGGCATCCGCGGCGGCGGCAAGCAGCAACGCCGCGGCGATCGTCCAGAACATCCTCGTGCGGCAGAGCGTGCGCAGGCTCCACTCCGGCCGTGAAGCGGGCGTTCGGCTCGCCGCGCGGACGCAAGCATGGCCGGGAGGCAGCCCGTCGAGCTCGGGTCCGAGATCGGCCTCGGTCGGCTCCTCTTCCGCCTTCCAGAGGTAGATCGGCAGCGCCACGAGCCAGATGAAGAGACTCAGGCTTGCCATCGCGCCCGCCCAGCCGACGCGATCGATCAGCGCGACGCTCAGGACGGGAAACACCATGCCGCCGACGCTCGCACCGGTGAGCGTGACCCCGATCGCCATGCCTTGGTTGCGATAGAACCATCGCGAGACGAACACGTTCGTGCCGATCGTCGCCGCGGCACCGCCGAATCCCAAGATGCCGCCGGCGAGATAGTACGTCGGCAACGACTCGACGATCAGGAACGCCAGCAGCCCGAGGCCCGTCGTCACGAACGATCCGATCATCAGGCGACGCAGGCCGAAGCGCTGGAGAAGAGGCCCGACCAGCAATAGCGCGGCGACCGCCGACGCGAGGTTCTTGTACGTGAAGAGCAGCGCCGCCTCGGTCAGGGACCAGCCGAGGTCCGCGACCACCGCGCCGTAGATGAACGGCAGCGTGCCCACCGTCGTTCCGAAGACGAGCGCGACGGAGACGAATCCCACCGCCGCCATCGTCCAGCCGCGATACAGCCTCGGTTGGACGGCGCCGGGCCGAGCCCTCGAGAGCACGCGATCGCGAAGCGATGTCACGATGGCCCCGTCGAGGTCGACTCTTCCGATGACCCACTCCCCGAGCAGCGAACGCAGCCGCTGGAGGCTCGCGACGCGGCTCGCTCGGGAAGAGGGTGAGGAATCGGATCGACCCGCTCAGCCCGGTTCCGGTGGACCGCCGCGCCGGGATCAAGCCGCGAGCGCGTCGCGGAGGAAAGCCTCGACGCGCTCTATCCGCCGGTCGAGCCCTCGAGGAGCACGGAACAGCGTCCGATACACCGTCGGAAGCTCCACGTCGAACCTGACGAGGTCGGCTTCGTCCTCCGGCTTCACCATCGTTTCGTACAGCGCGATGATGCCCACGCCTTGCTTCGCGAGATCCTTCGCGACCGCAATGAACTGCGCGCGTGCCGCGACGTTCCGGCACGCGATCCCCGCGTCGAGGAGCGCGCCGTGCACCATGTTGCTCGCCTCCGAGCCTTCGGGCGGCAGAATGAACGGCAGGAACGCGATCTCGGCCGGAGACGCGTGCCGCGCGGCCGCGAGCTCGCCTCCGGCGTAGAGTCCGAAGCGGACCGGACGAAGCACCTCGGAGTGGAGCCGGTAGTCGCCGGGCTTGCGAACCGTGAACACGAGCAGGTCCTTCTTGCCGTCCTTGATCAGCTGCACGCCGCGGTCGAGCGTATCGACGTAATCGCATTCGAGCTCGACGTCACGATGCGCGCTGTAGAAACTCGATAGCCTCCTCTTGATGCAATCGTCGAGCAGATGCCGCCCGGCGCCGAGACGCACCGACGTGCGCGGCGTATCCCGACGGGCGCTCAATCCCTGGATCTTGCCGGCCTCGGCCAGCAGCGCCTTCGCTTCGCGAAGCAGCGCGTAGCCCGAGCTCGAGAGCACCGGCTTCGTGCCGCGGCGCCGAATGAAGAGGCGCTTGCCCAGATGTTTCTCCAGCGCCGCGATATGCGTGGAGATCGCTGCCTGCGAGATGCCGAGGCGGTTCGCCGTCCGGACGAAGTGACAATCCTCGGCCGCCTCAATGAAGATCTCGAGTTGACGCAACGTGCATGGAATCATCGCGAATGAGATCACCCGAACTCGCCGTTGCGCATCGGCCGCGTCGGCCGCATGCGCCTGATTCGGCGATCTCCCCCAGCTCTCGTTCGGCGGTCGGCTCGCGTTGCCGCGGCCGCTATTGTCGCTGCTAAGTTTCACGATTGTAGTCCCAGGGGCTTCGAACGCAATAGATATCGCCGATCGCTTATCAGCGCGATGCGCACGACTTATCAGCGACCCTTTATAACCGCCGATAAGTCCCTGATCCGTTGCAACTCGACCACCTGTGCCCGGACGATGTAGCGCCCCAAAGGTGGCGCTTCGGGAATCTGATGAGGCGACAAACGTGCGAGAGGTAAGCGTGCAACGACGGATCAAAGCTGCAGCCTGGATCTTTGCGAGTCTATGGCTGACGAGCCAGGCGGGCCTTGCGGCGGAAGAGTCGAGCGTTTCCGGTGATCGTCCGAATTTTCTCCTGATCATCGGGGACGATATCGGGACCGACGTGACTTCGTCGATGCAGCCGGGGCTCATCGATGAGCTCGTCGAGAAGTACGGCCCCTCGGGGCACGGCCACCCCGAATATCTGTCGATACGAGGCCGGCCCGCGTCGACGCCGACGCTGGATCGGCTCGCTCGTGAAGGCATCCTCTTCACGAGCGTCTGGGCGCACCCGTTCTGCTCGCCGACGCGCGCGTCGATCCTCACCGGGCTGTTCGCGGCGAAGACGCACGTCGCGACCTATGCCGATCCGTTGGCTCAAGGGCACACGAGCTTCGTGCAGCTGCTGCGAGACGAGGCGGGGTACAGGACCGGGGTATTCGGCAAGTGGCACATGGCGGGGCTTCCGGGGAATCCGGTCAGCTATCCCGGAATGAAGCCGAAGGAAGCGGGCTTCGACGTCTTCAAGGGCAATCTTCACGCCGCGATCCGGGATTATTGGGAGTACGACTATCACGTGCAGGATGCCGACACGCCTGCCGACAAGTGGCGCACGGAATCTCCGCCGAAGCGCTCGCTCCCCGGAATCGAGCCGACCACCTACGCGCCCGTCGTGAAAGTGGCGGACGCCATCGAGTGGATCGAGGCGCAGGAAGCGGACGAGCCCGACCGGCCGTGGTTCGCGTGGCTCGCGTTCAACCTGTCGCACGCCACGGCGCAACGCACGCCGAGCTCGATGGCAGTCCCGAATGCCGACACGCTGGACGAGGCCTCTTACGCGGAGATGCGTGATTGCGGAGGCAAGTTCGGCACGGCGGAGCTGGGATCGTGCACCGGCGAGCAAGTGATGAGGGCGATGACGAACTCGATGGATACCGTCATCGGCAAGCTGGTCGACGCCGTGTACGAGCTCGATCCGAACACCTATGTCATCTACCTCGGAGACAACGGCACGCCGATGTACGGCCGGCCGAATCTCGATTTCATCGACAACATGTACATCACGAGGGCCGGGCGCGGCAAAGGCACGGCCTACGAGAGCGGTGCGCGCGTCCCGCTCGTCGTGCGGGGGCCCGGCATCGACCCGAACAGGCGAAGCGACGCGTTCGCGCATGCGGCGGATCTGTTCCCGACGATTCTCGAGCTCGCGGGACTCGCGGTGCCGTCGGCGGTCTCGGACGGGGACGGGACCGGCAAGATTGCGCTCGACGCCGTCTCGCTGGTGCCCGCGATCATGGGGAACGCCGAGTCGGTTCGCGATGCGAACCGCGGCTATATCCTGACCGAAACGGAGAACTTGTTGCAGAACAGCATGCGGCAAGTCGGCGCACGAAACGCGACGTACAAGGTCATCTGCACGCGACGCGCCGAGGACGAGGCCAAGGAATGCGAGTTCTACGATCTACGGGCGGATCCGCTGGAGGAATATCCGCTCGAGAAACCGGCGAGCTGCGACGGCTATGACAGCGCCGCGCGCGGCGTTGCCGATCCACGCTGGCATTACTGTCGCCTGCTGAGCGTCGTCGAGAATCGATCGATCCTGTAGTCCTCATTCAAGGAAGAATGCGCGCGATTGTCTAGAACGCAGTCGCGCGATCCAAGGACCGGAGCTGCACGGCAATTCGACAAGCGGAGAGTGCCACCGCTCGCGCAAGCGCTTCCGATCGGGAGGCGCCGTGCGCGGCTCAACCACCACGAAAAACCGGCTACGCGAAGGCGAGCGGCACGGGCCCGGCAGGCCTCGTAGACAGGTTCGACCTGGTCCGCCGCCGCATCGCTCCGCGACGCCGGTCGTTTTGTGATTTTTCCAAGGGGAGGAAAGAAATGAGGACCACGCTCCTTAAGGGGAGGAAGTCAACGCGTGCCGGTCAGCTGCGTTTCGCCGGCCTTGCCTCGGCCGTCGCGGCGGCGCTTGCGGGCTCCGCCGGGCCCCGCGCTGCACTGGCGCAGGAGGTCGCACCGCTCGAAGAGGTCGTCGTCACCGGCTCGCGCATCGTGCGCAGGGACCTCGAGGCCGCGAGCCCGATCGTGACGGTCGAGTCCGAGATGTTCGAGGAGTCGAGCAACTTGGCCGTCGAGGCCGTGCTGAATCAGCTGCCGCAATTCGTGCCGGGGCAGACCCAGTTCAACACGTCGGACGTCTTCCCGAGCGCGACGAGCACTCCGGGTATCTCGACCGTCAATCTGCGCGGTCTCGGGGCGCAGCGCACGTTGGTGCTGATCGACGGGCGACGCGGTCAGCCGATCAACTCGACGCTGGTGATCGACGTCAATTCGATCCCGGCTTCCGCGATCGAGAGCGTCGAGGTCATCTCGGGCGGCGCATCGGCGGTGTACGGCGCGGACGCATTGGGCGGCGTCACGAACTTCCGGCTCCGCGACAACTTCGAGGGGGCCGACATACAGCTTCGCAGGAGCCTGACGGAGCAGGGCGACGGTCAGGAGACCAGCATCAGCCTGCTTCTCGGCGCCGGGCTCGGCGACGGCCGAGGCAACGCGATGCTGAGCATGGAGTGGACCGAGCGTGAGGACGTGATGGCCTACGATCGGGAGTTCATGCAGAAGACGCTGAAGGACTCGAACACGAACGCGGGGACCGCGGCGCAGATGCTGGGTTTCCGATATCAGCCGACGGCAACGAACCGCCCTTCGGCGGATGCCGTCAGAGCGCTCTATCCGGATCTGCCGGCCGGCATGGACATCACGCCGCTCCTCGGGTCGGCCTTTTTCTTCAACGACGACAATTCGCTTTACAAGATCGAGCAGGGGGGGCTCGGTTTCGCCGGAGACGTGGTCAACGATCCCGCGTACCGGATCGCGCCGAACGGGCAGCTCGTGCGAAACAACTTCGATCTTCGCTACTCGAGCCCGATGGAGCGCTACTCCCTCTTCGGTAAGGCTCACTACGCTTTCACGGATTCGATCGAGGCCTTCTCGCAGGTGATGTTCGTCAACACGACCAACCTGCAGGTGTTGCAGCCGACCGGAGCGATAGGCGGTTTCGGCGCGACGATTCCGTACGGCGACGGGATCTATGCACCTTCGCTGGCCGAGGACGGGGTCACCACGCTGCCGGAGTATCAGAAGGACGGGGCCTACGGGCTCGATTGTCCCGCCACCGGAGGCTGCCGGAACTACCAGGTCTTTCCCGTGCCGGAGCAGCTCGCCGCATTGCTCGATTCGCGAGGGGACGACGTGTTCAGCACGACCGAGTTCGATCCGAACACGGGCCTGCCGGTGATCGTCGGCGGCAGGAATTCGCCGTGGGGCATCGGCGGCGTCTTCGATTTCTTGCCGCCTCGATCGATCGAGAACACGAGCAACCTCTACCAGCTTCTGGGCGGGCTCCGGGGCGACCTCCCGTTCGGCGACTGGGGCTGGGAGGCCTACTACTCGCACGGCGAGACGCGCGTCGACCTCGACTATATCGGCTGGGTCTCGACGGCCCGCTGGCAGCAGATCGTCTCGGCGCCGAACTACGGGCGAGGCTACGAGGCGCAGGGCGCGGGATCGACGGCGCTCTCGTGCACCAGCGGCCTGCCCGTCTTCGAGCAATTCGAGGTGAGCCCGGATTGCATCGCGGCCCTCGCGCCGTCCTACACGGATCGAACGAGATTGACGCAGGACATTTTCGAAGCCACCGCGCAAGGGCGTATCGCCGATCTGCCGGCGGGCGAGCTGCGGGGCGCGCTTGGCATCACTCATCGGACGAACGACTTCGAGTACCTGCCGGACGCGACTCGCGAGCGTAACTCGATCATCGACATCCCCGTGGGGACTTTCGGACAAGCGAACGTCATCGGCTCCACCGAGGTGGACGAGATCTTCGGCGAGCTGCTGGTTCCCGTGCTCCGCGACAAGCGGCTCGCGCGCGAGCTCGAGCTCGAGCTCGGCTATCGCTACTCGGACTACGGCGACACCGGCGGCGAAGTGCCGACCTACAAGGCGCTGTTCAGCTGGCGTCCGATCGACCTGGTGCGCTTCCGCGGAGGCTATCAGCTGGCGAACCGCGCGCCGAACATCAACGAGCTCTTTCTCGAGGCGAGCAGCCAGGCCGTGACGCTGCGCAGCCCCGACTACTGCCGCGCGGATACCCGGGAACGCACGGGCAACCACCCGGACAATCCGAACCGGGCGGCGGCTCAGGCGCTGTGCGAGGCGTTGATCGGCAATCAGACGTCGGAGTTCTCCGCCGATCCCGACAACTATGTCGGCGGCCGCGGCGACGGGATCACGCTGCAGATCAACAGCGGCAACCGCGATTTGAGGAGCGAGGAAGCGAAGACGTGGACGTTCGGCGCGATCGTCGACTCTCCGTTCTCTCGGCCCGCCGTCGAGGACATGACGCTCGCGATCGACTGGTATCAAGTCGAGATCACCGACGCGATCGCGACGGTGTCGGCACAGCTCGCCTACGACTTGTGCTTCAACCGCGACGGCATGAGCAACCCCACGTACTCGATCAACGATCCCAACGGCGTTTGCGCGAACATCGAGCGCGACGAGGTGACCGGCGCCGCGACGTTTGTGAACTCGCAGTTCCAGAACCTCGGTCTTCTGAAGACCTCCGGGCTCGACGCCAATTTCAGTTGGCGCGCCGCGCTCAGCGACTTGGGGATGAGCCGCGCTCCCGGAAGCCTAGCGCTGAACATCTCGTTCTCGAGGCTGTTCGAGTTCAAGGCGCAGGAATACGCGACCGCGACGCCGCTCGAGAACGCCGGCACGCTGGCGAGAGGAGGGCTGTTCGATTGGCGCTTGCTGACGACGCTGCGATATTCGTCGGGGGGCAACTGGGGCCTCGCGCTCACGTGGCGGCACCTGCCGTCCGTGAAGTCGGCCCAGTACGTCACCGATCCGGAGACGCCGATTCAGGGCGCGGGGTCGTATGATGTCGTTCGTCTGACCGGCAACTGGAACATTTCGGATACGCTGTCGCTCAGCGCCGGGATCGACAACCTGTTCGATCGCGAGCCGGAGCGCATCGGAGCCGGGCAAATCCAGAATATCGCCGCGGTGAATGGCGGCGGTCAGACGGTACTGAACGGTTCCGGTTCGACGTCGGCAGCGATTTACGATGTGCTCGGGCGACGGTATTTCGTCAACCTGAGAGCACGATTCTGATCGCCTCGAGCCGACGATAGGCGCGCCGGCGGCGGCCGGCGGCGGGTGCACCCGCCGCTGCCGCCGCCGGCGAGGGATGCGGCTCGCACACCTGCGGGGAGCGGCGGCATGGAATACAGGGTAATTCGTCGGTGAGATCGAGCGTCGCGGGACGAGCGGCGTCGGCGGCGGCGTTCGCGATGCTCGCCGCCGGGTGCGGCTCCGATCCGAGCGGGAGCGACGGCGCGGCGGGCGCGAATCGAGGCGCCGCCGAGCCGCACTACGTCGGCACCGAAGCGTGCGCCGCGTGCCACGCACGCGAGGCCGAGCTTTGGCGCGGCTCGCATCACGATCTCGCGATGCAGCCTGCGCGCGCGGACACCGTGCTCGGCGATTTCGACGACGCGAGCTTCGAGCACGACGGCATCGAGACCCGGTTCTATACGCGGGACGACGCCTTCTTCGTTCGCACGGAAGGCCCCGACGGGACGCCCGGCGAGTTCAGCGTGACCCACGCCTTCGGTGTCGAGCCGCTTCAGCAGTATCTGATCGACATCGGCGGCGGCCGCCTGCAGGCGCTGACGATCGCGTGGGATTCCCGCCCGCGGGACGAAGGGGGACAACGCTGGTTCGATCTTTATCCCGACGAGCGGATACGCGCCGGGGATCCGCTCCATTGGACCGCGGGCGCGCTCAACTGGAACTCGCGCTGCGCCGCATGCCATTCGACGAGCCTCGAGAAGCATTACGAGCCCGTTGCGGACTCGTATGCAACGACGTGGGAGAGCATCGACGTCGGCTGCGAGGCTTGTCACGGCCCGGGCAGCGCCCATGCCGAGGCGCCCGACGAGGTCGAGATGGCGCACGGCTCGGAGGCACGTGCGTGGACGTTCGACTCGGAAGCGCACACGGCGACGCTCGCGCGCGCCGGCAACGGCCAGCGCGAGATCGAGACTTGCGCGCTCTGTCATAGCCGGCGGACGCAGATCGCGGAGCCGCTCGTCGCGGCCGGGCGGCTGCTCGATCAGATTGTCCCCGCGCGTCTCGAGCGCGGCCTCTATCACGACGACGGGCAGATCCGCGACGAGGTGTTCGAGTACGGATCGTTCGTGCAGAGCGCGATGTACCGAGCCGGCGTCACGTGCAGCGACTGTCACGAGCCGCACGGCGCGACGCTTGTCGCCGAGGGCAACGCGCTCTGCACGCGCTGTCATGCGGCAAGCACCTTCGATACGCCGGAGCATCACCATCACGAGCCGCGCTCGGCCGGCGGCTACTGCGTCGATTGTCACATGCCGGCCAGCACGTACATGGTCGTCGATCCGCGCCGCGATCACAGCCTGCGGCCGCCGCGCCCGGATCTGACCGTGGCGCTCGGCACACCGAATGCGTGCGGCAGTTGTCACGCGGACGAGTCGGCGGAGTGGGCGGCGGAGCGTGTCGCCGAGTGGTTCCCGCAGGGGCGTAGCGGCGAGTTTCACTATGCCGAGGCGATCGCCGCGGGACGCCGGTACTCGGCCGATCGCCTGCCGAAGCTCCGGCGGGTCGTCGATGACGACTCGGTGCCCGGGATAGTGCGCGCGACGGCCGTCGCGCTCCTCGCAGAGCAGCCGGACGCGGGGACCGAGGACCTGCTCTCCCGCGCGCTCGAGGACGGCGATCCGCTCGTTCAGCTCGCGGCCATCGAAGCGTCGACGGCATTGCCCGATCAAGCCCGGGTTTCGCTGCTGCAGCGCTTTCTCGCGCATCCGCTCCGCGCGCTCAGGATCGGGGCCGCGGAAGCGCTCGCAGGCTCCCGGCATCTCCTCAGCGAGCGGCGGCGCGCCGATCTCGACGCCGCGCTCGACGAATACCTCGCCGCCCGGGCGCTCGACCTCGATCGGGCGGAAGGGTGGTTGAACCGCGGCGCGATGCTGATGAGGGCAGGGCGTCTCGAGGACGCGGAGAACGCTTATCGCCAGGCGATCTCGCGCGAGCCCGCATTCGCCCCGTCGTACGTGAACCTCTCGGATCTCTATCGCCAGCGCGGGAACGAGCAAGCCGCCGAGAGCGTGCTGCGGGAGGGAATCGAGCGTAGCCCGTCGGCACCCGAGCTCCACTACGCGCTGGGGCTCGCGCTCACCCGAGCCGGCCGCCGCGACGAGGCAATGGACGCGCTCGAGAATGCGGCCGCGCTCGCACCCGAGAGCCCGCTTTACGCGTTCGCGGCGGCGTTGGGGCTCGACGCGCTCGGCCGGCGCGAAGCCGCGATCGAGCGTCTCGAGGAAGTCGCGGACAGGTTCCCGGCCTACGCGCCGGCCCTGCACGCGCTCGCGACGATGGAGCGCGACCGAGGGAACGTGTCCGAGGCGCTCGATTGGACGCGCCGCCTCGCGGTCGTCTCGCCGGGTAACCCGGCAGCGGAGGCGCTTGCCGCGGAGCTCGAACGATCGGGCGCGCGATGAGCGCTGTCCTGCCCCGTCGAACGGGAGCTTCCCGCCGCCTCGATCCGCTCGAGGACGGCCGCGAATAGCCGAGCGCTCGCGCGGCCGCGTGCTCGATGCGAGCTCGGCGACGTCAACGAGCGGCGCCGGTCTCGTGCCGATAGCGAAAGACTTATAAGTCAAATAAGTCGTCGATCTGTTGCTTGTCTAATTATCGCCATGTGAGGCTTCCGTCCCGCGTGTGAGATCACACGTTGTCGAATCATAAGAACGTCAGGGGGAGGGAGCACGAATGGGCGTGGAGAGATCTGCGACACGAGCAGCGACGCTTGCCGAGGCCGTCGCGACGGCGGTGCGCCGCCCGGATAGACGGCGGGCGCGGAATCGCACAGGAAACCTGCCTTTCCTTTCGTTCGCTTCGGCTGCGATCGTGCTCGGGAGCACCGCGTCTCCCGTATTCGGCCAAGACGACCCATCTTCCGCCGGGGCCGCTCCGATCGAAGAGGTCACCGTGACCGGCTCCCGCATTCGCAGGCAGGACTTCAGCGCGAACAGCCCGATCGTGACGGTCGATCCGCAGCTGTTCGAGGAGACCGGCACGATCGGCCTCGAGACGATCATGAATCAGTTGCCCCAGTTCGTGCCGGCGGCGACCCAGTTCGACTCGGCCGTCGTTCAAAACTCGGCGACGGCGACGGTCGGAGCCTCGACCGTGAGCCTGCGGGGGCTCGGCGCGAACCGCAATCTGGTTCTGCTCGACGGCCGTCGCGGCCAGCCCGTGAACGCGTCGCTCGTGATCGACACGAACTCGATCCCCTCTGCCGCGATTCAACGCGTCGAGGTCATCTCGGGCGGCGCGTCCGCGGTGTACGGCGCGGACGCGGTGGGAGGCGTCGTGAACCTGATTCTCAAGGACGACTTCGAGGGCGCGACGCTGGACATGCGCTACGGCGCGACGATGGAGGGCGACAACGAGGAATTCATGATCTCGGGCCTGCTCGGCGCCAGCTTCGACGACGACCGGGGCAACGTCATGTTCGGTTTCGAGCATTCGAGCCGCAACGAGGTGCATGCCCTCGGGCGCGGCTGGCGGATCGAGGACCTCAATAACCCGAATGTCGTCGGCACGCACTCGTGGCTCTCGGAGACGTTCGTCACGTCGCCGAGCGGCGGGCCGATCGCGGTCGGCAACTATCCGAGCCAGGCCGCGATCGACGCGCTCTTCTCGGAGGCGCCGCCCGGCTCGATTCCGAGAAACGCGCCGTGGTACATCAATCGGACGCCGGACGGCACCGGCACGGTATTCACCGGCGCGAGCACGACGCAGGGCGAGGCGAGCGCGGCCGGGGGCTATCGCTACGACGGCCCGCTTTATCTCGACGAGTATCCCAACGTCGCATGGAGGAAGATCCATCCGAACGGGCAGATCACGGAGAACTCGCTCGACTCGTGGAGCTCGTTACCGCTCGAGCGATACTCGGCGTTCGGCCGCGGACGCTACAACCTGTCGGACAATCTGACCGTGAAGGTCCAGGGGTACTTCTCGCGCAACTCGAACGAGACGCTTTTCGGCGGCTACGCGTCCGCGGTCGGCAACAACGGCGCGGTCGTGCCGCACGGCAGCGAGATCTACGCGCCGTCTCTCGAGGCGGACGGCGTGACGACGAAAGCGGAGTACCGGGAGGGCGGTGTCTATGGCTTGAGCTGCAATCCGACCGGCGGGTGCACCGAGTCGGAGGCCTTCCCCCTTCCCAAGGAGCTCGAGGACCTGCTCGCGACCCGCCCGGATCCGAACGAGGACATTCGCATCAATCGGCCGCTCGACTTCATCGGGCCGCGGACGACGTCGACGGACACGACGTCGTATCAGCTCCTCTTCGGCCTCGAGGGAGAGGTGTTTCGCGATTCGCTGTGGGAGGCGTATGTCTCGCACGGCACGACGGAGACCTCCGTCAACTACGGCGGCATCGTCGGCCGCGAGCGCTGGCGCGAGCTCGTGCAGTCGCCGAACTTCGGCAAGGGCTTCACGGCGCAGGGCAACGCCGGGGGCGCCGGCTTCGCGGGCGGCTTCGCGTCGTGCGAGAGCGGGTTGCCGATCGTGCGGGACTTCGAGGTCTCGCCGGACTGCATAGAAGCGCTCACGGCGTCGTTGCAGAACAACACCGAGCTCGAGCAGAACATCATCGAGGCGACGTTGACCGGGTCTTGGCTCGAGATGCCGGCGGGCCCGCTCGGATACGCCGTCGGCGGGACTTATCGCGAAGAGCTTTATACCTACAGGACCGACAGCTATACGACCAACGAGTCGTGGACCGCGACGGCGCTCGGCATGTTCCCGACCTCGAACACGGTGGGCGAGTTCGACGTGAACGAGCTCTACGGCGAGCTGCTGATCCCGCTGGTCGCGAACAAGCCGGCCGCCCGGCACCTGAACCTCGAGATCGGAGGGCGCGTCTCCGACTACAGCACGGTCGGCACGGTCGAGACGTACAAAGCGCTGATCGACTGGGCCATCACGCCGTGGGCCCGCGTGCGCGGCGGCATCAACCGCGCGATGCGCGCTCCGAACATCGGCGAGCTCTTTCTCTCGAGGACCCAGCAGTTCGGCGGCACGGGAGCGATCCTCGGCGACCAGTGCTCGGAGAATAATCAGGACGGTCCCTTCAGCGCGAACCCTAACGCAAACGTCAACGGCGCGGAGGGTGCCGCCCGCACGAAGGCGATCTGCGAAGCGATCATGGGACCACAGGGAGCGGCGGCGTATTACGGCCGCCCGATCGAGAATCAGCCGACGGTAGGAAACACGGGGATCCCGAACTGGATCGGCAACCCCGATCTCGGGCCGGAGGAGGCGGACACGTTCACCCTCGGCATCGTGATCGACTCGCCGTTCGACGGCGAGATCCTCGGCGGCTTCACGTTCACGATCGATTACTACGAGATCGAGATCACGGACATGATCGCCGTCGAGAACGGCGATTCCGTGTTTCAACGGTGCCTCGATCCGGCCCTGAATCCGGACGGCGACCCGAACGCGCCGGCATGCCGTTCGATGCTGAGAGACCCGTTCAACGGTAATCCGGTGTCGATGGACTCGAGCTACACGAATCTCGGCAGAGCCGTCACGTCGGGCGTCGACCTTCAGGTGAACTGGGGGATGCAGCTCGCGACCGGCGGCCGGGTCAGCGTCAATGTGCTCGGCAACTACAACCTCGAGAACATCACCCAGGCGGCGCCCGGCCTCCCCGAGATCGACTGGGTCGGCACGCGCGGCTGCGCGCTCGGGCTGCAATGCATGGGCTACGACTATCGGGTGTTCACGACGGCGAGCTACTTCCGCGGACCGTTCTCCGTGTCGCTGAGATGGCAGCATTGGCCGTCGATCAAGTCCGGCGCCGCGGCGACGAATCCAAACACGCCGTTCTCCGGCGTGCCGACGAGCTATGACCTGTTCGACCTCACGGGCAGCTACAGGATCGGCGACAAGTATCGGCTCCGGGTCGGAATACAGAATCTCCTCGACAAGGAGCCGCCGCTGGCGGGCGGAGACCCGACGAATGCCGCGTTCCCTCGTGACCCGACGCATGCGGGCGGCGCGGTCTACGACCCGTTCGGACGACGGGCCTTCGTGGGGATGACGATGGAGTTCTAGCCCGGCAGCCCGTCAAAGGCGGTTCCGGCCCGGACGACGCCGCCGGGCCGCGGCCGGTCAATCGAAGCACGGAAAAATGAAGCACGGAGGCTCGTACCGATTCATGCTCGGCTCGAAATTGCATGCCCGTAAAATCCTCGGATTGATGTCGCTCTGCGCCCTGGTCTCGAGTAACACCGTGCTCGGCCAGAGCGCGGAGCCCGCTCTCGGCGAAGGCCCGTGGATCTACGAAACCTACGAGGCGGACACGCGGATCCGAGTATCGGTCGTCGCGCGCGGTCTGTCGCATCCTTGGAGCCTCGCTTTCCTGCCGAGCGGGGACATGCTCGTGACCGAGCGGGGCGGCCGGCTTCGCCTCGTCCGCGACGGCCGGCTGCTCGACGAGCCCGTGGCCGATATGCCGGAAGTCAGCCGCGCGCCGTTGGCCGGGTTAATGGATCTTGCGCTGCACCCGCGCTTCGACGAGAACGGCTTCGTCTACTTCACGTACTCGAAGCCGCTCGAATCGGTCGTTGCGATCGCGCTCGGCCGCGGACGCTGGACCGGCGAGCGGCTCGCCGACATCGAGGACGTCTTCGTCGCGGACCGCTTCGATAAACGGCGCGGCGGCGCATCGCGGATCCTCTTCGCCGACGACGGCACGCTGTTCATGACGGTCGGCGGCGCCGGCGAGGCGGGCGATACCCGGGCGCAGGATCTCGGCACGCATATCGGTAAGCTGCTGCGTTTGACGGACGACGGCGGCGTGCCGGCGGACAACCCGTTCGTCGGCCGCGACGGCGTGCGTCCAGAGATCTATTCCTCGGGGCATCGCAACCAGCTCGGGCTCGCGCTCGATCCCCGCACCGGCCGGCTATGGGCCAGCGAGCAGGGCCCGCAGGGCGGCGACGAGGTCAACATCATCGAGCCGGGCGGCAACTACGGCTGGCCGCACGCGACTTACGGCAGGAACTACGACGGCACGAAGGTCTCGTCGCACCCGACGAGCCGAGAATTTCTCGAGCCGGAGCTCTTCTGGGTCCCCGCGATCGCGCTATCGGGGATGACGTTCTATATGGGCGATGCGTTTCCGGCGTGGCGCGGCAACCTCTTCGTCGGCGGGCTGGCCGAGGGTCGCATTCCGCA
>Ga0079224_100007063_pt1 | contig 14996 bp, 10 predicted proteins | sample Stecom2015_FD_80414 | JGI IMG/M metagenome (GOLD analysis project Ga0079224, IMG submission 80414) | Agricultural soil microbial communities from Utah to study Nitrogen management - Steer compost 2015 | ecosystem: Environmental > Terrestrial > Soil > Agricultural land | place: USA: Utah...
CGAGGCGCCGGGATAGCAAGCATGGACAGGTAATCGGAAAGCCCTTCCTGATCGAGATCGCGCGTGATAGAGGGATGTTCCAAAATCGCCTTGATCTCAGAGGCAAACAGCAGTCGCCCTTGTCCGACAAAGTAATAGAGGGGCTTGATCCCCAGTCGATCGCGGGCAAGCATCAATGTCTCGCGGGAAGAATCCCACAGTGCAAAAGCAAACATCCCCTCGATGTGACGAAGAACCTGTTCGCCCCATTCTTCGTAGCCGTGAACGATGGTTTCTCCGTCGGTTGCCGATCGGAACCGATGCCCCCTCATGAGGAGCTCCTCCCTGAGCACACGGTAGTTATAGATCTCTCCATTAAAAACGAGCTGGATTTTTCCGTCCTCGCTGCAGAGAGGCTGATTCCCTGCCGGGGAGAGGTCCACAATGGACAGGCGACGAAATCCCAGGCCAATGGAAAATGTCCGAGAATGGCCCAGGAAATGACCTAAATCGTCCGGGCCACGTCGGATCAGCGACTTTGTCATCTTTGCGAGCAGATCCCTGGATACCCCCTTCAGCCCGCTTTCGACGATGCCGCAGATACCACACATATGATCTAAGGCGTTTGGTTTCGCCTCACCTTTCCCGCCGGTTCTCCCACGGCGAGCCCTACATCCGGCGGGCACGGAGGAGGAGAAACCACCCTTTTCGATCTCCTGCCAGCTGCGAAACTGCCGACAATACCTTCTGAACGAGCAGGCTGCGGCTTCTCTCACCCCGGTCGCACCAGGTCAGGACCGACTTTATCTGAACATCAGTCAGAGGCAGAGTTGCCACCATGCTCGCCAGCTCGTGTCTCGTCAGCGCGACTGTCCCAGGACTTTCAACGTGATCGGCCAGAACCTGCCGCAGTGACTTCCACGGTCGGCCGCTGAACAAGGCAAAGCGAATCCAGGTCCAGTAAGCTGCTATCGAGTGACGGTGATACAGCATCAGCTTCAGCTCGCCACCCGGACGCAGAACGCGGACCAATTCCCTCATTGCCTTTGAAAGGGAGGGCGTATGATGGAGCACTCCCCACGAGTAGACCAGATCAAATGAGGCGGCAGGGAAACTGAGGTTCTCGCTGTCTCCAATCTGGAGCCTTGCGTTGTCCAGACCTTCCATATCAAGTCTGTGACGCGTTTGACGAATCGACTCACGGGTCAGATCTATTCCATAGAGCTCAGCCCCTCGGCGAGCGAAGCGTACGAAATCTGTTCCGGTGCCGACTCCGACTTCGAGCACTCGGCGTCCCCCATATGCTCGGAAGTCTGCAAAAGAATCGATGATGGGTTCGAACTTTCTCCTGCGTTGTTCGATTCCCTGAAAGTACTCCGCCGAGTAGCACTCGGCTTCGATCCCATCGGCGCCACAAGGATGCTCTTCCCAGTAACGCCGTACCGCTCTTTTCTGTCCGGCCACACCACTAGCGAAAGTGGGACTTCCTCTCATACTCAATTCGATAAAGGCATTGACCACTGTCACGCAGCAACAGTTGCAGATAGCGCTCCTGAAACCGACGTTGTGCCAACCAAGACGCGGCCAACTGCTGGTCGTCGTAAACGGAATCGTAAATGAGAACGTGGGTTATTCCCGCCCGCCTCAGGAGCTCTAGAAACTCCGCCTCACTGACCTTGGAAGGGGATTGGGTAAAGTAGCCGTGAAGTGGCCGTTCTAGATAAAAACTGTGGGCTGGAGATCCGAGGTTATCACTCGCAGGAGTCAAAGCTGCTATCTGTGCACCGGCGGATAATTGGGTCCGAACGTACCATGTAACCTCCCAGGACGGATACCACCGGGTCGCGGGAAGATTAGCTCCCAGGTACTGTTCCAGGTTTCGCAGTCCGGCCACGAAAGAAAGCCGGTCTAGAGACACGAAGTTGATATACCCCCACATACCTAAATTTAAGGACAGGCTCGTGAATGTGAGCAGCAGAATCAAGCGTCCGGCGGCAGGCTTGGTTCGAAAGATGTGCCAAAGAGCGCAGGCAGACAGAACTGCCAGCAGACCAAGAGTGGGGAGAAGATGACGGGGCCTCTGAACCGTTTGAAACCAGAGCAGCAACATGCCTCCACTGAAGAGGAGAGCCGTAAGCAGCCGGCGGTCGAGGCCACGGACAAGCACCAGGAAGGGCACCGTGGCAAGAAAGACAGGTCCGATCGATTTGCCCAGAGGACCCTCCAGTTCCGTCTGCAGGGTACCCTCCATCGACATTTGCCAGAGCGTATCGAAGAAGGATCCAAATCCAGATACGCTGCGCAGCTCTTTGCCGGTAAAGAATGGTTCGCCGGTCAGCAGAAAGGAACGCCAAATCCAGAAGAGTGAGGGGAGGACTGGTAGCCCGAACCTGAGCACCAGCAAGATGACTTCTCTCACCTTGATCCTGCCAGAGCGGGATAGCTTCCAACAGATCCCGCCAATCAGGAGGGCAGCCGTCAGGAAACTGGCCTGTTTGATACCGGCAGCCACTCCCAGAAATGCACCGGAGACTACAAGCCACTTTCGATGCGACTCATCAGGTGGGGCAAAAAACCAGCGGCTGAAGGCCAGAAGAGCCAGCAGGTCGAAGGTGGCCCAGGCCAAATCGATCTTTCCCGATGTCGCAAGGTAACCCACCGTGTGGGTCCCACTCCACAAGCAGGCCGCTGTTATCCCGGCTTCAGGAGAAATCCAGGAACGACCGAAAGAGTAGATGCTCAGGACCGCGAGCACTCCGGGGAGCCATACTCCTGTCAGTTGGGCAAGGATTTGTCCTCTGATCATAAAGCCCACACCTGTGAGCAGCGCTCCGTTAGCGGGAAAAGAGGCCGTGTAAATAAATTCAGGGGCGACAATACCCCTCTGCCAAACAAACTCCCGGGCCAACACAAAATAGCCGGCCAGAGAATCTCCCTCCAGCGTGGGACTCAAGGCGACCAGGGTATAAAGGATCCAGCAGCCTGCAAGCAAGATCGAGAAGAGCCGCCACGGCATCTGAATCCAAATCTTCCTGAGCAGTATACGAGGCAGCTGAATCCACCATCGCCATTCCTTTTTCCCCAGTAATCCAAAGACAAAGAAAGTCGAGAATAAAGTGAGCAGATTGAGCTGCCGGATGGCACCGGCAACCAGCAGAATAGTGATCAGCAATCCGAGCCCGACGCCACAGGCAAGGACGACCTCTTCCGAAACATTTTGGAACGAAAAGCCGAAGTGACGGAGGAGGGTTCGCCCGCAACTCAGGCAGACGATGGCGACACACAGGACAAGGGTGAGGTCAAGGACGCTATTCATCCTTCCTTGCTACCAGGAGCTGGTTGGCCATAATCCATTTGAGACCGAAAGGCCCCAGGGCTCTTTCCAAGAATCGCTCGGCTGGAAAGCCAATTGGAGAGAACATAAATCGCTTCTTCTCGATCACCTGGAAACCTGCCGCCCGGCAAAGGAGGTCAAGGTCATTCAGTGACAGAGCTGTCTGATGACCCGTTTCATTTAGAATTCCGAGTCTGGTGGCGATCCACTCCATGTGAGGAGCTGGACAGGTGACGATGAGCAGCCCTTTGGACCGCAGCACGCGACGGCTCTCAAGAAAGAATCTCTCCGGATCGCCCAAGTGTTCAACCAGTGCGCAGGCGATTACGGCGTCAAACACGCCCGAGACGGCAGGCAGGAAAAGAGCATCGGCCTGAACTCGAGCCGCCGCCCCTCCATTAGCAACTGATTTCAGCAGGAGCTGACTGCGATCTATGCCGTAGAAGGAGAGCCCGGGAAACCTCCCTGCCAGACGATCAATCATCAACCCATCGGCCGTTCCCACATCCAGAATCATACGCAGGCTGCGCGCATTAGCCTCCAGCACTCGGGCAACCTCATCCGTCCGGCGGCTGAGTCGGTAAGACAATTGCCGTGCTGCTGTGCGTCCGCGAAAATACTCCTCTCCGTAGATGCCACGGGCACCAGACTTTTCCAAACCCTGACACGCTATCAGCTGCTCGCCCCGTTCGTCGATCCGACGTTTCAGTCGGAAGCTTCGCTGATGGCTGTGTGGCCAGAAGATCAGACTCTGGCTGGCGACATCCATTTCCTCCGCTTGAAAGAATCGGGATTGAGGAACGTAGCGGATGGCATACTCGCCTCCCACGATCAGCCTTTCAAAGTCCCGATAGGCGCCGGATTGAATGCAGTCCTCGATCAGCAGAGCCTGGGGTTGCAACCGTATCCGCCTCTCGAAAGTGAAACCGGTAGGCCGGCTTCCGGTCATCAGAATCCGCCGAATCCATCCTTTCAAGCGGTGGGAAAAGTGGGGTATCCACCCAAAAAGAAGCAACACGATTCGAAACAGAACGTTTTTCGAGAGGGTAAACACGCGATGCGATGGAATTTTCTGGAGGTTTCCCCTGACCGACCACTCTCCGTCTCCGGCCACCACCCGATCAGAAGGGGCGATCCACTGGGAAGAGACGGCAGACCGGGAATCCAAACTGACCAGCACCCCACAATCACTTCGCAAGAGCTTGTTTCGCTGCAGATCGAAGACTTTGAATACTCCTCCCTTTCGCAGATTGGCGACCAGATAGAGATTCTGTTCTCTGGCGATAACGATACCGGCCGCCGGAAAATAGCGCCGAAAGGGGCCGCGCTCAAAAGGAAGGAGCGGAAGAGCTTTTGCGGGTGGGGAATGGTCGATCTGGCTCAGCAGAAATTCAGGGACTCGATAGAAAAGGTAGCGATCTGACATGATTTCAGGTGGAACCAGACTCCCCTTCGCCAGCGCATTTCGCGTTGCGGCTGCAACGGCAGCCGCAAGCGGTATCTTATTAGCAAGGATTTCAAATCCATGCGGATAGAAGTGCTGCGTGTTCCGGCTTCCAAGCGTTCCTCCGTAAGACCCGTCGGGATAGACGAAGTAGCTACTGAATGCCACTGCCGGTCTGAGAGTGTCGATCAAGTCAGGAGGTCCACCATCCTGATAGATTTTGGCAATAAAGGAGATAGTAGCGGATAAATAGCCGGGATCGGGGCCGTCATACTCGCGCGACCACCCTTCCTCGTTTTGATAGTTCAGGAAACCCTCCCATAGCTTTTCGAAGTCACGATAAAGGGATTTCTCATCCAGAAGACGTGCCGCCTTCCAGACCGAAAGACAGGCCATGGCATGGTGATTGGCAAGATGGTCTTCCTCGGCCTCGCCGCCGGCAATGAAATAGGCGGCCTTCTTGATAGCAGAACGTACGCGGTCTTGCGTCTCGCCGTCCATTAAAGGCTCAAGAAGACGGTAAGTCTCAATGGAAGTATAGGTTGTAAAAGCAGTTGGACCCACCCATCCCCGCTCGTAAGGATAAAACTCATCAAATGACCCGTCTGAATGCTGAATTCGAGCCCAGAAATTCAGGCCGGCCAGGGCCCACTCTGCAATTGCTGCTTTCTGATAGTATGAATTTCCTGGAAGCGGATAGCTGTAAATGAGCGCCAGGGCATGACAGCCGAACTGGCGAACGGCGTCCGGAAAATCAGATGTCTTGTAAAGCCAGTAGTCACGATGAAAACATCCGTATGTCGGCGAAAAGGGGTTTCGATCCTGTAGCGTCAGGAGACGCGGAATTGCCTCCAGCGCTTTCCTTCCATAGACATGGTCCACCGCCGCCATTGTCTCAATCAGGAAAATGGGCCCGGTAGCCGTCGATTGATCAACTCCGCCAGCATGCCCAGCAAAGCGACCTGGATACCTGCTACAGCCAAAATGAGCGTACTGACGTCGGCCAGCTCCCCCAACAAGAACCTGGTCAACAACGCCCAAACAACGGCGGCTGCAATCATTACGCCGCTCAAAGGGAGAAAAACTTTCAGGGGAGCAAAATAGAGGGCCATCCTCAGAATAGTCTGCAGGAAATTGACGGTATCGACCACCGGACGAATCTTGGAGGTCCCCTGACGCAGATGATATTGGATCGGTAAATAGCCGACCTGAAATCCGTTCGTGACCAGGGCCAACGTAAGGGTGCTGGTGAAGGAAAATCCATCGGGAAGCATCCCGAATATCTGTTGAGCCAGATCTCTTCGAAAGAGGCGGAGGCCCGAGTTCAGGTCAGGAATCGGCTCACCCGAGATAAAGGCTCCCACGCGATTTAGAGCCCATTTGGCCGGACGCCTGATCCGCGGTATGGCTGCGCCTGGCTGGCTGCGGGCCCCTATGATCATTGAAGCACCACTCTTCTGTTGCATCTGGATAAGGCCAGGTATTTGTTCCACCGGATACGTTCCATCTCCGTCGGTGATGCAAATCCAGGGAAACTTCGCCTGGCGGATACCCGTTTTTAAGGCAGCGCCGTATCCCCGGTTTGCCCGGTGCTGCAGCAATACGAAATCTGGGAACTCCTCCATGAGCTTCTGACAACCGTCCTGCGATCCGTCATCGACAACGATGACTTCAACGGGAATTCTCCATCCCTCCAGCTCCACTTGAATCGAATGCAATACTTCCTTCAGCCCGGCGGCTTCATTGAAGACAGGAATTACGAGTGAAATGCCCTGGGCAGGACTGGCATGAGCTTTCGAGGCAGATGCCACGACAGGATTCAGAGCAGATTGAACCGTCAAATTTCTTTCCGCTGAACGCGATTTGACCGACAAAGGGGCTGTTCTCCTAATCGATCATCAGTGAGTCGATACCATTCCCAGCCCAGAAAAAATCCGCTTCCAATCGCCAGAGTCATGGCTATCTCGAAATGCCACGAGAGCAGCACGATCGAAACGAGCGTAAGCAGCAGCCACAAAGCTATCAGAAAAAGTACATCGAAAAGGGACACATTCTTGGCTGGCTGACGGGCGTAGGCAACCGGGTCTTGTGAAAAGTGGAACGTCGCCAGCATCCCAAACAGGAAAAAGATGACGGCATTCGGCTTATTCATCCAGAGAGGAGAATCCAGTAGTCCCACCATCAATACGACCACCACCGCTCCCAGGTAGCCCAGCGCCAGTCCTTTGCCAGAACGGAAGCAGTCCAAACCCGCGATGAAACAAAAGCTGGCCAGGGTAAAGAATGCTACGAGGCCTCCAATCCCGAGATCGAGGGACAATTGCATGTAAAGGTTGTGAGAGTGGTAGGGAGCTGCATCCGGCGAAAGCTTGACGAGAGGGTAAAGGTGAAGAACAGCTTCCTGAAAAGTGCCTGCTCCAATCCCGGTGAAGGGAAAATCCTGGACGGCATAGCGAGCACGTTCCCAGATCTCCAGGCGGAAGGTCAGTGCGTCGGCCGCTCCCATCCTGCCGGCTATTTCCCGGAAAAAATCGATGTCCCGCCACCAGAGAAACACGCCGGCTATCCCAAATACTGATAACGCGATCGTTCTGTTCCGCCGCCACCGTAGAGCAACCATCACCAGCACAGCAGAGAAAATCCCGAACAGGGCTGATCGGGATTGGGTTACCAGCAACAAGATTGCCAGCAGCAGGCTCCACACTGATGCAAGACGCCGGGGCCTACGTTCTTGAGGATCAGCCGGCGACTGGATCAGGAAACCAATCGCCAGCGCCAGCGCGATGGCAAGAAGGCATCCCAGTATGTTGGCGTCCAGAATCTCTCCAACTCCGGGGGCTCTCATTTTGGGGATCGCCAGATCCAGAAACTTTCGAGGAACCCGAAATTCCGCCACCACGGGACCTGTCAATCCAAGCAGCAACACGCCGGCAATAAAAAGATGGGTCCACGTTCTCGCGATCCAGCCGGGAAGGTCCCGCTGCCCCCCTATTAACAGGAAAAGTGCACACCCAAGCTCGAGAAAATAAAGGCAATTCAGGCTCTTATCAAGGTTGATCGATATCGAGAGACTGACCAGCGAGAGGACAATAAAGGGGAAAAGCAGCGCCGTCACTACGAGATACCGGCACGGATTGCTGAACCATCGGAGCATACAAAAAATCGCGAGGAGAAGAGCTCCTCCCACCGAAACGAAACGAGGGTACCAGTCAGAGAACAGCAGAAATGGCGAAACCGCTATTACCGCTGCCAGGTCTTTGCTCTCCCATAAGAAGCTCTTCAATCCAGATCCAGGAGCGACTTCTTTGGCAGTCACAGGACAACTCTGCCTTACACGTCGGGATGCTCGGAAGCTTCGTCGATTCGGGTCGATTGGAACGTTTCCCGGTTTGTCGATCTTCGCCAGAGCGACCGTAAACCGATCCGCATCAACCCTGGCTCCAGCAACGGAAGCCTCCACAAAACCGGGGCCATCGAATCACGATCGTGAGTACCCAGGAACTCGAGGACAGCCGGATTCAATGCTCGAATCAAATCAACGTAATCCCGGCCAGTGAGTCGATCCAGTTGCCTGCGAATCCAATAATGCAGGTCAAGTTCTCGTTTGACCGATCGAAGACAGGAGCAGTAGGAACGATTCTCGAGGAGAGCCTGAGCCACTGCCCGGGCACCAGCAAAACCAGTCACCGTCCCCCCAACTGTGGTCACTTTCACTTGGCCGGCAGAGTCACCGACCAGATAAACGGGAAGATGGCCGACCCTGGTCCAGGGTTTGATTCGCGGGTCATACAGAGCCACGCGTGCTCCCTGGTAGGCACCCGGGACGAACTCCCAGGTAGCCAGAAATTGATTCAGTAGTTCTCTCACGCGGCTATTCGCATCTCCTATTAGCCCGACCACTCCTCGTCTCTCCGATTCCGGAAGCAACCAGAAGAAAAACTTTGTCTGCTCGATATCAAACCAGACAGCCGTTGTAGAGCTGTGCCACCGGGCAGGCAGGTCTATTTCGGCCTGGAGAATCGGAACCGACGGGGGCCGTGGGATTCCGGCAGCGCGTCCTACATCGCTGGCTACACCGTCAGCCCCCACAACGCCGCGGGTCACTCTCTCGCAAAACTCATCGCCTCCGTTTCTGAAACGAAGCAAGGTCTCAGCTTGCCGCGTCTCGAAATTAACGAAGCGACAGTTGTGGTGTATTTCAACTCCCAGAGCTTCAACCTGCCGCTGCAGCCACGCCGTCAGCTGTCCCCTCTCCACAATGAAGTCGGGATGCTGCAGGCGAACATTCTTGCATTCACCACCGGCGCATAAGCGCAATACGTCGATTTTGTGCAGTATGACCTGATCCGAGACATGTCCTAGGACACGGTTCAAAGCGGGCGTCACGATCAGCGTCCTGCGAGCCGGTTCCTGATGTTTGCGTGCTTCATAAACTGCTACACGCAAACCTTTCAACGCCAGCTCGCGAGCAACAAGAAGACCGGCAGTCGATGCTCCTACAACCGCGATATCGATACTCACAAATTGATTCCCTCCAAATGGTTGAGAAGTAATTCAGCGCCGTATCAGCATTCGAGAATCGTCCGATTCGTCGCAGGGCGCGAGCTCCAGCAACAGAATCGCTATAGCGGCAGCAACGGCAAGGCCGAGCAGGACTAGATAGTTTGTTTGGAAAGACCACTGATAAAAAGCAACCGATGTAGCACCCAGGACGATAGCTGCAAAATACATCAACATAACCGCCGCCCGCGGATGGAAACCCAGTCGAACCAAACGGTGCGCCGTATGGTCTTTACCCGGACTTTTTAGAGGATTGAGCCCCCTCCTCAGGCGGGAGATGGAAACCAGGCAAGCGTCCAAAAGTGGAATACCCAGAATCAAAATAGGTATCAGCCAGCTCGGGCGACCGGCTATGTGCAGGAAATCAAGCTTCATGGCTAGAGTGGCCATCATGAACCCCAGGAACATGGCCCCCGCGTCTCCCATGAAAATTCGTGCCGGGTTAAAATTCCAGACCAGAAATCCAAGGCTGGCACCGAGAATGGCAGCCGACAGCGTTCCCACCAGATATTGACCGTTGAGTGTCGCGAAAAGGAGGAAAAAGGCCGCTGCGATCGCTGCAACTCCTGACGAGAGCCCGTCCATATGGTCGAAAATACTGAAGGCGGCGGTAAATCCGACAACCCAGGCAATGGTGAGCAACAGGCTGGTCAGTTCGTACAGCTGGACAGAATTCTGAAACAAGCTGACACCCGGCCAGGTCGAAACTCGGAGGCCACCTAACACCAGGAATAGCGCCGAAAGAGGCATTGCCACCACCAGTTTGAACTGTGAATGCAGTCTTCCTCGGTCATCCAGCAACCCGACTATGAGGAGAAGAAACCCACCGGAGAGTATCCCGATGACCTCTCGTAAAGCTCTCGGATCATGTCCAATGACTCGATCGAAAGACCAGGAAACCGCTACCAGCGAAGCAGCGAAGAGGCTCAGCCCCCCGAGCAGCGGAGTCGGAGTCCGGTGGATCTTTCGAGGGTCAGGCTGATCCAAAAAATCCAGTTTAAACGCGATTTTCCGTACGACCGCGGTCAGCAAGAATGCGACCGCTGCAGCGATTAGAAAGACCAGAAGGTGGTTAAACATTAGAGCTATTCGAACTTGGGGAGGATGGACAGTTGGCGCTATGCGGTGATTCCCTTCGCTCTGAGTAGATCCCTGTACAGCTTCTCAGTCTTTGAGACGAGCTGCTGTACGGTGAATCTATGAGAAACCTCCTCCCGGGCTGCATGAGCCATGCGGGCGGCCACTGCCGGATTCTCGAGCATCTCCAGGATTCGTCTGGCTAGCCCGGTTCGATCTCGAGACTCAACCAGGAGGCCGGTGCGCCCATCGTCGATGAGAGAGGACATTCCACCGACCTTCGTCCCGACGACCGGGCAGCCGGCTGCCATCGCTTCAATGGCGACCACCGGCGTACCCTCTGAAATCGATGAAACAACCAGCAGGTCCAGATCCGCGTAAATTCGGGGAAGATCGCGCCTCCAACCTGTGAAGGTAACACTGGACCTCAACTCGAACTGTTCTGCGAGCTCCTCCATTTGCCTGCGCAGTTGACCGTCTCCGACGACCACAAAGTGAACCTTATCCCGAGCTGATTTCACCAATCCAGCCGCTTCCAGAAATAGGCGGTGGTTCTTCACGGGGAAGATTCGTCCCACAATTCCTACCAGCTTGTAGTCCGGCGTTATTCCCAGCTCTTTGCGCAATTCTCCACGATAACGTTCGCATCTCTGGAAGAGCGTAAGGTCGAATCCAAGGGGAATAATGGGAATCTTTTCCTCGACGCCGACTCCGAACCGGACCAGGTCATCGCGCACTTCCGGACTTATGGCGATCAGCCGATCGCTCAAGCGCCCAAGGGTCCGCTCCATCCGCCGTAAGACTTCGCTTTTCCAGGGACTGAAATAACCGTTCAGAACATGGCCGTGGTAGGTATGCACGACAACTGGCACCTGACTTAGACAGGCCGCAATCCTACCGACGAACCCTGCCTTGGCAGTGTGCGTGTGGACAATGTGAGGTTTCCATTCACGAAAAAAACTGGCCAGTCGGAGGATCGCCCGAACATCCCGAGGCCGCAAGGTTGCCTCGCCAACCAGTTCGGGCAACAGCAGGGGCGCCACCCCTCTGGACCGAGCATAGTCGAGCATCGACCCCTCCCCAGGGTTTTCATATCCGCTAAACAGACGGCAATCGAAATTGAGCTTGCCCAGTCCATTGTTGAGGTTCACGACGTGTATGGAAGGGCCTCCGACATTCAGACGAGAGATTATTCTGGCCACCCGGATTCGAGACTCGAGGGTTGCCGCCGACTGGGTGCTCATTCTCTTCCTCTCCGCGACAAAGCGGCGGGATGATTCAAGACAGCCTCATAAACCCGGGCCGTTTGCTGCACCATCCTTTCCACTGAGAATAAGCTGTCAAGCCGTTGTCGCCCCCTGACTCCCATCGAACGTCGTCGTTCCGGATCATCGAGAAGGACGGAGATGGCGGCGGCCAAAGAGCGGGGTTCACCCGGAGGAACGAGCAATCCAGTATCCTGATCTGCTACAATCTCCGGAATAGAAGTAGTTCGGGTCGCGACGACAGCTTTCTCCCACGCCATAGCTTCCAGCAGAACGAGACCGAAACCTTCTCCGTAAGTCGGAAAGACAAACAAATCAAAGTGCCTCATCAAAGTACTGACGTCGTCGCGGTAACCGAGAAATGTCACGTAACCGGACAGATCCAGATTCTCGACCAGTGCTTCCAGAGGACCCTTTTCCGGACCGTCGCCGGCTATCACGAGCTGGGAGTCGGGATGGCATCCTCGAACTTCTGCAAAAGCCTGGATCAAAACGTCGAGTGCCTTTTGCTTGATCAGCCTTCCAACGGTTCCAATAACCAATCCTTCAATCCTGAAAGGGGGCGGTCTCCCGTCGGCTTCGGCTATGAACCTCGAGCGATCGAGTCCGTAATGGATAAGCTCAAGCTTGTGCCTTGGCAACCTCTTGTTCTGAACCAACCAGTCTCCGAGCCCCTTCGAAATGACGATAATCCGCTGCTGCAGCTGAGCCACAATTCGATCGATAAATCCATAGATGCGGCGGCCCCGCCACCCGGAGGCGGCAAAGCCGTGTTTACTGGAAATGATGGCCGGCACACCGGCCAGGCGCGCGGCCAAGGTACCGTACAAGTCAGCGTGAACCAAGTGGGTGTGGACGAGATCGTACCTCCTTTCGGCGATCCACCTTCGAATCTTGTAGAGAATACGCAAGTCTAGATGCCCGCTCATTAAGGCCACCTCGGTCGGAATCGACGAGCGAAGCATCCGATTGACGAACGCTGATGTCTGCTCGAGATTGTTTGCCAGCACCAGCATCTCGACTGGGTATCCGAGGCGAACAAGCTCCGGAATCAGGGTTAAAAGGTGTTTCTCTGATCCGGCAATTCCTTTAACTTTCTGAATATGCAGGATTTTCAAATCTGTGAGGTGGCCGAGTTCGTCAAAACCTCTCCAGCCCGAGTCAACCTTCTGAGCAGACCCAGGTAGGCAAAATAAAAGAAAAAGGCGAAACTCACAGCCGTCATTCCCAGGAAGGGACGAGACAGCGTCTCCGATATCAGAGAGCTCAACAGGAGCCCCAGGCCCATCGACAACAAGGCGGTAAACAAGCTTGACCCGAGCTGGCTTCGCTTCGCGACCAGAAAACGGAAGGTCCAGGCCCAGAGTGAAAGAAGGATCAGTAAGCCACCTAGTCCCGCAAAGAGCCAGGTATTGATGAAGTCTGATGAGGCGCTATTTCTCGCCAGTACGACCTTTCGGCCAAGGTCAATTCCTCTCAGCGAGGTATCCCTCGACAGGATCCCGTAAGAGGGCCCTATTCCGAAAAAGAAGTTCGAAGGAGAGTGCAGCAAAATCTGCATTCCGCCCGCCTGGGCGTCTCCGCGCCAATAGAGCTGATGAGCGATGTTTTCGGTGAGCAGATCAGTGTGCTGCAGCGCTAAGAAGAAAATGACGGCAGCTGTCAGTCCGCCTGCCGCGGCCCCCACCCGGCGCCGAAGAGAGGGATTCAGCAGGACGACGATCAGAAAGTAGATCAGGAAGAAGCCCAGACCGGTTCGACTCTGACCGGCCAGCAGAGCTGCCAGCACCAGAATTGAAAAAAGAGCCTGCTTCTTCCGGCTTCCCGTCAATCCCAGATAGTGATGAGCAAGTGGAAAGAGAAACCCCGTGAGCACCCCTACATCCTCAGGTGACCCCACCCATCCGCCACTCCTGAAAGGAAGAAAGGGGACTCGAGATTTAAAATTGTGCTCGGGGAAAAGTCCCCACAGGACATCGAATCCAAGTAGATAGAGCACGAACTGAAGGATGACGGCACAACTGATGCCCAGCAAAAACCAGGTGATCCACCGAAGAGGCTCTTCAAGCGAGCCAGTTTTGCGCCAGAGTGAATAAAGAAGAGTAAGAATGACAAGATAGGTCGAGTAGCTGATCAGCGCTCTCAATATGGGGAAAAAATAGCCAGGGTCACGAATCGCTATCGCAACCAGTCCGCTTAGGAGGCCCATAAATGCCAGCGCCGTGAAAAATGCCAGGGGACCTCCAATCGGAAGCCGCATCTCACGAAGGCTTGCTATAAGAAGCACCCAGGGGATCACCATGGAGAACTCGACAGTGTAATCCTGCCCCGGCGAACCCCAGGCTGTAATAGAGTAGAAATACGAGGGAATACTGGCCAAAAACAGCAACCCCAGCCGAAGGCGAGGCGACGTCCAGCACAAAACAACGGCTGCCAGTAATCCTGCACTCAACGAGGCTACGGGCAGCCCTGACGCCAGGGCCCAGGCGGATACTACCATTACTCCTGCCGTACCCAGGGCCAGGAGAAGAGTTCCCACCGATAATCTGCTAATCAACTCGTCGCTTCGATTGGCAGTACCTGTATCAATCATCACGAAGTTGGTCGACTGTCCTTTGTATCTCCATTCAAAGTGGGTCTCACGCGGCAAAATCGCGTGAACCAACTCTGCCACCTGACAGTGGAGTGCGGTTCCCAAACCGATGAGAAGACAAGGTCCCTCGTGTGCTATCGGCCTTATGGTGGATTGGGTGTTTCCGTGGCGGAGAGTACTTCGGCGAGGAGCTCACGAGCCGCTGTATGTTCCGGTTGGTCTTCTAGTAACCGTTGTAGTTCTCGAAGAGCCCTCTGGCTTTCTCCGCACCGGATAAGAAGGCGAATTATCTGGATCGGATCGCCCTCCTCACGTTGAATCAGCGCTCCGGCTACCCGGAGCGCACCTCCGCAGTCATCCCGTCTTAAGTAAATGCGCAGCAGAGTTTGGTAGACAGGAAATCCTTTATCTTGTGAGATTGCCTGGAGGCAGACCTCCTCCGCTTCCTCGAGTCTGCCGAGGGCCAACAGGACTTCTGCCAGTCGGGTATAGCTGTAAGGAAACCCCGGGTTCAGTTCGATCTCACGGCGCAAATAGACAATGCTTTTTTCAGAGTCCGCCTTCCGGCGGGCAAGAATCGAGCCGAGTCCGTAATGCGCGTAGGGCACAAGCTGATTGAAATGACCTGCCTGCTGGAACAATCTCCAGGCTTCCTCCTCATCATTGCATTGGACATATTCACTCCCTTTCGCCACCATAGAATAGGCCAAGTCAGAGCGCACGGGAGAGCGACTAGCAACCTCA
>Ga0079224_100007065_pt1 | contig 14993 bp, 15 predicted proteins | sample Stecom2015_FD_80414 | JGI IMG/M metagenome (GOLD analysis project Ga0079224, IMG submission 80414) | Agricultural soil microbial communities from Utah to study Nitrogen management - Steer compost 2015 | ecosystem: Environmental > Terrestrial > Soil > Agricultural land | place: USA: Utah...
GTTGCGGAAATCGACTACACGACCTTTTGAATCAGTTAAGCGACCGTCTTCCAACACTTGTAACAAGATGTTGAACACATCCGGATGCGCTTTTTCGATTTCATCCAATAGTACAACCGAATAAGGCTTGCGGCGGACTTTTTCAGTCAATTGACCACCATCGTCAAATCCTACATAGCCTGGAGGTGAACCGACTAAACGAGAAGTCGAATGTTTCTCCATATACTCGGACATATCTACACGAATCATCGCATCTTCATCACCGAACATTACTTCAGCAAGTGCCCGCGCCAGTTCCGTTTTACCGACACCTGTAGGCCCAAGGAAGATAAATGAACCGATTGGGCGTTTCGGATCTTTTAAACCAGCACGTGCACGACGGATAGCACGGGAAATCGCCTCTACCGCTTCACCCTGACCAACTACACGTTTGTGTAATTCTTCTTCAAGGTTTAATAACTTCGCAGATTCTGCCTGTGCGATTTTCGAAACTGGAATTCCCGTCCACATCGCTACCACTTGCGCAATGTCATCTACATATACTGTAGACTCTTCTTTGCCTTGTTTTTCTTTCCACTCTTTTTTCAGTTGTTCAAGCTCTTGTTTCAGCTTTTGCTCTGTATCACGTAATGCAGCTGCTTTTTCAAATTCCTGTCCTGAAACAGCGGCATTCTTTTCAGATCTAATGCCTTCCAATTTATCTTCCAACTCTTTTAAATTAGGTGGAACAGTATAAGAGCGTAAGCGCACTTTTGAACCAGCCTCATCGATTAAGTCAATTGCTTTATCCGGTAAGAAACGATCCGAAATGTAGCGATCCGATAATTTTGCAGCTGCTTCTACCGCTTCATCCGAAATTTTCACACGGTGATGTGCTTCATAGCGATCACGTAAACCATTAATAATTTGAATTGTTTCTTCAACAGATGGCTCATCAACTTGGATCGGTTGGAAACGACGCTCTAAAGCCGCGTCTTTTTCGATATATTTGCGGTACTCATCCAATGTTGTCGCACCGATACATTGCAGTTCCCCACGTGCCAGTGATGGTTTTAAAATATTTGACGCATCAATTGCACCTTCAGCACCGCCTGCACCGATCAATGTATGAAGCTCATCGATGAATAAAATAATATTGCCGGCCTGGCGAATTTCATCCATCACTTTTTTCAGACGGTCCTCAAATTCCCCACGATATTTTGTACCTGCAACAACTGTACCCATATCAAGCGTCATTACACGTTTATCGCGTAGTGTTTCCGGTACTTCATTATTGATGATTTGCTGTGCCAAACCTTCTGCAATGGCCGTTTTACCGACACCAGGTTCCCCGATCAGCACCGGGTTGTTTTTTGTACGGCGTGACAGTACTTCTACAACACGTGTAATTTCTTTTGAACGGCCGATAACCGGGTCAAGTGAACCTTCACGCGCTACCGCTGTTAAATCGCGGGCTAAGCTATCAAGCGTTGGTGTATTGACTGTTTGCGTCATGCTTGAATTACCGCTATTGTTTGAGTCGTTATTGCCCAATAACAGTAAAACTTGTTGGCGTGCCTTATTGATGCTTACACCTGTATTCGCCAGTACGCGGGCAGCAACCCCTTCACCTTCACGAATTAAAGCTAATAAAATATGCTCTGTTCCGACATATGCATGCCCTAATTTACGCGATTCATCCAATGAAAGTTCGATTACCTTTTTAGCACGCGGTGTATAATGTACGATAGGACCTACATCTTCAGTGCCCTTTCCAACGAGTTCTTCAATGCCAGTTTCAATCATTTGAGGGCTAATATTAATTGCTTCCAGAGCTTTAGCGGCAATTCCGCCACCTTCACGAATTAAGCCAAGTAAAATATGTTCAGTTCCGATTTCTTTATGCTTAAGACGAATTGCCTCTTCTTGAGCAAGTTGTAATACCTTCTGAGCACGTTGTGTGAATCGATTAAACATCATAGAAAATCCTCTCCTTTTTCCCCATTGTTTGTAGCTTCATCTTGCTCGTTTAACTTTTCTTGCAACAGCTTCGCACGATACATGTCGCGCTCTGCCGGTTGTAACGTAGTACCAATATATTGCTGAATGAGTCCAGGTTGCATAATAAGCATGCACTCATTTAGTTTACGCTGTGAAATTGCTTCTAATAATCCTAAACTTACCCCAAGACGCACATTTGATAAACAGCTTGCTGCTTCTTCACTTGTTAAAATTCTTGCGTACTTCAAAGTACCAAGTGAACGGCTAAGGCGGTCTTCCAATACGGAAGGTGCTCGCATCAGCAAATTTTTGCGGGCAAGTTCTTCTTTTTTGATTACTTGCTCTACAACATCCTGAAGCTCCTGCAAGATCAAATCTTCTGATTTACCTAAAGTGATCTGGTTTGATATTTGATAAATATTTCCTAAATTTTCACTGCCTTCTCCATATATACCCCGCACCACCATTCCTAACCGTGTCATCATCTGAATTAACGGATTCATCTGCTTCATCATTGTGAGTGCCGGTAAATGGAGCATAACAGAAGCTCGAAGTCCTGTTCCGACATTTGTCGGGCAGCTTGTCAAATAACCATAGCGGTCTTCATATGCATACGTAATTGACTTACTTAGGTAGCGGTCAATATTACGAGCCTTATCAAATGCCTCTTTTAAATTCATCCCTTGCATAAGGCTCTGGATGCGAATATGATCCTCTTCATTTACTAATATGCTAATGGATTCATCTTTTGTTAAAAAAAATGATCCAATTTTTTTTCTTCGTGCCAAATTCGGGCTGATCAAATGCTTCTCCACTAATATTTGGCGTTGTAAAACCGGCATATCTTTTATTTGGAAATAGGAAAACTGATATGGGTTGTTATCCGAAGATAATAATGACTGCATCATTTTTTCTTCGATTATTTGTGCTTCCTGTTCGGTAAAACTTATCGGAAATCGAGTATTGGCAATATTACGAGCAAGCCGAATGCGCGTGCTAATGACGATATCGGAATCGCTTTCGTGCTGCATCCAGCTGGGACTGGCATTCGTTAAAAAATGCTCGATGTTCATGCGTTCCCCTCACCTTCCTGTTTTATTTTACTTTCCAATTCCCTGACTTCATCACGTATGGAAGCGGCATCTTCAAAGCGTTCTTCAGCAATAGCTTGCTGCAGTGATGAACGGAGCTCTTGAATTTGTAGTTCTACTTTCTCTTTCGAAGGTCCTTCTTCCACATACCCTACATGCTGAGTACCTGCCTGAAGTCGTTCAAGTAGCTGTGGTAATTGCTCACTAAATGTTTCGTAACACTGACCGCATCCAAACTTACCTTGCTTTAAAAACTGCCGGTACGTAAACCCGCAGGAAGGACATGTTTTTGGACTGGCTGTATTCGTTGTCGTACTTTCTTTTTTTGCATTCACAGGTACAAAATTGAACCAATTTGAAATAAGCTGCTGAAGAGATGCAGGCTCTTCATTTACATCAAATTGAAATGGATGAAATTGAGTGGCACATACTTCACAGTAGTGACGCTCGACTTTTTGACCATTGTGAACTTGAGTAACGGTAACATTGGCATGACGCTGTTTACAATGCTCACATATCATAATAATCCACCTCTACTTTTCAAAAGAAATCGTTTGTAACATTGCATGCATAATACGTGCTCTTAGCTCATCACGCAGCGGTAATGCTACTTGTAATGTGACACGATCTAAAGCGGCCTTCATAATGCTAGCTTCTCGCTCTGTAATAATGTCCTCATCCAATAACCGGAAAATAATACGTTCAGCATTAGTCTGAGCAATGGCGTTACCTATTTGTGTTTCCATTTCGTCAAGTAAATTTTTCTTAGAGTGGATTGTTACACGCAAAATCCGAATATAACCGCCACCACCCCGCTTACTCTCTACATAGTAGCCATGCTCGGTCGTGAAACGTGTATTGATAACGTAATTGATTTGGGAAGGAGCACAGGCAAATTGCTTTGCTAATTCATTTCGCTTTATTTCAATAAGTCCCTGTCCCTCTAATTCAATAACTTCCTTCAAATACCCTTCAATTATGTCAGATATATTCCTCATGCTGTCTCTCACCTCTCATCAACTGACTTTGACTATCTTTGACTTAAATATACAATATTTATTTTTTGAAATGCAACTAATCACTCTTGTTTTAGGTTTCCCTATTTTTACACTAATAAATCCCTATTTATGTAAAAAAAGCGATAAGGTGTTTTAAAAAACCTTACCGCTTTATATGAACTTTGCCAAATTGAGGGTAAATTATACCCAGCGACCGACAATTGGATAATTCCAATGCTGATCAGATAATGCTTTTACAATACCGATGACCGGTGCAATCCAGAAGATAAGTAAAAATACTAACAGGAATGGTAAACCAATTAATACTACAGAAAGAGCTCCTGCAATCGCAATTAGAATTCCGAATACAACCTGGAATAGCAACGCTTGGATTGCTGTACGCTTTACTTCATCTTCAGAACTTATTAAGAAAAACAGAATCGGTACAAGGAACGGCGCAAAGAATGCACTGGCATGAATGATGATTTTCGACCATTTAGATTCCATTTGTTATCAACCTCACTTTAGTTTATTAGCTTATTTACGGATAATATTCATAAAAGTTTCATAGAGAGGACAAAAATCCCGAATTTTATTTCGAGATTTCCAAGTGACATCTATAGTTATTCAGTATGGGCCTCTATCTTTCGGGTTGTCCCCTTCCTGAGGGAATAAAAAATATGAAATAACCGCGGTTAGGATGGTTGCTCCAATAACTATTAAAATCCGGTCGCGACCGCCTACTTCTGCATAATTGTTGACGAGCATAATATAAGATGCAATCGCCACCCCAAGAGACAATGGTAAAACAAACTTCAAACGTCCTTTATGAAACTTCATTTATACAACGCCTTTCACTATTTACTGCATCATTTTAATAGTTATTATATTACCTCAAATACAAATTACTGTAAATTTTTAATCTTTATAGAAATATTACTGATATTATCCGATATAAGCAGTAAAATAGTATTATTTAATAAATAGATGAAACGAGGAAGAACATGGGTATTCTGTTTTCAAGAGCAACAAAAGTTTCAAACAAGCCTTATTTTGATATAGCCAATTATGAGCAGCAAGTAAATCTGGATGTTTCAAACTATCCTGACTTACATAAACAGCTTCAACTGCTAAAATTAACGACAGAGGATTTGGCCGTGATTAAACAGCTGGAACCTTTTGCACAACAGGTTGTTCCGGTTATGGTGGAGAAGTTTTACGGTGCAGTCAGCTTAAGTCCGGAGCTCGTGGATATTATAGGAAGTTCTGCCCGAATGGAGCGTCTTAAAGGTACTTTAACGAAGCATTTAGAAGCAATGTTCAACTGTAATATCGATTCAAATTATATAGAGGAACGACAAACGATTGCACATGTCCATGTCAAAATCGGACTGCGATCAAAGTGGTATATTGCATCATTCCAATCGTTAATGACAACATTTATCGACTTTATCAGTAAAATTACAATGTCGAATGTAGAAATGGCCAAAGCAATTGATGCTTTTTCAAAACTTATCAACTTCGAGCAGCAGCTTGTGATTGAAGCATACGAAAAAGAAGAGCAGCGCATCCGTACTGAAAGTCTGGAAATGAAATACCGAATTGTAGAGCGAATCCAACATACTGCACAAGAGTTAACACTTATTAGTGATCAGACAAATGCCTCATTACAGGAAATTGCGAGCCAGTCCGAAGAAATTGCTTCCAACACAACACAAGGATTAAGTTTAGTAGCGGAAACAGAGAATAGATCAACGACTGGGACTACATATTTAGTTAACCAAACAGCCATTATGACAAATATTTTAGATCGTGTGGATACACTTGAATCATCAATGGTGAAACTGCGTCAATCATCTAAAAAAATAGCTGAAATTGTAGGATTAGTAACAGGGATTGCCGATCAGACAAACTTGCTTGCATTAAATGCATCCATTGAAGCAGCACGCGCAGGTGAACACGGGAAAGGATTTGCAGTAGTAGCCGATGAAGTTCGAAAGCTTGCTGAGGAAACTAAAAATGCGGTACAAAACGTCTCTCATTTAATTAAAGAAACCGAACTTAGTATTTCCCAAATGTCCGTCTCTGTAACAAGTGTTGATGAGCAGGTAAAAATGAGCGTGGATACGCAGAAAAACTTGGCGGATTCCTTTACTTCGATTACAGAAGCAGTACATGGCATTAAAGTGCAATATGAAAACACGAATGAAGACATTCATGCCATTTCATCTGTTATTACCGGTTTAACACATACATCCAACAATGTGTTAACATCTTCGGATTCATTGCTCCGTATTGTTCAGGAGCTGCATGATTAATTTTTTTAAAATACAAAAGGGATATCAAATGGCATTTTGCATTTGATATCCCCTTTTTTTATGCGCGGCGTTTTTTTGATAATGCTCGCTTTTGTTTTCGGTGCTCCTGACGAATCGGGCCTGTTTCAAATAAATGGCGTTCAAAATCCGTCTCCGGTTCAACACCCGGCACTTCTTTTGGCTTGCCGTTTTCGTCAATCGCGACCATCGTTACGAATGATTCCGTCGTTAATTTCTTTGCACCTGTTTTAATATTTCTTGATACAACCCGTACATATACTTCCATCGAAGTACGACCTGTCCCGGATACGACAGCTTCCAACTCAATCATATCACCTGCATAGGCAGAGGATACGAAATCTACTGAGTCAAAAGAAGCAGTAACGACTTCACCTTGGCAATGTTTCATTGCAGCAATCGCCGCAATTTCATCAATATATGCTAACACTTTCCCCCCGAATATCGATTGATGATGATTTGTATCAGGAGGTAGTACTAATCGTGTTTGGATAGATTTTGAAAAGCTCATAGGCAGAGTATTTTTCATAACCTTCCTCCTTTCTAGACTACACTCCATGTTACTATTCAGAAGATGGAAGTGCTAGTACAAACTATTCATAATTCAACTTCATTGTAATGAATTTCAAATCAGTCATTTCTTCCACTGCATATTTAATGCCCTCTTTGCCGTAGCCGCTCATTTTGACGCCACCATACGGCATATTGTCTACACGGAATGTCGGAATATCGTTAATGATGACTGCGCCTGCTTCAATTTCTTCAGCAGCTTGCATCGCATCTGTTAATACATTTGTGTATATCCCCGCGTTTAACGCAAGCTCCGAACTGTTGACAAGGGCAATTGCCTCGTTCAGCGTTTCATATGGCACAATGGAGACAATCGGTGCAAAAGTTTCCTCACAAACAATTCTCATATCAGGCTTCACATTCGTCATGACAGTTGGAGAGCAAGTGCGTTCTGTAAATTCTGCTCCTGCTGCAACCGTAGCACCTTGTTGTTTTGCCTCTTCAATCCAGCTTTTTATACGGCTGACTTCATCGGGGTGAATCATTGCACTGACATCAGTTTTCTCGTCATGCGGATCTCCGACAACTAGTTTCTTTGTCTCTTCAACAAATAATTTTGTAAACGCCTCATAAATGGAAGTATGGACATAAATGCGTTGCAATGAAATACATACTTGTCCGGCAAATCCAAATGCACCGCCTACGCCACGTTTCATAATTTTTTCAAGCGGTGTTGAAGGTTCTACAATGAGTGCCGCATTTGAACCAAGCTCTAGAGTAATTTTTCGCAAGCCGACTTTTTCTTTTATTTTTAGGCCTACCGCACCACTACCTGTAAATGTCACTTTTTTTACAAGAGGATGTGTGACAAGTGTTTCGCTCAATTCCCCGCCGCTGCCTGTGACAATTTGCAATGCGCCATCCGGTAAACCTGCTTCTTTGAAAATTTCCGCCATTGCAAGTGCACTTAACGGAGTTTGGGATGCAGGTTTTAATACAACTGTATTCCCTACAGCAAAGGCTGGCCCTAATTTATGGGCTACTAGATTAAATGGAAAATTAAACGGTGTAATCGCAGAAACTACGCCTAATGGAACTCGCTTCGTATAACCGATTCTGTCTTTTACACCTGGTGCTGCATCCATTGGAATTGTTTCACCTGTACTTTGTTTTGCTGCTTCTGCTGCAAATTGATAAGTCGCAATCGTACGGTCCAGTTCTGCAATGCCTGCTGATATTGGTTTTGCTGCTTCATCTGCCAAGATTTTTGCAAGCTCTTGTTTACGTTCTCTCATGATCGTGACGACTTTGTATAAAATTTCCGCGCGTTCATATGCAGTCGTTTTTTTGAATGACTGGAATGTTTCATGTGCACCTTCAATGGCACGCTCCACATCCGCTGCCGTTGCTTTTGCTACATTTGCAAGCACTTCTCCCGTATAAGGTGCTGTTAACTCTGTTGTTTCATTCGTACTTTCCCATTTGCCGTTAATCCACAATTTTGTCTGTTTCATTTAATTCACTCCTCACTATTGTTTACCCAAATTAAAAAAATATATCGAGAATATCGATTGCCAATAAAATTGGAACATCACCTATATAATCGCTTATCGCAAGAGCCTGCATAAACAATAGACTATCGTTGAATTCGGATAGCGTATCATTTTCCACTAAATTTTTCAGTACATACTGGGCAGCGGTCATTAAAGCATACGCTTGCATCTCATTAAACATCGGTAGCTTAATGAGTGCATGTTCCATTTCTACAATTTCACCGACAACTTCCGATGTAGCCCCCGCTAAAGCAAGCAAAGCTAAATATGGATAAAAACTTTTCTTCACTTTCACGCCACTATTTATAAAAGACTGCTTCATCGCAACTACATAATCAACTAATACAGGCTGAAATTCCTCGTCATACAATGGCAATAGCTGCGTCATTGCCTGCAGCGCATCCCCGTTTTTAAAATCTTTACTGTGCAATGCATCATAGTATTTCCGCATTGTTTCGGCGAGCTTAACCGGGTCGCCTTGCTTCTTCGTCAGTAATACCGCATATGGAATATCATCTTTGCCCGTCAGGAAGTAATGATGCTTTTTCATTTCGTCATGTAAAATTTTTGCTGATTTTGCATGTGCTTCGTCCATTAAAAAAATGGCTGCAATTCTTTGATAACCGCTGCTTTTAAATCCTGCGTTCAACAATGCCTTTTCATTTAACTCTACTCGCTGAAGCTCCTGTTCAGGCTGAGGATGCAATACGAAATGGGCTAACATTTTATACGTTAAAACCGACTTATTTGACGGTGTAGAAAAAAACTCAAAGAATGATTGCTTGGATTTTTGATTATGTATATCTTTTACATTCCTCTCAAATAAAGGACCATTAAATGTTTCACGTGAAAATGTAAATTGTACCGCTAACGGTATCCGGGCATTACTTTGAACATCCGACCCGAAAAATAGCTCCATCCGTTCATTATTATTTTTAAGTAATTGTATAAAAGCTGTCCGATCCATCAGTTCACACTCCCACTTATGATTATACGCCTAAAATTTTGAAGTGAAAAAAATTTGCTTATATCCATAACAAAAAGGGAATGCTGATTGTCGGACCAGCATTCCCTTTTACAAAATTATACTTGAAGGTCATTAAGCTCTTCTTTTGTGAAAGCCCTTGATCTGGATAAAAAGCGCTTCCCTTCAACGCCTTCCAATGAAAACATTCCACCACGTCCATCGACTACATCAATAATAATCTGTGTATGCTTCCAATAATCATATTGGTTTTTGTGCATATAGAATGGACTCCCGCCAATATGGCCAAGCAATATATCCTGGTTGCCGACAATTAAATCGCCATCCGGATAGCACATTGGGGACGAACCATCACAGCATCCCCCGGATTGGTGGAACATAATCGGTCCGTGGCGTTCTTTCAACTTCTTAATCAATTGTAGTGCTGCATCGGTTGCAATAACGCGTTCAACCAAATTTTGCACCCCCTCTCTTAGAAGAAGCCTAGGCGGTTTTCATCATAGCTGACTAAAAGGTTTTTCGTTTGTTGGTAATGGCTTAACATCATTTTATGTGTTTCGCGTCCAATACCACTCATTTTGTAGCCGCCGAATGCAGCATGTGCCGGATATGCATGGTAGCAGTTCGTCCATACACGTCCTGCCTGAATGCCTCGACCGAAGCGGTAAGCAGTATTCATATCGCGTGTCCAAACACCTGATCCCAATCCGTATAATGTATCATTTGCGATTTCCAAAGCTTCTTCTTTCGTTTTAAATGTTGTTACAGCAACAACCGGACCGAAAATTTCTTCTTGGAAAATTCGCATTTTATTATGACCTTTAAATACAGTCGGCTTAATATAGTAACCGTCTGCAAAATCGCCGCCTAAATCATTTTTCTCGCCGCCGATTAAGCATTCCGCACCTTCTTCTTTACCGATTTGTAAATAAGATTGAATTTTCTCCATTTGTTCTGATGATGCCTGAGCACCCATCATTGTATCTGTATCTAAAGGGTTACCTGTTTTAATTGCTTCTACGCGCTTTAATACGCGCTCCATAAATTTCTCGTAAATTGATTCCTGAATAAGTGCACGAGAAGGACATGTACATACTTCACCTTGGTTTAAAGCGAATAATACAAAGCCTTCTACCGCTTTATCCAAAAATGCATCGTCTGCATCCATAATATCCTCAAAGAAAATGTTCGGTGATTTACCGCCCAATTCGAGAGTAACCGGAATCAGATTTTGTGATGCATATTGCATAATAAGGCGGCCTGTCGTCGTCTCACCGGTAAACGCAATTTTACCAATGCGCGGATTCGAAGCTAAAGGCTTTCCTGCTTCCAAACCGAAGCCATTCACAACATTCAGCACACCCGGCGGAAGTAAATCTTCAATAAGTTCAACAAGCACTAAAATGGATGCTGGTGTTTGCTCAGCTGGTTTTAATACGACACAGTTTCCTGCAGCTAAAGCAGGTGCCAATTTCCAGATTGCCATCAATAACGGGAAGTTCCATGGAATAATTTGTCCAACTACACCGATCGGCTCATGGAAGTGATAGGCTACTGTATTTTCATCGATCTGACTAAGAGACCCTTCCTGTGCGCGTAAAGCACCAGCAAAGTAGCGGAAGTGATCAATGCCCAATGGTAAATCTGCATTCAATGTTTCACGTACTGCCTTACCGTTATCCCATGTTTCTGCAACGGCCAGCATTTCTAAATTCTGTTCCATGCGATCTGCAATTTTTAGTAAAATATTCGAGCGCTCAGTTGCCGATGTCTTCCCCCAGGCATCTTTTGCTGCATGGGCTGCATCTAAAGCAAGCTCGATGTCTTCTTCCGTAGAACGCGCTACTTTAGTAAATACTTTACCCGTTACAGGTGTTACATTGTCGAAGTACTCCCCTTTTACTGGCGGTGTCCATTTACCACCGATAAAGTTGTCGTAACGCTCCTTGAAATTTACTAATGCGCCATCCGTATTTGGATTTTGATACACTGCTGCCATTGAAATTTCTCCCCTTTGCACAAATTATAGTGACCATACCTTCTCATAAAAAGGCCATGCTGAAATTCATGCTGTAAAACTCACTCTTCTGTGAGAGGTACCTTCATTTACTATATTGTCAGAAAAGTGGAATCATTTCAAATATTAAACTACAATTTTCTGATTATTTTATTATTCTCTACTCTGATATACTGAAAATGAAGGAATACTATAATAAAAATGTATAAAACGGGTAAATTCCAGTAAATATAGGTTTAGTTATAATACAAAGAAGCATCATTTGGAAAGAAGTATTACAAAATTACAGATACACTCATGTATACTGAAGATATTCTATTAGTAGGTGAAAAATTATGAGAATCAATAAATTTTTAGCAGAAACAGGCATCGTGTCCCGTCGCGGTGCAGATAAATGGGTAGAAGACGGTCGTGTAAAAATCAATGGGGTTTTGGCGACAAACGGCAGCCAAGTTGAAACAGGTGATGAAGTATTAGTTGACGGCAAGCCTGTAAAAAGACAGGAAGAATTAGTCTACATTGTACTGAACAAGCCTGTCGGAATTACGAGTACAACGGAAAAGCAGATCGAAGGAAATGTTGTGGATTTTGTAAACCACCCGCTGCGTATTTTCCATATCGGACGTCTGGATAAAGATTCAGAAGGTTTACTGCTTCTTACGAATGACGGAGATATCGTCAATGAAATTTTACGGGCAGAAAACCATCATGAAAAGGAATATGTTGTACAGGTGGACAAGCCGATTACCGATCAATTTATCCATGATATGAGCTCAGGCGTAGAGATTTTAGATACAACGACATTACCTTGCCGAGTAGAAAAGGTTTCCTCAAAAGTATTTAAAATTATTTTAGAGCAAGGGTTAAATCGCCAAATTCGTCGAATGTGTTCCGCTCTTGGCTATTCGGTACAGCGATTACAGCGTATTCGAATAATGAATATTCATATCGGCAATTTAAAAGTCGGCCAGTGGCGTGACCTTACAGATAAAGAAAGAAATGAACTGTTCCAATTATTGAACTACACACCAAAGCAATAAGGACTGTTCTCATGTTTTGAACGTTCCTTTATATGCAAAGGGGGTATCATCATGCTGACAATAAAACCAACGGAAAACTTAACAGGATTAACGGTAAGTGGAGACTATTGGGATTTAGATGATGTGATTCATGCAATTTATGAAGTAATCGGGGAAGAAAAACGCTACTTTCATTATGAGGGAGTAAGGCAGCGCTTATTATCGTTTTGTTTAAAATTGCGCCAGGCTTCCAAAGGGGAACATCAGATTGACTTCGTGCCGAATGGTATGAATAAAGAGACGAAAAAGAAAATGAATGCCATTATCCCTGAACGAAACATTTATTACGGGGTCAATTTTTTATTACCTGAGCTCGTTTTTGCAGCACTGGCATTAAATGATTTCATTTCTCTTTATAAAAAGACTATAAATAATTCGGAGTGGAGCATCGCTGTTACATCGGTCCGTAAATTCCAAGCACTTGTTGCTGATGCGATTGCCTCTTTCATGACAAAGGAGCATTATGTGGCGTTTTTAACGGGGCTTCATACAAAATCACCATTGTTCCATCAGTATGCAACGCAGTATGTTGATATTTTAAATTTGGAGTATTTATCATTATCCAAAGAGGAACGTGCAGAATATATTACACCGTTTGCTTTACGCTTTTTAACAGAGGATGAGACATATAAAGTGCTTATTCAGCAGCTTTTAGGGGTGACAAGCATTTCAAAGCAGCCATTCCATGAAGTGGAGCTCACATTCAAATATCCGGAAGAGGATACCATCGTGTGGTAGCCTTTGCAGGAGTCTATAAAGATAACTCATCTTAAACCAAAACCACCATTTCCCTTAAAGAGAAAAATGGTGGTTTCTTGCTGTATCAAAATAATTTCATCCTAATCCTGTTTTTATAATCCGCCTAAATAAGCGGCTCTTACTTCATCGCTTTCCTGCAGTTCTTTTGCTGAACCTGTCAGGACGATTTTACCTGTTTCCAAAACGTAGGCGCGGTGGGCAACCGATAACGCCATATGTGCGTTTTGCTCTACAAGCAGTACCGTCACGCCTTCTTTGTTGACCATTTCAATAATGTTGAAGATGTTTTTTACCATAAGCGGTGCAAGACCCATTGATGGCTCATCCATAATGATCAGCTTCGGCTTAGCCATTAGAGCCCTGCCCATCGCAAGCATTTGCTGTTCACCGCCTGATAGCGTCCCTGAAAGCTGTTTTCGTCGTTCTAACAAACGGGGGAACAACTCAAATACATGGTTTAAATCCTTCTTGATAGCCTCTCTGTCATTTCGTAAATAGGCACCCAATTCCAGATTTTCCTCCACTGTCATATTTGAGAATACACGGCGGCCTTCCGGTACATGGGAGATTCCTGCTTTCACAATTGATTGTGCGGGCTTTCCGGCAATTGTCGTACCTAAATATTCAATCGAGCCGCGCTTTGGTTTCAGTAAACCTGAAATTGTTTTTAGCAATGTGCTTTTTCCTGCCCCATTGGCACCGATCAGTGTAACAATTTCACCTTCTTTTACTTCGAGGGAGATTCCTTTCAATGCTTGGATATTACCATAGAAAACGTCGATATCATTGATTAATAGCATATTATTCTGTAACCTCCTCACCTAAGTACGCTTCAATTACTTTCGGGTTTGAACGTATTTCTTCAGGTGTCCCATCAGCAATCAATTGTCCGTGGTCAAGCACGTAAATCCGTTCGCAAATCCCCATAACCAGGTTCATATCATGTTCGATCAATAAAATCGTTAAATCAAATTCCTTACGAATAAAAGCAATAAGCTCCATTAAATCATGTGTTTCCTTGGCATTCATCCCTGCTGCCGGTTCATCCAGCAATAATAGCTTTGGTGCTGCAGCCAATGCCCGGGCAATTTCAAGACGGCGCTGCATTCCGTATGGCAAGTTTTTCGCAAGCTCATCACGGTATACATCAAGCCCGAAAATTTTCAAAAATGCCAATGACTCCTGTTCCATTTTCTCTTCGCCTTTAAAGTGGCTTGGTAAACGGAAAATGCTCGAAACTAAATTATGTTTTGCCAAGCCATGGTTTGCGACCTTTACATTATCCAGTACAGATAACTCTTTAAATAGGCGGATATTCTGGAATGTCCGGCTAATTCCTTGGCGTGTTACTTTATATGGATCCAGGCCGCCAATTGCTTTTCCATTGAATAGAATTGTGCCTTCGGTTGGAGTATAAACCCCTGTCAGCATATTAAACGTTGTTGTTTTTCCTGCACCATTCGGGCCGATTAAACCAATCAACTCTCCTTGATTCAAATGCATTTCTACATTTTGAACAGCCTTTAAACCACCAAACTGAATACCTAGCTTTTCTACTTTTAGAAGTGCACTGCTCATACGCGTGTACCTCCTTTTTTACCAAACTTGAAGTATGCTGTAATCTCTTTTGAACCTAATAAACCTGTCGGACGGTATAGCATAACCAATATTAAAATCAGTGAGTA
>Ga0079224_100007066_pt1 | contig 14992 bp, 9 predicted proteins | sample Stecom2015_FD_80414 | JGI IMG/M metagenome (GOLD analysis project Ga0079224, IMG submission 80414) | Agricultural soil microbial communities from Utah to study Nitrogen management - Steer compost 2015 | ecosystem: Environmental > Terrestrial > Soil > Agricultural land | place: USA: Utah...
GTACGTGTGATGGAATTGCTTGGAACCAAAGCAAAGACTTTCAAGGCTGTGGAGAAGTTGGATGCACTGCCGGAAGTGTCGAAAATCCGGTTTCCTGAAGTGACGTGTCGCGCCATGAATATTCCGCCGTTGGACGGGATCGCCGACAACTCGTTCGATACGGTGATTAGCTTTCAGGTCATTGAGCATATTAAGGATGATAAGCTCTTCCTTGAGGAAATTTACCGTGTGCTCCGACCCGGCGGTGTCGCGTTGATAACTACGCCAAATCGTTCCATGTCGCTTACGCGGAATCCGTGGCACGTACGGGAGTACCTGCCTGCAGAGCTGAAAACACTCGCTGCCGGAATCTTCCCGCGTGTGGAATTGAAAGGAATCACCGGAAACGCCAAGGTTATGGCCTACTACGAACAGAATAAGAAAGCTGTTGAAAAGATCACACGCTTTGACATTTTCAAATTACAGTATCGTCTTCCTGCCGCCTTACTGCGTATTCCGTACGAAATTCTTAATCGCTGGAACCGCAACAAGCTTCACAAGAGCAACGATTCCCTTGTTCAGGACATTCGCCACGAAGATTACATTCCCGTAACGGATACCCGCGACGCGCTGGACCTCCTCCTGATTGTCCGAAAATAGGTCGCATAGATCACGCTTTCCGGCATGCCTGTATTCATGTAATATCTGGGCTGTCATTCAACCGTGAAAAAAGTCGATTTTAATACCTTTGTCTACTCACTCATCTGACTATGCGGTACAAGGTATTTATATTGTTCGTTCTCAGCTCATTTGTTGCCCATGCACAAAAACCTGACAGCGTCATGCAGGTTCAATGGGAAGCTGCCAATCAGGCCCTCAAACAGGGTGACTTTTCAGGAGCAACCAGTCAATTCACGAAGCTTATCGACAATGGATTTCCCAATAAGGAAGTTTATGCAAAGCGCGGTCTTGCTTATTACAACCTGAAGGAATACAACAAAGCCAAGGCCGATCTCGACGAAGCTGTCAAGTCACGAATTCAGTCAGCGGAATTGTATGAAAGCCGCGGTAACACGCGATACTATCTTGATGACTTTCAGGGTGCGGCCTCTGACCTCGAAAAAGCGGTTGGCATGGGTGCCTCAACTCCGTCTACGCTGGGCAATCTCGGTAACGCGAAGTTCCGGCTCGAGAATTACCGTGAGGCCATGACCTGGTACGACAAGGCAATCGCCGGAGGGGAAAGCAGTAATGCAATTCTCTTTAACAACCGGGGCAAGGCAAAAACAATGATGAAAGAATATAAACTTGCTCTGCCTGACTTCGACAAAGCACTTGCACTTAAGCCTAATTATCACAAGGCAACTGAAAACAGGGCCGATGCACGTTTCCTTACGGGTGACTGGAAGGGGAGTATTTCGGATTATGAAAAACTTATCGCGTCCGGAAGAAATGACGTGGAAATTCTGACGCGTGTCGGCGAGGCAAAGTTTAAACTGGTGGATTACAGTGGCGCGGCTTCTGCACTTGACCAGGTTATCGCAAAAGGCGTTCGTGAAAAGTCTGTCTTCACAATGCATGGACTAAGTCACGCGAACAACAACAATTGCACGGAAGCGGCGAAGAGTTTGTCCGCCGCAGTTTCCCTTGGTGCTGGTGATAAAGACGTACTTTATGCACTCGGTGTTTGCCAGTACAAAAACAACGATAAAAAGGCGAGCATTGAAACGCTTAACCGTGCCGTTGCTGCCGGAGTAAACACGAAGGAAGTGTTCTTCTACAAAGGTGATGCGGAATTTACCGAGAAAGATCACGACAATGCGCTGAAGGATCTCGAAAAGGCTGTCTCATTGGGATGGAGTGATCCCGCAGTTTTTAAGACTCTGGGTGACCTTAAGTTTGTGAAACAGGATTTCAACGGGGCGATTAAGAATTATGACCAGGCCGTTAACGGTGGCGTGTCCGATCCCATCCTTTTTAACAACCGCGGTAAGGCCAAAGCAAATAACAAGGACTACGCAGGAGCAATTCCCGACTTCAACAAGGCATTGCAACTTCGCGCTGATTTCCAAAAGGCATTGGAGAACCGCGCCGAAGCATATTTTCTTGCCGGGAATCATTCGGAAGCAGCAGATGATTATCAGAAACTTATTGCAGGCGGTAGAGCAGATGTAGAGTTCTTTCAACGCGCCGGTGTTTCAAAGTATCAACTTAAAGACTACAAGGCTGCTGCCGATTTTCTTAAACAGGCGAATGACAAAGGAGCTAAAGACCAGGATACTTATAAGATGCTCGGGTTGAGCAATGCCGCCTTAGGTAATTGCGCCGAAGCGGTGAAACATCTTTCGGCTGCCATCTCGCTTGGTGCAACTGATAAGGAGGTGTACACACAAGCCGGACTTTGCCAGTTTCAAAACAAGAACTATGCGGAGGCGGTCGTCGCCCTCGATGGTGCCGTGAAGGCAGGTGCTTCGGGTAAAGAACTTTTCGCTGCGCGCGGGAATGCAATGTATTACCAAAAGAATTCTGATGGTGCTTTGCAGGACCTTGAAAAAGCAATCGCAGCGGGCCAGTCTGACGTTGAGACTCTCGGTAACCTGGCCAGAATCAAGTTCTCGAAACGCGATTACAGCGGCGCTATAAAACATCTCGATGCTGCTATACGTGTGTCAGAATCAAAAGACGCTTCACTGATTTACTTGCGGGGGCAGGCGCGACTCGAGTCGGGAGATGCTCAGGCTTCACTCGCTGATTTTGATAAAGCCATCCAAATTAATAGTGCATTGACCGATGCTTACAGCGGCAGAGGCAAAGCACGCTTTGCACTGAAGAATTATGAAGGGGCTCTTGCAGACCTTGAAAAAATTCCGCAGGAGTCTGTAACAGCAGAAACTTCGGGAATGATGGGTACTTCGGCGTGGCTGACGAAAGATTCCGGGAAAGCAGCAAAATATCTGGAGGCTGCGCTTAAACAAGGATCGAAGGAGCCAAAAGTTCTACTATATGCCGGATACGCCAGAGCAGGGGCGGGCGATCACAAAGGAGCGATCATGGCACTTTCCGGTGCTGAAAGTGCAGGCGAAAAGGAACCCCAACTTTTTCTTGTCCGTGGGAAAGCATACTACAACGAGAATAATCACACTGCGGCAGTTGCCGATCTGAAGAAGGTTGAAAACGACTTCTCAGGCGATATCGATGTGATAGAAAAACTCGCACTTGCACACCTGGCACTCAAGCAGGAGGATGATGCATCAACCTACCTCGAGAAAGCACTTAAACTTAACACAACCAATAAAGACATACTCTTTCAGCTGGGTAACGCGCGTTTTCGCAAGAACGATTTCGCAGGAGCAATTGATGCTTATGACCGTGCAATCAAGGCCGGTGCTAACGATGAGATCATTTACAACAACCGTGGAAAGGCAAAACTTAATGCGGGACAGGTAACTGAATCAGTTGCTGATTTCGATCGTGCATTAACAATCAAGTCCGACTACGTTCAGGCGTTGAGGAACCGCGGTAAAGCGCGCCACGAATTAAAAGATTATGCGGCTGCGATTAAGGACCTGGCAATTCTCGTTGCCCGGAATGAAGCAGGTGCGGAAGAGTTGTATCTGTTGGGGCACTCCCGGTATGAAACCAAAGACTACAAAGCAGCAATAACCGACCTCAGCAAGGCAATTGAGGGCGGAGTGAAAGAACCGCGTGCGTATGCCTTCCGTGGTTACTCGCATGCTGAATTGAAAGCGTATGACAAGGCAGTGCCAGATTTGTCGAAAGCAATTGACGCCGGCGTAACAGATGCGGAGCTGTACTTCAAAAGAGGTGAATGCAAGTACATGCTCGACGACCTGGCCAATGCACTGCCTGACCTTGACAAGGCCATCACTACGGGGATTACCACCGCTGTCGCTTATGACATGCGTGGGCACTGCCGCTATAGTGCAAAACAGTTCGATCAGGCCGCAGCAGATTTCGATCAGGCAATCCGAGCTGACCCCAATCTTGGTTCAGCGTGGTTTCACCGGGGCGATGTCCGGTTCGTCGCGGGCAACTACAAGGCGGCAGTAGAAGACTACGACAAGGCAATCTCATTGGGCTGGAGAGACCCTGTTTTGTATAATAATCGCGGTAAAGCGCATTTTAATCTGGAAAATTACAGTAGCGCAGTACCTGATTTTTCGGAGGCAATCAAGCGGAAACCTGACTATGGAAAAGCGTTCGAGAACCGGGCGCAGACCTATATCAAATTAAACAAACGTGAGGAGGCTTCGCGTGATTTCAGGGAGGTTGAAAAGCTTCTTTCGAAACCATCCGCCGACCTCTTTCGCGAAATGGCGGAGAACTACTATGAGTTAAAGAAGTTTGCCCTTGCCCGCGAGTATTACGATCGTGTCATTGCTGCCGGTGTAAAAGACAAAGAAATATACTATCGACGTGGTCTCATGCAGCTCGAAGACGAAGCTTTCTCTGAAGCGATAAAGGATTTCGAAAACGCAATTAAAGCTGGTGAAAACAGTGCTGCTCTTTACATCAATCGAGCGCGTGCTTATCTGGGAATGGATGATGTTAAATCTGCTGTATTGGATTTGAACAAAGCCCTTGAGATTGAGCCCAAGAACATTGACGCGCGCTTTAATCGTGCGTTGATAAAGGAAGGCATGGAGGACTATGAAGGTGCGCTCCTCGATTACAATCAAGTGTTGATGGCAAATCCGGGCGATGCTGTGGCATACTACAACAGAGCAAACTGCCGGGCTGGACTTGACGATCATGGGGCAGGGATTTCCGACCTTGATGAAGCAATCAAACTTGAACCGAAGAACGCATCATACTATAAGCAGCGCGGAAATTTCTATTACCAGATTCAGCAACGTGATAAGGCGTGTTTCGACTGGCGAAAGGCGGTCGAGTTAGGTGACGCCAAGGCGCGGTTCCAGCTCGATCAGTATTGCAAGAAGTAGGCGTCAATGGATTCTCCGGAACTTTCGCATCGAATCTTACACGCATTAGTTGGACCCCGATCACACTTTTTTCAGGGAGCAATTTCCTCACATCTTTGTGATGTCGATTGGCAATTGAGCCGGGCAAAACCAGGCAACATGCCAGGAGACTCAAAAGAGCATCATTTGGATTAGGGTTAACATACTATTAAGTTTAGGGTTAAAGGTGCGAAAATTGCTTCGGAAGAAATTCCGGAGCATTTTCATTTTTGGGGCTTGGTCGTTATTATGAACCATTCATCGAATGCCGGGCAATTTTCTTTGTTAAATGCAGTTTAGTCAGATATGAAGCTGCTGTCATTTATAATCTTCTTTACTTGCTTTGTATTCATTGCTGGTTTTTCCCAGGCGAGAAAGCAGAGGTCAGACAACCAGGAAATGATGTTTGGCGAAACTCCATCGTCTCTCCATCCCGGAGAGCAGCGAAAGGAGTCGAAATCACGGGCCTCAAAATCTTCGAAAAAGAAAGTAGCGCAGAGGACTGGTCGCGATCTTGAGAAGGAATATTATGATCGTGTGCTGGCGGTGGCCAAAGCCAGAGAGAAGGCTGCGCGTATCATGGAAAAACCTCAGTATTCCGATCCCAGTTATTTTGGCCACAAACGCAAGCCTAAGAAAAGACCTCCACACAAAATGAAGTACTGCCGCGAGTGCGGCATCCGGCACTAGGCAGCGCTTACACGAACAATAGTTCGGTTGCACAAACTGCAATGTTCATTGTACATTGCGTGTCATGAGCATTGCTTCCTACCTTGAACATACCAATCTGACACCCACCTTAACAGACGGGGACATCGACCGGTTGGTGGAGGAAGCTGTTGAACACAATCTTCTTGGTATTTGTGTACCACCATTCTGGGTCAAACGTGCCCGACGTGAAGTTGGCTCCCGAAGTCCGCTCGTCGTTACCGTTGCAGGCTTTCCATTGGGGTATTCGATGACAGAAACCAAGCTCGACGAAATTAGCCGCGCCATTGACAACGGAGCTGACGAAGTTGATATCGTCTTGAACATATCGGCTTTCAAAACCGGAATGCCGTGGGTTAAAGTTGAAGTGGCAAAGTGCAGCAAGCTTCTGCACGAAAATCAAAAAGTGCTTAAGGTTATTATTGAAACCGCATATCTGACTGACGACGAAGTTGTGTCTGCGAGTAAACTTTGCGCAGATGCTGGAGCAGACTTCGTTAAGACGTCAACCGGATTTGCTCCTTCAGGCGCGAACGCAAAACATATAATGCTGATGAGACAGGCACTTCCTGATTCAGTTGGCATAAAAGCATCCGGAGGTATTAAGACATTGGAATCCGCAAGAGATATGATTGCAGCGGGTGCCACTCGTATTGGAACGTCTTCGGGCGTCGCCATTGTTAATGAAGAAAAACTACACCAACCATAAACCCTATCCATTAAAATGAGTGCATTGATGACTCCTTCTGTAACTGATATTTTCCCTGAAGAGAACGCCATACCGGAGCAGTACCGGCTTGGTGCTCCCATCGAACAACGTGAGTTTCTCATCAACGGTGAATTGAGAAGCTGGGATGGAAAACTGAACCCGGTCATAAGTCCGGTTTGTGTTCGCCAGGGTGAAACGCTTAAACAGGTAGTTATTGGAAGTACTCCACTGCTTACGAGCAAAGAATCACTCGAGGCGCTGGACGCGGCCGTTGCAGCATACGATCTCGGTCATGGCTATTGGCCAACACTGAGTGTTATGGCCCGTATTGAACACGTTGAGAAATTCCTTGCTGAGATGATAACGAAGCGCGCGGAAGTGGTAAAGCTACTCATGTGGGAGATTGGTAAAACACTAAAGGATTCTGAAAAGGAATTTGATCGCACATGCGATTATATCCGCGACACTATTCATGCCTATAAGGAACTCGATCGCAATTCGGCGAAGCTCGTCGAAGAGCAGGGGTTCATGGCGCAAATCCGTCGCGTGCCCCTGGGTGTATCTTTATGCATGGGACCGTATAATTATCCGCTGAACGAAACGTTCACGACGCTTATCCCTGCACTGATCATGGGTAATACTGTTGTGTTCAAGCCTGCAAAGTACGGCGTGCTACTGATACGACCGTTGCTCGAAGCATTCAGGACCAGCTTCCCTGCCGGCGTGATCAACATTATTTATGGAAGGGGAAGAGAGACCGTAGGAGCACTGATGGAAAGTGGCAGGATCGATGTGTTTGCATTCATAGGTACGAACAAGGGTGCCAACGACTTGAAGAGACTTCATCCAAAGCCGCACAGACTGAAATCGATTCTCGGTCTTGATGCAAAGAACCCTGCGATTGTTCTTCCTGATGCTGATCTCGACAACGCCGTTTCTGAATGTGTAACCGGCAGTCTGTCGTTCAATGGTCAGCGATGCACCGCACTTAAGATCTTGCTCGTACACAAAGATGTTTTGGACGCGTTTGTTGAGAAATTTAATGCTGCAGTAAACAAACTAAAACCCGGCATGCCATGGGACGATGGCGTATCGCTGACCCCGCTGCCGGAGCCTGGTAAGGTTGATTACCTCCGCGAACTCGTTGAGGATGCGAAGAAGCACGGTGCAACTGTCCTGAATGAAGGAGGTGGTCAGTATGCTGAGACATTTTTCTACCCTGCAGTAATTTCTCCCGTAAACGAGAAAATGCGTCTTTATTACGAAGAGCAGTTTGGTCCTGTGGTTCCTATTCTGCCATTTGAAAACGACGACGAGGCAATACGCTATGTCGTTAACTCGAATTTTGGCCAACAGGTGAGTATCTTTGGTCAGGACAGCAAACGCGTTGCGCATCTTATGGATGCATTTGTCAACCAGGTTGGAAGAATTAACCTGAACACACTAAGTCAGCGCGGCCCGGACACTTTTCCGTTCAACGGACGAAAGGATTCTGCAGAAGGCACATTGTCAGTAGCGGATGCGTTGCGCGTATTTTCAATTCGCACACTGGTGGCAACGCGTTCTACGGAAAAGAACAAACAAATGCTGGCTAACATCATTCGCAACAGGGAGTCGGCGTTTTTAAGTACCGACTATATTATTTAGCGTGTCACAGAAAAACCTGAACATACTTGTAACGGGAAGGGTGCAGGGGGTGTTCTTCCGTGCGTCAACTGCTGATGTTGCACGTTCACTACATCTTACCGGCTGGGTTATGAATAAGCCTGACGGTTCTGTTTATATTGAGGCAGAGGGAGATGAGCGCGCACTTGAACAATTTGTGTCGTGGTGTAAACAAGGTCCGCCTGCGGCACGCGTTGAAAAATGCGGCGTCAGCGAAGGTCAGATAAAAGGCTACACGAGTTTCGAAATTCAACGCTGACAATATGGACGTTAAAGTAAAATTTCTGGGAGGTGCGGAAAGTGTTACCGGCTCACGGTATCTGATTACTATTGGTGATTTCCGGTTTCTTTTTGATTGCGGCCTTTTCCAGGGATTGAAGGAACTCCGGCTTCGGAACCGCGATGATTTTCCGGTTGATGTTGCTACGATCGATGCGATAGTCATAAGCCACGCTCATATTGATCACTCCGGTTACCTGCCGAAACTCGTAAAGGAGGGTTACAAAGGTCCTGTTTATTGCACGCCGCCAACCGCCGAATTAATGGAACTTCTTCTGCTTGATTCGGCAAAACTGCAGGAAGAAGAAGCAGAATACGCGCGAAAGAAGGGCTATTCAAAACATGAGAACCCGCAGGCGCTTTATTCGGAGGAAGACGCGCGTCTCACGTTTCCACTTTTCAAGACTGTTAAACTTGATCAGGAATTTTCGATTCACGATCGGGTGAAGGTCGTGTTTCGTGAGGCGGGCCATTTGTTAGGTTCGGCAATTACGGAGATCGAAATACGCGGCGATCGGGAAACAAAGAAGATCGTGTTCTCGGGCGACCTCGGCCGTTATAATCAGCAAATGATGAAAGACCCATACGCGGTCACCGACGCAGATGTCCTTTTTATTGAATCGACGTATGGCGACACCGATAACCCTGCTGTTAATCCCGAAGCTGATCTTGCGCGTATTGTAAACGCGGCGTTTGAACGTGATGGTGTACTCGTAATTCCCGCATTCGCGGTTGGACGTACGCAATCGCTGCTGTACCACTTACGCAAGCTGATGCAGGAAGACGTGATTCCCGATGTGCCTGTTTACGTCGACAGTCCCATGGCAATTTCAGCAACGTATTTATTTTATAAGTATCCCGCCTATCACCGGCTTCCGGTAACCACGAAAGACCTTGCTGCTGATATTGAGACCAACATGCTGGTTTTCGTTAAGTCAGGTGAGCATTCGAAAACGCTGAACGACATAAGAAGGCGTGCAATAATCATTTCGGCGAGCGGAATGATGACGGGCGGGCGAATACTGCACCATATGTTTCACAGGCTTAGAAACCCGCAGGATACGATCCTTATTTCAGGATACCAGGCAGAAGGTACCCGTGGACGGAAACTTCTTGAGGGCGAACCAACGATGAGAATTTATGGGGAGGACGTGCCGGTGAAGTGTACGGTTGAATTAATGACATCATTGTCCGGCCACGCCGACAGGCCGGAGTTGTTTCGGTGGATGGGCAACTTCCGTGATAAGCCGAAATTTACGTTTTGTGTGCATGGCGAAGGGGAGAAACTGAAGCGGTATGCGCAGGCGATACGCGACAAATTTGGATGGAACGTTATCGTCCCGAAGTACTTTGAATCTTTTGAATTGTTTTCGGGAATCTAGGCGACTTTTGTTCTGATAAGACCTTTTTGCGGGTCGAGTTTCACTTCAAAACATTTCGTAATGAAGGCGCTCATGCGCAATCCGGCCATCTGCGGCGTATAGTCATCGGGATAGAAGACGGTGAGTTCCAGTACTGCGCGGATGAAGTTTTCATGGAAGCAGGATTCTTTCACCCATTTTCGGAAAGTCGATTGCCATTCTTCGCTGTATTTCTCGTAGTCGTCGCGGCCGTCGAAGATGAACGTAAGCTGATTGTCGCTGTAATAAAGAAATCTGTATACACCGGACAGGATCAGATAGAATTCATGAAGTTGTTCGTAGTTGTCGGCAGCGTGTTCCTGAACTCTTACTGTTGTATCGTCAGATAGTCCCAGCGGGTTACAACGGAGGAGGTACTCAACCTTAACAAAGTCGACGAGATATTGAAGGAGGTCCGATTCCAGGTCCAGCTGAACCTGTTCAAGGATATAATTCTTATCGCGTGGAAAAAATTTTCTCAGCACGTTCTGGCGGTTTCACAAAAATATAGTGAAATGCCGAGATTTGAAAATTGAGGCGGAGATCAGTCTATCGGAACGTTCACGTGCCGCTCTGCATGATACGAAGATCGAACAAGCGGACCGGACTCGACGTAACGAAGGCCGCGTTTGAGTCCTTCTTCACGGTACATGTCAAATACCTCGGGATGAATAAACTCAGCCACTTCGAGGTGCATCTTCGTTGGCTGTAGATATTGGCCGAGTGTAAGTATGAGCAGGCCATTTTCGACGAGGTCGTCCATTGCCTTGAATACTTCCTCTTTCGTTTCACCGAGGCCAAGCATGATGCCTGACTTGGTTCGTTTCCCGGCTTCACGAGTTCTGCGGATTTGTTCGAGGCTGCGGTCGTATTTTGCCTGAGGTCGCACCATTCGATATAGCCGGCCAACGGTCTCCATATTGTGTGAAACTACTTCCTGGCCACCCTCGATCATTTTGTACAAAGCATCCCAGTTACCTTTCGTATCGGGTATCAGGGTTTCAATCGTTGTTTCAGGACTGAGTTTCTTGGTTTCGACAACAGTCTGATACCAGATTTCTGCGCCGCGATCTTTTAATTCATCACGGTTTACAGAGGTTATCACGGCGTGTTTGACGCCCATGAGTTTGATAGCTTCCGCGACGCGCTTCGGCTCTTCGACATCATATTCAGTAGGTCTGCCGGTCGCCACTGCGCAAAATGTGCAGCTGCGGGTGCATACATTGCCGAGAATCATGAACGTTGCAGTCCCCGCGCCCCAGCATTCGCCCATGTTAGGGCAATTACCGCTTTCACAGATCGTATGCAGTTTATGATCGTCCACCAGTCGGCGAACCTTGGCGTATTCAGGACCCACAGGAAGCTTGACGCGAAGCCAGTTCGGTTTGCGCTTCCGTTCTTCAGGAGAAATGACAGGCAGTTCGATCATGAAGTAAGCGTTAGTTAATACCCTATAGGGTAAATAAGGAATTTATTTTCCGATAAGTTCCTTGTACTGTTCGGCTGTAAGCAGACCGGAGCTGTCTCCGGAAATTTCCACTTTAATCATCCAGCCATCACCGTAGGGATCTTCGTTCACCTTTTCAGGATTTTTGTCGAGGGCGGGGTTAACCTCCAGTACTTTGCCGGCCACCGGCATGTAAAGATCAGAGACGGTTTTTACGGCTTCTACCGTTCCAAAGATTTCGTGCTCTGCGATGTCCTGCCCTACTGTTGTAATATCCACGTAGACGATATCGCCGAGTTCGCTTTGTGCAAAGTCAGTAATACCTACGGTAGCAGTAGTGCCTTCGATTTTCACCCATTCATGGTCTTTGGTGTACTTTAATCCTTCGGGAATGTTCATGGACTTGGTCGTTAAGAATTGAGTGTCAAAAATAACTGAAATATTGTTACGGTAACAATGAAGCGATCGCCCGGCGCTGTTGAGTCAGATTTTTGACCTTAAGGCGAATTTTTGATGGGAGATCTTTAAGAAAATAGAATTTTATTGGGCCAGACTGAATCGCACCTCAACCCCGAAGCGGGTGGTTGCTCTCCTTGAAGAAATGCTAATCAGCGGTTCATTGATGGTTCGTTCGAAATACATCTTGAGCATCAGTTTCTGATTTACGGTGTAACTGATGTTCGGACGAAGTTGGAAGTTTATGTTACCGTTTGTGACCTGGTCGTCCTCTTCAATCTTGCGCTGGATGGTTTTTGTGTTTCCTATAGTTGTATTTAATCTGAACGTCACATCATTCTTAAGCACGACCGTTCTTCCCTGTGACTTGAATGGCAGTTTCATGTTGTTCTTGGTGAATCCAAGTTCGAATGTGACGTCCCTGCTGTTGAGTTCGGTAATCTGAGCGTTGCTAACCGTTAGTGCAAGGTCGCGTTTTGTTTTGTACTGGAGGTTAGCCGTAACACGCCCCTTTGTGCGCACATTGACGCCGATAAGTGGATTAAATTGTTCGGATAGTATCACCGAACTGATAACGTATACCGGAATAAGCCTTCCATCGGATCCGATTTCACCAAAGTACCGCCGATTGTAATCCTCGACGCGGCGGTTCATATCCAGCTTGCTGCGATCTGCGTCAGGATTCTTGAAGAAGTCTCCTGAGCTGCTGTAGTTACTTACCGCGTACATACTTTGATAAGCATGTGAAATGGTCACCGATTGAAAGAGGTCTTTGAAAATCGGGATTTTTGACAGCCCTGTGTAATCGACGCGCCAGTTAGGAATAGGGTTCTTAGGGAATGGGCTCAACGAAACGGTAGCCGCGTTTTTTCCGGTATAGGCGGCAATGAACGCCGGAATGAGTACATCCTGTGCCTTGTCGTAGTCAAGTCCACCGCTCTCAATCCGGAATCGCTCACGCACGACATCGATATTCTTTTCGAAAGTATCAAAGACAGATGACTCTAGTTCGCTGTTCGACTTTTCGAATGCCGTCTTGATTGAGACGGTCGAAATCCGGTAGCTTCCGCTTCGGAATGGCGTGTAGCTGTCGAAACCGTTGTTGACACTCTGGTCATTGTCTTCATCCCATCGCCAGGTTTCGGAGAAGTTGGACTGTGTTTCCTTCTTTATGTCCAGCTGAATTTTCAGATCACGCGCAGGTTCGACATTGGCTCTGATGTTTAGATTCTCTGTTCGTGCCTGTGTGAACAGGCTGCTTAGTTCCTGCTTTTGAGCGAGCCAGTTGTTTCGGGCAGCGCGTTTGCGGATGTCGGGATTCTGATCACCGAGTACGAACTTCCACCCCGGCGAACTCCACGATTCATCCATGCCGAGGAATTTCGGAGTAACATTGAAGCCGGGCAGTATTGTTCCTTCAGCAATGGAGTACGTTCCGTTGATGGATTTAACGGACATCATCAGTTTAAAAAGGCTCTTAACAACGGATGGCATACCGGCTTTTCTCACAGTGTCCGGCTGTTGTTGTTGCGGCTGAGGACGTGCACCACCTTGTCTCGTCGGAGGAGGAGGTGTATTGATTTCCTTGAGGAAGCTAACCTTGTTGTAAAGTTTTACAAGGTCGAGCCGACCTGCGAAATTGCGTTCACGGCTGTTTTGTATTGTATTTTTAAAATCAAGGCTGTCAGGAATAGAAACCGGGGCACCGGGCAGATTGACTGGTCCCGCTTTCCAGGAATATGTAACCATGTGCCGGTAATCCGCGCCTATCCAATCCGTTATCGGAAACTTATCGAGAGGAAGTTTGTAGTTGGCGGTGACACTTTGGTCGAAATATTTCATACGACCGAACTTTTTCAGGTTATTAAGCACGGTATCGCGTTTTTCCTTCGTGTTAATGTCTCCATACGGTTCGTCGATGATAGCATTAACACGGGAATTGTACTCCAATGACAGACTCCGTGTAAGATCCCAACGCAGGTTGTATTGGCGGTTAAATGTAAAATACTTCAGGTAGTTCGGCCGGGATTCGGAAAACTCGCCGTTACCAATGGAGTTACGATAGATCGTCTTGCCAAAAGATCGCTCAAGATCAAAGCGCACGCCTATGTTACTTGGCATGAGGTTCAGGTTGAAATCCTTTATGACCTTCAGCCAGGGTGAATTGAGCTTTTGCGATTCCTTGAAGGGTTCAATACCTGTTGCCTTTGGACTAAACTGATATGAGATTGAACCGCGTTGTGTCTTTTGTAAACCGAGGGCCGTGGTAAAGCTTGTACGTACTGCCTCGCTGAATGAATAACTGAAAGCAAAGTTCTCAATGTCCCAGAGATGAGTCTTTGCATCAGGTCTTACTTTGACCTTTCGCACGTTGGTGAAGTTGAGACTTCGTCGGGTGGTCCTGTCCTGGATCAGCTTCAGATAATTATCCCGTCGTCGGCGTTCCTCAGGCGACGATTCATCGAATGAATGCAGCATGACATCGGTTTTCAGGTCCGGGTTGGCGGGATCATACTGGGGTGTAATCAAGGTGTTTTCGTAACCGACGAACATCGGAATTTTTATACCGTGTTCCCCCGGAATGAGTTTGTCGACGTTGATGTTTGCGGCAACGTCGTATGCAGTAGTTTCCTCGCGCGTTCGCTCAAATATTTTTGAACTCACGCTACCAAATCCGAAAGTAGTATGACGGAACGCACTTGTAATTGTAGCGAAGTCTGCCAGCTTGGCACTGAGCGTTGTATTGACAGCCCAACCTGCAGTGCGATTGAAATCCGTCACGCGTAATTCGTTTGCCCAGAGACACAATGAGTGTGACCTTCGATCGGGTGTGCTGGGATTTCGTACACCGATCATTACAACCTGAACCGAACTGAGATCGGGTCTTCCGACAATGCGGATGAGATGACGTCCGACCTGTTTCGGTGTCCGCGGGTATGGATCGCTAAGCGGATAGTTTGCGCGATCGCGTTGGGCTTTTAGTTCGTACAGTTCGTCAAAGGCGATGTCGATTTCGTTTTCCTCGGGCCATACTTCCCGTGCGTCGGTCGATGCGAGATCTTTTGAGATCTTCAGGGGAATTTCAATCTCGTAGTAGTTCTGATCGAAGTCTGTTCCAAGTCTGAGGAAGGCGTGCAACTCATCGTCGTTTGAATGGCTGTTCGCGTGAAGAAACATTTTAAGCCGTCCATAGTTGAACAGGTCCATAGAGAGATTCTTGTACATTGCACGTGCGTCCCCATCCTCCAGGTTGTCCACGCACATTTGCACCGACTGCTCGTTCAACAATGCAGAATTACTTGCAGCGACGTTTCGGTCGCGCAAAAATCCCGGGGGGAGCTGATAGGCTGATTTGTTACCTTCAACA
>Ga0079224_100007067_pt1 | contig 14991 bp, 15 predicted proteins | sample Stecom2015_FD_80414 | JGI IMG/M metagenome (GOLD analysis project Ga0079224, IMG submission 80414) | Agricultural soil microbial communities from Utah to study Nitrogen management - Steer compost 2015 | ecosystem: Environmental > Terrestrial > Soil > Agricultural land | place: USA: Utah...
CCGGTCGAGCTTCTGGCGGGTGCGCACGACCTCGGCGCCGGTACCGGTGCGGCGCAGGTGCTCGAGCCGGACCTGGCCCGCGCCGCGGGCGCCGGCCGCGGCTGATTCAAGCGAACGCCGCAGGGCCGCCGGATCGGCATGCTCCCTGCTGCCTTCGCGATACTTGACGATGAAGCGGTCGTGCCGGTCGGCGGACTGCAATCCGCTGAGGTTGACGCGCTCGCTGGCGGCGGCGCCGGCGGCGAACGAGGACAGGACCAGCGCGGTCATGGCGGCCAGCGCATGCGGGCGCATGCGGCGGCGTGAGTGCTTGGACATGGATTGGTACCCCGGGGTTGGACTGCGGCGTCTGGAGAGACGGACACGGGGCGCAGCGCGGGGCAAGGGGTACTGCGGACTACTTGACCGCACGGCGTCCCGACCGGATGCGGACTGACAATCTGCGTCCGCCAAATGACGCTAAGCGACAGGCCAGCCGCGGACAAGCGCCGCGGCGCCCATTCAGGCGCCCGCAGCATGACTTTAGTCACAGATCCGGACAATGGCCGCGGGGAACGGCGGCGGCAATTCGGCCGGATTCAGAACATCCCGGTTTCCAGGCGCGCGGCCTCGGACATCATGCTGGCGTTCCAGGGCGGATCGAAGACCAGTTCGACGTCGGCTTCGGACACCGTCGGGATCACCTCGAGCCGGCTGCGCACGTCGTCGACGATGATCTCGCCCATGCCGCAGCCCGGGGCGGTCAGGGTCATCTTCACCTCGACCGTGCGCTGGCCGTCGCCGACCGGCTTCACCACCGCCTCGTACACCAGGCCGAGGTCGACGATGTTGATCGGGATCTCCGGGTCGAAACAGGTGCGCAGCTGCTGCCAGACCAGCTTCTCCACCGCCGTCTCGTCGGCGCCGTCGGGCAGCTCGATCGGCGGCGGGACCTCCTTGCCGATCGCGTCCGCGTCCTGCCCCGAGATCCGGAACAGGTTGCCTTCCACGAACACCGTGTAGCTGCCGCCCAGCGCCTGGGTGATGTAGCCGGCGCTGCCGGCGGGCAGGGTCACCGGATCACCCTGCGGCACCAGGACGGCCGGGCAGTCGCGCTCGAAGCGGACGGGTTCGCTGGTTCTCGAATACATGGCGCATATTGTATCGCCCCGCCGCCGGGGCTGTATCCTGTCGCGCCCCCAGGCACCCGCGCGCAATGACCCCGACCCCGGCTCCATCCCCGCTTTGGATGACGGTGCTGCTGATGCTGCTGGGAATCGCCGGCTGCGTGGCGCTGTGGGTGCTGGTGTCGGTCTACACCGGCCGCCCCAGCAGCTGGATGGCGGTGGTGGCGGCGCTGGACGCCGCGCTGCTGCTGCGGCTGGCGCGGGTGCGTCCCGGCCCGTGGCGGGCGGCCTGGGCCGCGCTGGTGACGGGGGCCACGATCGTGGCCTCGACCTGGGTCGTGCTTGCCGGCCTGCTCGGGCGGATGCTGGGCCTGGCGCCGTGGGAAGCCGCGACGCGGCTGGGGGCCAGGCACGCCTGGGTGCTGGCCGAAACCACCCTTGGCCCAGCCGATTTCGCGTGGATGGCAGCCGGCATCGCGCTCGCCGCGCTGCTTTCGCGCTGACCGCGGCCCCGCCCGCTCAGTGCCCGCCGTCGAGCGCCTTGAGCTCGGCCACCAGGGCGTTGGCCATGTCGGCGCCGTCGCCGTAGAGCATGCGCGTGTTGTCGGCGTAGAACAGCGCGTTCTCGATCCCGGCGAAGCCGGTGCCCTTGCCGCGCTTGATGACGATGGTGTTCTTCGAATCCACCACGTCCAGGATCGGCATGCCGTAGATCGGGCTGGCCGGGTCGGTCTTCGCCACCGGGTTGACCACGTCGTTGGCCCCGATCACCAGGCTCACGTCGGTATTCCTGAATTCCGGGTTGATGTCGTCCATGTCCACGATCAGGTCGTACGGCACGCCGGCCTCGGCCAGCAGCACGTTCATGTGCCCCGGCATGCGCCCGGCCACCGGGTGGATCGCGAACTTCACCTTCACCCCGCGCTCGATCAGCTTCTGGCTCAGCTCCCAGATCTTGTGCTGGGCCTGGGCCACGGCCATGCCGTAGCCGGGTACGATCACCACCCGCTCGGCATAGGCCATCATCGCCGCCACGTCACCGGCCTCGATCGGCTTCTGGCTGCCCGCGATCTCCTGCGCCTGGCCGCCGCCGCCGAAACTGGAGAACAGCACCGACTTGATCGAGCGGTTCATGGCCTTGGCCATCAGCCGGGTGAGCAGGATGCCGGCCGCGCCGACCATCATGCCGGCGATGATCAGCGCCTCGTTGCCCAGCACGTAGCCCTCGAACGAGACCGCCAGGCCGGTGAACGCGTTGTACAGCGAGATCACCACCGGCATGTCGGCGCCCCCGATCGGCAGCGTCATCAGCACGCCCAGCGCCAGCGCCACCACGAAGAAGGCGATGATCCAGGGCACGCCGAGGGTCCACATGGCCAGGCCGCCAAGCACGATCGCGGCGACGAACACCAGGAAGTTGAACACCTGCATGCCCGGGAACGCGTAGCGCCTGTCCATGCGCCCGTCGAGCTTGGCCCAGGCGATCAGCGAGCCGGACAGCGCCACCGCGCCGATCAGCCCGCCGGCCACCGCCAGCAGCGGCGTCACCACCCCCGGGGACTGGCCGGCATCCGACCAGCGCAGCAGCTCCACCGCGCCGATCGCCGCCGCCGAGCCGCCGCCCAGGCCGTTGTACATCGCCACCATCTGCGGCATGTCGGTGATCGGCACCTTGCGGCCCGAATACCAGGCCAGCGCGCCGCCCACCGCGATCGCGAGCAGGATCAGGGCGATGTTCCCCAGGCCCGGCTGGAAGAACGTCACCACCGTGGCCAGCAGCATGCCCACGCCCGCCCACTGGATGCCGCTGCGCGCAGTGCGGGGCGAGGCCATGCGCTGCAATCCCAGCAGGAACAGGGCGGCCGCGACGAGGTAGCTGGCATCCACCAGCCATGCGGAGATCCCGGATCCGGCCGGGCTCATGTCGCGTCTTCCCCGCCGTCGCGCCTGCTGCTGGGCTTGAACATCTCCAGCATGCGCTCCGTCACCACGTAGCCGCCCGCGGCATTGGCCGCACCCATCGCCACGGCGATGAACCCGATGACCTTCTCCAGGGGGGTGTCGGCGTGCCCGAGCACGATCATGGCGCCGATCAGCACCGCCCCGTGGATGAAATTGGAACCCGACATCAGCGGGGTGTGCAGGATCACCGGCACCCGCGAGATGATCACGTGGCCGGCGATGGCAGCCAGCATGAAGATGTACAGCGCGGCGAATCCGTCCATCAGTCCCCGCTCCCGGCCGGTCGGCGTTGCCGGCATCATAACCGGACCTGAACCCGGCGCCAGCGCGTCAACCGCTGGCACGCACGCGCGTTGACATGACAGGCCCGATGGAAAGCAAGCCCCGTGGATGGCAGCCTGGCCAGGAAACACCCTGTTGCGCGGCAAGTGCGCGGCCCCGGCAGCCCGGGCGCCCGCGTTAAGCTCGTGCCGATGGACGATGCCCGCCCTCCTGCCGCCGCGGATGACCAGCCGCAGACGCTCGAGGATTTCCTGGCCGCGGTGCGCGGACGCGCGTTCCGGTTCGCGGAAACCGGCCTGCGCAACCGCGACGATGCGCTGGATGCCGTGCAGGACGCCATGACCCGGATGCTGGGCTATGCCGGGCGCCCCCCGCACGAGTGGACCGCGCTGTTCTGGACCATCCTGCGCAGCCGGATCATCGACCTGCAGCGTCGCCGGACTTTCCGGCTGGGCTGGATGACCAGCGCGGAAGAGCGCGGGTTCGAGGATCTGGACTGGGCGGATGCCAGCCCCGACCCGTCCGCAGCCCACGATGGGCGGGAGGCCTGGGCCCGCCTGGCCGGCGCGCTGCGCGGGCTGCCGCGGCGCCAGCGCGAGGCGTTCACGCTGCGCGTGCTGGAAGGGCTTGATGTGGCCACGACCGCGAAGGTGATGGGCTGCAGCGAGGGATCGGTCAAGACGCACCTGTCGCGCGCGCGCAGCGCGTTGCAAAAGCAACTGGAGGAATTCCGATGAGCCGCGAGAGCGAGAACCACCCCATTGACCTGGTCGCCCGCGCAATCCACGCCCGCGCGGTCGAACGCGTCCCGCCACGGACGCTGGCGCAGCTGCAGCCGCGCACCGCGGGCCGCCGCAGCCCGGGTCGACCGCCGGCGTTCGGCTGGGCGCTGGCCGCGGCCTGCGCCGCGGTGTTCGCCTTCGCCGTTGGCATGTACACGCTGGTTGACCCGGAAGGATCCAGTGGCCCGGCACCGGGGCTCGCGGGCGCTGCCGACGGCCTGTCCACGCCGGAGCCCTGGGAAGATCCGATGATGGTCTTTGACGAAGACCCCGACCTGTTCGTGTGGCTGGCCTCCGACGCCCAGCCCGTAGCGATGGAGTAACCCATGAAAGCCGCGATTTCCCTCCTGGCCGCGACCCTGGCCGCCGGCATGCTGGCGGGCCCGGCGCTCGCGCAGCAGCCCCAGCAGCTCCCCGAATGGGATCAGCTGGCGCCGGAACAGCGCGAAGCCCTCGTGTCCACCGTCCGCGACCGCTGGAACAATTCCCCCGAGCGGCGGGCGCACATGCTGCGCCACGCCGAACGCTGGCAGCAGATGACGCCCGAGGAGCGCCGCAGCGCGCGCCACGGCATGAAGCGCTGGCACGACATGAGCCCCGAGCGGCGCGAAGAGGCCCGGGCGCTTTTCCAGCACATGCGCGGGATGCCCGCCGCCGAACGCGAGGCCCTGCGGGCCCGCTGGAAGACCATGAGTGCCGAAGAGCGGCGCGCCTGGCTGGAGCGGCACAGGCCCGCCGAATGAGGCGTGCCGGCAGGCTAGGCCGGCGCGCCCTCCCGCTCCGGCCACACCGTTTTCGCCAGCAGCTCGTCTTCCCAGTCCAGGGCGAGCGCGCCGTCGACGATGAGCAGCATGGTGAAGTTGAGCAGGTTTCGCGCATACATCTCGCTGGCGTGCCGCGCACCCTGGCTGGCCAGTCCCAGGGGGCCGGTGACGGTGACCCCGGCGTGCTCCACGGTCTCCCCGGGGCGCGTGAGCTCGCAGTTGCCCCCGGTCTCCGCCGCCAGGTCCACCACCACGCTGCCCGGCTTCATGCCTTCCACCATGGCGGTGGTGACGATCTTCGGGGCCGGCCGCCCGGGCACGGCCGCCGTGCACACGATCACATCGATGCTCCGCAGATGCTCGCCGAGCCTGCGCTGCTGTTCCGCGCGCTCTTCGTCGGTCAGCTGGCGCGCATAGCCGCCCTCGCCGACGGCGCTCACGCCCAGGTCCAGGAAGCGTCCGCCCAGTGATTCAATCTGCTCGCGGGTCTCCGGGCGCACGTCGAAACCCTCCACCTGCGCGCCAAGCCGCCTGGCTGTGGCGATTGCCTGCAGCCCGGCCACGCCGGCGCCGATCACCAGCACCTTCGAGGGCCGGATCGTCCCGGCGGCGGTGGTGAGCATCGGGAAGAACCCTGGCGCCAGCCACGCCGCCGCCAGCATCGCCTTGTAGCCGGCCATGCCGGCCTGGGAGCTGAGCACGTCCATGGCCTGGGCACGGGTCGTGCGCGGCAGGCGCTCGAGTGGAAACGCCACGATCCCGCGCGCGGCAAGCGCTGCCTCCCGCGCCGGATCGGCCTGCGGCTGCAGGATGCCCACCAGCACCGCGCCGGGCCTGAGCGTGGCAATGGCGTCGGCAGCGGGTGATTGCACGCACAGCACGAGGTCTGCATCCCCAAGCGCGGAGGCGGCGGTGTCCACCACCTCGGCGCCGGCATCCGCATAGGCCGGGTCCGGAAAGTGCGAACCCGCGCCGCTGCCGCGTTCGATCCGGACACTCGCCCCTGCAGCCACCAGTTTCCGGCAGGTTTCCGGGGTGACGGCAACCCGCCGCTCCCCTTGCGCGGACTCGCGCGCGACACCGATCGTCAGGCCCATCCCGCTCTCCGAAGTCCCGTGCCCGCCATCCTAGCCTGATCCACCGGGACCGGGCGCAGCCCAGGCGCGCTCCAGGCCCTGCAGCGCCGCCTCGACCGGGTCCCCGGGCGGGCGCAGCACGAGCCGTCCGTCGGCGAGCATGGCCGCCAGTTCCGGCGGACGCAGCAGGAGTTCGCGGGAACCCTGGGCGTTGACCAGCAGCAGGGCACCGGTGAGCGGACTGCGCCAGGCCAGCGTGAGTGCCCGGGGAGGCCCGCCGGACGGGTTCTGGACCAGCCGGCGCCCGGGTTCCAGTTCCCCTGCGATTCCGCCGGCGCCGCCGCCATCCCCGGCGGGCGCACCGGGCGTCCCGGCGGGCACATACGGATGGCGCGGGGCATCGGGCTGGGCCAGATCGGCCACGAGCCGAGCGATCTCCGCGTCCGCAGCCGTCCCGTCCACCCCATTCGCCTGGCAGCACGCCTGCAACCGGGGCTGCAGGCCGATCAGTGTCGACGCGACCGTCCCACCCGCCCCTGCGCGCGCGGCGGCGTCCAGGCGCACCACGGCGTCGCCGAGCGCGGCGGCCTCCGCGAAGCGCGGCGATCCGGGCCCGGCGCGCAGCCACGCCTGCACCAGCGACTGTTGCCAATGGCCGGTGAGGAAGGCGGTCACCGCCGGCAGCAGCTCGCGCCCTTCCAGCCGCACGGCCAGTTCCCGGGCGGCGGCCGCGCGTGCAGCGTCCAGCCGTTCCCCGCCCTCGATCGCCTGCCATGCCCGGCGCGCCGCAAGATCGGCGCGTCGGGACAGCGGGGCCAATGCGTCTTCAAGCCGCACCAGGGCGTTTGCGAACGCACCGGCATCGCCGTGGAAATCGGCGACGATTTCGCGCGCGGTCGCATCGGCCAGTTCATGCAGCCGCGTTTCGTGTTCGCTGGCCCGGCCGTTGCCGTCCCAAAGCTGGACCAGGCGCGCCAGGAGCTGCATCGCCGGCGGCTGGGCCGGCTCGAACATGCGCGGCTCCAGCAACGCCAGGCGAAGGTACGGAAGCAGCAACGCGGCGAGCGAATCCCGCGCGCCAGGCTGCAGGAGATGACCTGCCACCAGCGCATCGAACAGTCCGCCGACGACGTCGATCGCGTCTTCCTGTTCCGCCGATGGCGTCGCGGAGGCGCTGTCGATCCCCAGGCTCGCGGCGGCTCCAAGCAGCGCCTGGCGGGCGGCGGCGGCGGCGGAGCCGGCACCGGCGCCAGGCAGCGGCGCGGGATCCACCTGGAGGAGCGACACGGCCGCCAGGAATTCCTCATCCCGGAGCTCACGCGCGCCGGCCGGGCGCGGACCGGACCGGGCTCGCCGCGCGCGGGCAGCGTGCCGCAGCATGGCGCCGCGCACCGCGCCTGCAGCGCGCGTGCCCTCTTCCACCCCGCGCCAGCTCGAGCGCACCGGCGCCACCGCGTTGTCCGGCCCCCACACCTGCAGCCTGGCCGGCGGCGGCGCCGGCCGCTGGGCCGCGATGGTGGTGGCAGCCAGGGTTGCATAGTCGGCGGTGCTCGCCAGCCCGATCCCGGCCTCGGCGAGCTGCCGGTTGCACCAGTCGTAGGCTTCCCCCAGCCGGACCGCCCCAAGTTGCTCGAAGCGGCGCAGCAGCGTCGCCCGCAACGCCGGGCCGCAGTCGGCCGGGGTGAGGGTTTCCAGCAGCCCGTCCACGAGGTGCCTGGGCGAGAACGGATTCTCCGGAGCCTGTTCCGCACCCAGCTGCGCGGCCAGGGTCCACAGCCGTTTCTCCAGGGTGTCGAGGATGTCGGCGTGGCGCCGTTCGAGCGCGTCGATCACCGGCTGTCCCACCAGCTGGCCCTGCAGCTCATCGTCGGAAACCAGGCTGAAACTGGCCTGCGGACCTGCGGGAGGTCGTGGCCAGGCTTGCAGGATGCGGTCAAGGCGACTGCGCCAGCGCCGTTCGTAGGCGGTTATGCCGTTGATGATGATGTTGAGGTTGGCGAGGTCTTCCACCACCTGCGCCTGCGCCGCGGCTGCATCCTCCCCGGCGCGGGCGAGCCGGTCGCGTTCTGCGGCGACGCTGCCCAGCAGCAGCGGCTGCAGGAAACCGAGCATGCCATGACCGATCGACGCCATGAGCTGCGCCCGGGCATCGCCGCCGCGCCGCTCTTCCTGGCCCACCCTGGACTGCACCACGCTTCCCCCCTGCAGCGTCCAGCTGCCGCGCACCCGGCCCGACCAACCTGTGACACGCTTCGCAGTTTACGCCACTGCACCGGCGCCAGGGATGAATCGGGGGTCAGCCCGAATTGGCCGCCCGCCTGGTGGGAGAAGGCGCCTGCTGCAGACGCTGCCAGAGCTGCTTCATGGCCTCATCGAACGGCGATTCGACCGAGCGGACCTGCGCGCGTCCATTGGCCACCAGGACCGCCAGCTCCTCGGGGGACACTACCATCTGGCGCACCCCGCGGCGGTTGACGATGAGGAACCGGGAGGTCAGTGGGCTGATCCAGGCGATCCGCGCGGCCGACTCGCGGCCGTGGCGATCAATCAACCGCAAGCCCTGGCCGACCTTCAGCCTGCGCATGCGCGCCGCGACGGCAGGATCGTGCTCGAGGCTGTCGAGGCCGCCAGCCAGGCGCAGCGGTACCCCGGTTTCGTCGTCACCGGCCTCGTCCTGCGCGTCGGCACGGGGCTCGTAAGTGGAGCGCGGGGTGTCGGGCATCGCCAGCGCGGAGATGATCCGTGCCAGCGAGTCGCGCGCGCCTTCGGCATCCAGCCCGCAGCTGGTGTAGCACTCGCCCAGCGGCGCCTGCAGCGCGAGCAGCTGCGCGGCGACCGCGGAGCCGCGGACCTGCGCCGCGTCCGCATCCACCTGGACCATGGCGTCGCCCAGCCCGATCGCACGGCGATGACGCTCCGATTCCGGCCCGTCGCGCAGCCACGTCTGGGTCAGGTAGTGGCGCCAGTGTTCGTCGATGAACTGGGCGATGGGCTGGGTCAGGGGCCGGCCGGCCAGCCGCGAGGCCACCAGGCTCTCGGCGTTGCGCCGCGCGGCCTGCAGCCGTTCGCGTCCGTGGATGGCCTCGGCCACACGCCGCTCGGCCACCTCCGTGCGCCTCCGCTGCTGGTCGAGCTGGTCACGCAGCTCACTGGCGGCAAGTTCGAAGATGGCCTGGTCGTCCTGGTACTCCTCCACCACCCGGTCGACCGCGTGCTCGGCCCGTTCGAGCGTCTCACGGTCCTGCGGTGTCTGCCCGCTGTTGCCATCGCACGCCTCGGTCAGTGCATCCAGCAGGCGGCGCGCCGGATGGCTGCGGCGGTTGAACATCGAATCGTCGGTGAGCGCCACTTTGACGTAAGGCAGCACCAGGCGCCCGTACATCGAACTTGCGCGCTGCAGCAGGTCGTTGGCGTCGTACAGCGACTGGAACAGGATGCCGACCAGATCGATGGCGTCCTGCTCGTCGGCGGCGAAGCGGGTGGTTTCCGGGTCAAAGCCCAGCTGCTCCACGCCGCCCAGGATCTCCGCCCGGATCACGTCGGCCAGGGCCCGCCTGTCCTCGCCTGCCAGCACCCGCGCATAGGGCGTCGGGTCCGCTCCCTGCAGCATCGAGGCCACGTTGAGCATGTCCTGCGTCTCGAGGACGTCGCCGGCGGCTTCGGCCGCGGCATCGGCCAGCGCGCTGGCCTCATCGGCCACGCTGGGGCCCTCATCCGCCGGGACCGGGTGCAGGCCGCCGCGGGCGCGCCATGCGCGCAGGTGTTCGCGCACGATGTCGCGATAGCGCAGCGGCTGCCCTGCGTTGTCGCCCGCCGCAGCGTATCCGCCGCCGCCACCGCCGGCGCCCTCGCGTTCCCCTCCCGCAGTCGCCCCGCCCCCGGCGCCCGCTCCGCCTACCGGCGCAATCGGCTCGACCAGGCCGCCGTCGGGAACCCATTGCGCGCGTTCTTCCCCGGTGCGCGGTGACGCCCGCTCGGCGGAGCGCCGGGACCGCGCACGATAGGCCTGCCCCTGGCCGCCATACTCGGCTTCGGCCAGGGTGGCGTTGGCCTTGGAATACACCTCGCCCAGCACCTTGGGAAGGCGCTTGTCGAACTGCTGGAAGACCATCGTCCGCAGGCCCGGCGTGAGGTCGTCCGCGTCGAACAGGTCGACGAACGCGGACACCGCCACCTCCGGCCGCAGCGGGTTGAGCGGGTTGCCCTGGATGCCAATGCTGGCGGCCAGGGCCTCCAGCCGCTCGTCCAGCTGCGCCAGCGGGTGCAGGAACTGGTGCTCGAGCAGCTCGATGATCTGCTGCCCGGCCAGGTGGGTTTCCAGTTCCCCCTCGGACATCAGCTCCAGGTCGTGGGGCCGTTCTGGCTGCGAGGCGGGCTGGCGCCAGTATTCGAACGCCGCCTCCACCGCCTCGCGGTAGCGGGTCGCCAGCTCCAGCGCGCGGTGGCTGAGTGCGAGCACGGCCACGCGGTCTTCCTGGGCCGCGCTGAAGTTGTGGCCGGCCAGCGCCGCGAGCCGCACCTGCTCCTCGATCGCGCTCCAGAAGCCGGAGAGCACGCCGACGAGCTCGGTCACGGCTTCGCGCTTGAGGCGCTCGAGGATCCGTTCCGCATCCCGGCTGCCGGATGGAACCGCGCGGGGACGCGGGATGTCTGCGATGTCGTCTCTGGACGCCATTCGGGCCACAATCGGGGGAAAGGCACGGGTTGCGTGCCGTACGGTATACCATCCTGAATTGAACGAGGTTACGTCTGTGAGCCCCGTCCCAAATGAAGGCAACGGTCCAGCGCCGCTTGCCGCCCGCCGCTCCACCCCCGCCCGGTTGCTCGAGGCCCCCGGCCCGGACCGACCGACCCTGCTGCGCATGCTCGAGGCCGCCGTGCGCGTGCCCGACCATGGCCGGCGGGTGCCGTTCCGGTTCATCACCATCGAAGGTGAAGCCCGCCATCGGCTGGGCGAGGAGCTTGAGCAGATCGCCCGCAAGCGCGACCCCGACACGCCGCCGGCGGTGCTGGAGAAGGACCGGCAGCGGTTCTCGCGCGCGCCCCTGGTGGTTGCGGTCGTCGCGGTGCTGGACCCTGAAGACCACAAGATCCCGGCCCAGGAGCGCCTGCTGAGTGCCGGCTGCGTGTGTTTTTCGCTGCTCGTCGCCGCCCAGGCGGAAGGTTTTGGCGCGCAGTGGCTGACCGGGTGGCCGGCGTATGACGACGACGTCCTTGCGCGCCTGGGCCTGTCGGAGCACGAGCGGATCGCCGGGTTCATCCACATCGGCACCCCGACCGCGGAAGCCCCCGAGCGTGAGCGGCCGGATCCGCGCGACCTGCTCCGCGACTGGCGGCCGTGAGCCCCGCCGCGCGTCCACCCCTGTACCTGCTGGACGCCAGCCTGTACGTGTTCCGCGCATGGCACTCCATGCCGGACGAGTCCCATGACGCCGACGGCTGGCCGACCAACGCCGTCCACGGCTTCGCCCGGTTCCTGCTGGATGTGCTCGAGGACGAGCGCCCGCGGCATGTGGTCGTGGCCTTCGACGAGGCCCACGACAACTGCTTCCGCACCGCCCTGTTCCCGGCTTACAAGGCCAACCGCCCGCCGGCGCCCGATACGCTCAAGCGGCAGTTCGCCTACTGCCGAACCCTGTGCATGGTGCTTGGCCTGCCGGTGCTCACCCACCCTCGCTACGAGGCCGACGACCTCATCGGCACTGCGCTGGCGCAGGGGCGGGCCGTGGGCCATCGCGGGGTGATTGTTTCCGCCGACAAGGACCTCTCGCAGCTGCTGGGTCCGGGCGACGAGCAGTGGGATTTCGCGCGCGGGCTGCGCTGGGGACCCGATGGCGTCCATGCGCGCCACGGCGTGTACCCCGAACAGGTCCCTGATTTCCTTGCCCTGTGCGGGGACGCCAGCGACAACATCCCCGGCGTGCCCGGGGTGGGCGCACGCACCGCGGCCGCGCTGCTGGCCCACTTCGGCAGCCTTGACGCACTGCTCGGGCGAGTCGACGAAGTGCCGTTCCTGCGCCTGCGCGGCGCCACCGGGATCGCCGCCCGCCTGCGCGAGCACCGGGAACAGGCGCTGCTGTACCGCAGGCTCGCCACCGTCGCCTGCGACGCGCCGCTCACCGGGACCAAGGCTCCTTTCGCCCGCGGCCAGGCGGATGCGGGGGCGCTGCCGGAACTGTGCTGGGCGCTGGGCTTCGGGCCGATGACCCGCCGGCGGCTGCACGAAGCCTCAGGTCTGCCATTCGCGGCCGCCGGCACGGAGGTGGTGGCGTGAGCAAGCACCACGAACCCGAGCTGCTGTACGAGGGCAAGTGGCTGCGCCTGGTGCGGCGCGGACGCTGGGAATGGTGCGAGCGCACCCACAGCAGCGCGGGCCTGGCCGTCCTGGTGGTGGCCGTGACGCCGGCCGGCGAGGTCCTCTTCGTCGAGCAGCATCGCGAAGCCCTGGGCGCCGCGGCGATCGAGATGCCGGCCGGGCTGGTGGGCGACGAGGACGACCGTGACACCATCGAGGCCGCCGCGCGCCGCGAACTGGTCGAGGAGACCGGCTGGGAGCCGGGCCGCGTGGACGTGTTGCTGGCGGGCCCGACGACGGCCGGCATGAGCAACGAGCGCATCGTGATGGTGCGCGCGCGCGATCTGCGCAAGGTCGGCCCGGGCGGCGGCGTGGGCGGGGAAAACATCGTGGTCCACGCCGTGCCGCGCGCCCGGGTCCCGGCGTGGCTGATGCAAAAGCATGCCGAGGGCTACGAACTGGACCTCAAGCTCTGGGCGGGCCTGTGGATGATCGACCGTGACCCGGACGGGTCGCCCGCCCCGGGGAGTGGCGAGGCCTAGACCGCGTAGCGGTCGGTGGCCTGCACCAGCGCGTCGACGTTCCCGGGCTCGAACGCGGAGTGGCCGGAGGCCGGGGTGATCACCAGCTCCGACTTCGGCCAGGCCTTGTGCAGGTCCCAGGCGTTGGCCACCGGGCAGACCACGTCGTAGCGGCCGTGGACGATGACCCCCGGGATGTCGATCATCCGGTAGACATCGCGCAACAGCTGGCCATCGACCTCGAAGAAGCCGCGGTTGCTGAAGTAATGGTTCTCGATGCGGGCAAACGCCAGCGCGAAATGCGGATCCTCGTGGCCGCGCATGAAGTCCTCGTCAACGTGCAGGAACGAGGTCGCCGCTTCCCACACGCTCCACGCGCGCGCGGCCGCCAGGCGTGTCGCTTCGTCGTCGCTGGTCAGGCGCCGGTGGTAGGCCGCGAGGAAGTCGTGGCGCTCGTCCTCCGGGATCGCGGCTTCGTACTGCTCCCAGGCTTCCGGGAACAGCCGCGAGGCACCCTGCTGGTAGAACCATTCCACCTCCCAACGGCGCAGGGTGAAGATGCCGCGCAGCAGCAGCGCCGTGACCGCGCGCGGATGGGTCTGCGCGTAGGCAAGGGCGAGGGTCGACCCCCAGGAGCCGCCGAACACCTGCCAGCGATCGATGCCAAGGTGCCCACGCAGGGTCTCGATGTCCTCCACCAGGTGCCACGTGGTGTTGTCGGTGAGATCGGCATGCGGGATCGAGCGGCCGGCCCCACGCTGGTCGAACAGCACGATCCGGTACCTGGCCGGGTCGTGGAACCGGCGCATCTTGGGGCTGCTGCCGCCACCGGGCCCGCCGTGCAGAACCACCACCGGCTTGCCCTTCGGGTTGCCGCACTGCTCGTAGTAGAGGGTGTGGCGCCCGTCCACCGGCAACATCCCGCTGTCGTAGGGCTCGATCTCCGGATACAGGGTGCGCATGGGCCCTCCCGGGCTCGGTCTGCAAACCGGGCAGTTTATCAGCCGCTCCGGGCGACGGGCTCCCCGGCCGCCTGCCCGAAGGTCACCCGCTCGCGGCCTTCCAGGTCGCGGGCGGTCCCGACGTTCTCCAGCCCGGCCCCCAGGAACAGGGCGCGCACCGCGCTCCCCTGGTCCATGCCGTGCTCGACCAGCAGCCAGCCGCCCGGATGCAGGTGCCGCGGCGCGCCGGCGCTGATCACCCGCAGCGCATCGAGGCCGTCGGCACCCGAGGCCAGGGCCGCGGCAGGCTCGAAGCGCAGGTCCCCGCGCGCCAGGTGCGCATCGCCCCCGGCGATGTAGGGCGGATTGGAGACGACCAGGTCGAACCGCCCGCCGGCCACCGGTTGGTACCAGTCGCCCGGCAGGAAGGCCACGTTGTTGATGGCGTGGTCCGCCGCGTTCCGGCGCGCGACCGCCAGCGCCGCATTGCTGCGGTCGGTGGCGGTGACCAGCGCCCGGGGGCGCTCCCGGGCCAGCGCCAGGGCAATCGCGCCACTGCCCGTGCCCAGGTCGAGGACGCGCGCGGAAGCCTCGGGAGGCACGCGTTCAAGCGCCAGCTCCACCAGGCGCTCGGTCTCCGGGCGCGGGATGAGGGTATCGGGCGAAACGGCGAGATCCAGCGTCCAGAAGCCGCGCCTGCCGGTCAGGTAGGCCACCGGCTCGCCGGCCGCCCGGCGCTCCACCAACTTCATGAACCGGTGCGCGTCGGCCTCTTCCATGCTCGCGTCGCCATGTGCGTAGAGCCAGGCAGACGGCCGCCCCAGCACGTGCGCCATGAGCAGGACGGCCTCGTGGGCCTTCACGCGGCCCCTCGCGCGCCGCAGCGCGGCCTCCACGGTTGGAGAGTGATCCATCGCCGCAGTCTATCGGTCTGCGGCCAGACTATGGCAGCTGACCTGGGTCAATGCACTCCGCACCGGGACGATCGACAATGCCACTTGGAGCGAAAGCTTGATTGATAGGGCCTATTACAAATATAATATCTATCGATTTTACACATCGATTCACCCTCCCTATCATTCATCCCGCTGCCGGCACTGCCGGCCTTCTTCCCCTCTCCAATCACATGAGGAATACATGTCCCTGATCAATACCGAAGTCCAGCCTTTCAAGACCACCGCTTACCTCAACGGCGAGTTCATTGAAGTCACCGAGGCCAGCCTGAAGGGCCAGTGGTCCGTGCTGATCTTCATGCCGGCCGC
>Ga0079224_100007068_pt1 | contig 14991 bp, 15 predicted proteins | sample Stecom2015_FD_80414 | JGI IMG/M metagenome (GOLD analysis project Ga0079224, IMG submission 80414) | Agricultural soil microbial communities from Utah to study Nitrogen management - Steer compost 2015 | ecosystem: Environmental > Terrestrial > Soil > Agricultural land | place: USA: Utah...
AATGACAAATTGCTTGCCAAGTTGTTCAACTCTCCATTAATTCTTTAATATTGATCGCGCAGTTCGGCTGCCTGTACTTTCAAGTATTCATTGCAGCCATTTTGCTTCGCTTTTACTTTTTCAATACCTTCAACTGCTGCGGCGATTACACCTGCACCAAGCGGAACTTGATAATAAATAAACGTAGGGCGAATAACATCGCAAAATGCTTTCGCATCCTCGGAAATAACAAAGTCTTTCGTAATTAAGACTTGATCGAATTTGCATGAATAGGTCGCGCTGCCATTCACTCCAAGGAAACCAAGTCGTTCATTCATGTCAAGCCCTTTACTATCAGTTGGGACAAGCACCAAAATTTCATGATCATCGACTGTTGCAACGGCACCAAAGTAATGGCGATTTCCCAAGTTGGATACAGCCGGCAATGTTCCATTAATGACATAGCCTTCTTCTGTCTTTTCTGCCTTCAGGTGAAGTTTTTCCAATCCGGAATAGTACTTCATCGCATTCGATAAACCTGTTGCACCGAGTTTTACGCCGGTTTCCAGCTCGGATAGTATTGTCTGCTTTAAATATGTGTTATTACTATTACGTAAATAAGTTAATGCGGCTAAATGGCACCAAACACAAAACGCTGTTGTCATACAAACCTTTGCCGTTTCACGAACAACCGCTGCCTCATCCTGTAATAGCGTCGGTTGGTCCTTATTTGCCGATTGGAAGAAACCAGCCTCGCTTAGCGCTAAAATATAGTCTTCTGCATAATGTGCCTGCTCATCGACCTTCTTCACTACGGGCTTCAGTTTTTCATCGATGATTCGTTCTAACAATTCTTTGTTCAATGCCATTGTCCCCGCATCCTTTCCTTTTAGTCTGCCAATTCCGTTAATGATGTGATTGGTGTTTGTACTGCTTCACGTGCACGTTTTACAGCTGCTTCATCAGGTGCATCATAGAAACATAAACATTTTGTCATATCTTCACATACATACGTACGTGAGAATTTTACATCTGGAACTTCTTCGTATTTTACCGAATTTTTCTTTTTACGCTCTAAATATTTTTCCATTGTGATTTCTGCAGGAATTTCCCATTCTACTAGGTAGTTTACTTGCTCGCCGCCTGCTTTGACTTCATCAAGTTCTTTACCGATTAAACGTACTTCCTTTACTAAATCAATTGCAACACCTTGTGTTTGTAATGCTGTTTTTGCAGCTTCCTCATCAGATGCTTCAATAATGAAATAGCCACGTGAAAAATCTTTCGCCACTTGAACTTCGATAACTCCAACACCTTCTGTAGCATGCACTTTTTCGACTAATGCCGAAAATGCTTCCTTCGAAGAAACCTCGTTAATTGTTGATTCTACTAAAAATAAACTCATTGTATTTTCCTCCTAATAGTAAATGTTAGATTGTTATATATTCAAATAGGCGTTCTGATTAGAGAGCGCACTATGAATAACCATTTTAAATGCCTTTTACAGGTTAAAAAAATTAACTCGCATTGCATAAAATTAATGTTTATACTTGTATCAAGGAGGCGAAAACATGAAAACACGTTACGACTTACCCTGTAACATTGCACAAACATTAAATATTCTTGGTGATCGTTGGACGCTTCTCATCATTCATGAACTGCTGATTGGTGAAACTAACTTCAACGATATTAAACTGAAGCTTCCAGGGTTGTCAGCAAATATTCTGTCTAACAGGTTAAAAGAATTGGAAGAAGCACTGATCGTTCAAAGTGAGCTATATTCCGTCCATCCCCCACGCTACCGTTATACATTAACGGAAAAAGGTACTGCCCTTGAGCATGTTTTCAATTCGATGATTATATGGGGTGCTGATCATTTGGATACCTGCTATAAAGAAATCGTCGGTCCTGATGAACAGCGTGTAGAAGTCGGATATTATTCTACTGAAACAGGCGAACGCGTCGACACATTACATATACGGCCGATAAAAACTGTCTAAAATCTTTAGGCAGTTTTATTTTGCGCCTCCCCATATGCGATTGACCCAGCTTTCAAAATAATGAATGCCTTTATCCAGTAAAAGGCCAAGTACCCCGATTACAACAATACACGCCATGACTAAATCCAGACTTAAAGAATTTCGTGCATCGACTATTAAAAATCCTAAACCCGATTGCGCACCGACCATTTCCCCGGCTACGAGGAAAATCCATGCAGAACCTAGCGCCATATGCAGTCCATTGGCGATCATCGGAAATGAAGCCGGCAATATAATTTTTCTCATTGTCTCAAAAGGGCTCATTTCAAAATTTGACGCAATACGTAAATACGTTTTGTCGACTTTTTTTACCGCTGATACCGTGGACAATAAGACCGGGAAAAATGCAGCGATAAAAATAATAACAATCGCGGGCATATTGCCAATGCCAAACCATAAAACGATAAACGGTGACCACGCAATTGGTGAAACCGGTCGCAATACTTGAACAACGGGATCGAGCACTTTCCAGACAGCCGGCAACCTTCCTAAAATTAAACCTAATGAAATGGCTGCAGCAACAGCAATCAGATATCCTGAAAAAAATCGTACTAAACTAATTTGTATATGTGCAAACAGCGAACCATCGGAAATGATCGCAAATAATGCTTCCCCCACTTTTAAAGGCGGAGGGAAAAGTGCCGACTGATGCCCACCTATCATAATGGCAACTTGCCAAACGACTAGTAATAATAGAAAGCCAAGTGCAATCGGGGACAATTTCTTCACTATCGCCATACTATCCCTCCGTCCTCTACTAATTTACAAAGCTAGCATCAACAAAATCTTCATAGGAAGGCGGGTTTTCGGATAATCCCATTTCCAGTAATGCATCACGCAGAATCGCATAGCTGTCTTGTTCAATGCTTAAATTGTCATAGGAAATCCAATCTAATGAAATATCCAATACATTTTTTTCAACTGTTAAATATTGACCAACGACTTCATGCATATGATCGTCTTTTCCTTGTGCAAGCTCTCCGCCTGCTACATAGTCATCGACAAACTTCCCTGCTAAATCTTTATTGTCTTTAATAAACTGGCCACGCAATACTAAACCGCAATCAATTGAATCTTGCCAAATCTCTTCTGACTGATAAAGCACTTTCCCGTTTTCCAACGCTACGGATATCGCGCCAAATGGCTCAGCGACTACATAACCAGCAATACGCCCTTCCGCTAAAGCAGCAGGCATTTCCGCTGGCGGCAATTCAATCACATCTACTTCATCATAAGCAATGCCATGTTTTTTCAGCATTTCATACAACAAAATATTGTGTGTTGAAAACCTGCTTGGGATCGCAAAAGATTTCCCTTTCAGTTCTTCTACGGAATTTATATCTTTACTACCGATTAATACATTACCATCACGGTGACCAAGCGCCACTGCTTTTAAATCAATGCCTTTTTCCTTTGCATTCATCGCTAATTGGATCAATACAGATGCCCCATCAATTGCCCCAGTATTTAGTGCATCCATCAGCTCGGGCCAAGACCCGAATTTCACGAGCTCTAAATTATAATCTTCATACTTTTCATCATTCTGCATATATAGCGGAACTGCGTGCGTAATCGGTAAATAACCGATTTTAATCGTTGGCTTTTTCCCATCACCTGCAGAACTGCCTGTTTCGTTCGTCCCACAGGCAGTTAACAATGTCATGAAAAGCATTGTCATGATTAACACTACTTTTTTCATCTGCTATCCTCCTAAATATTAAATTCGATCGTTGCTTTATCATGAGTAAATTGGAATTCATTGAATATAATTTCACGGTAATGCTGAAAATCCGTATCTGCACGATTGCGTTCCTTAGGCAACTTCAGCACAACTTCTTTATGGATTTCACCAGGATTTGGCTTCATGATGAGAATACGATCTGCTAAATAAATCGCTTCATCGATATCATGGGTTACTAATACAATCGTCATTTTCTCCCGTTGCTGAATTTGTTTCAATTCATCCTGTAAATAATAGCGTGTAAATGTATCAAGCGCTCCAAACGGTTCATCCATTAAAATGACTTCCGGTTGAATCGCCAGTGCACGAGCTATTGCAACACGTTGCTGCATACCGCCCGACAGCTCGCCAGGCAATGCATTTGCACGGTCTTCCAATCCGACCATCTGTAAATAATGGGCCACTCTTTTTGTAATGTCAGCAGTCGATAACTCCGAATTTTCAATACCGAGCTCCACATTTTTCCGAACAGAGCGCCACGGCAGCAGTCCATAATTTTGCATAAGCATAATACAGCGTTTACTAGGTTTTGTAACAGCAGTCCCATCAAGCAGGATCTGTCCTTGATTAATTGTTTCAAAGCCACCGATACAATTTAGCAATGTACTTTTGCCACAACCGCTTTTCCCCAAAATGGCAATCAATTCGCCGTGTTTTATATTAAAGGTAACATCTTTCAGTACTGTCGGACCTTTTTCTCCATACGACTTTGAAACTTCATTAATTTCAATCTTAGGTGTCGCCAATTATTTTTCACCCCAATACCGATTATTCAACTTGGTTTTATATTATATGAGTTATATTATTATACTTACTTAAATAAAACAACCTTATTTTTTAATAAATTTTTATTTTCTAAAAAATAATCGGATATTTTTTGAATATAATGTAAAATGGAGCAATCTACTATAATTAGGTTTGGTACGTTTTATCGGAAAGTGAGGGCCACATGAATGAAAAAAGTAACATTAATTCCACAAGCGCTTAGCTATGCTAAAGAAATTCACCGGTTATCCCAGGCACCCGAGGTGAAGAATGCACTCGGACTTCCAACTCAATCTGTGGAAGATACGGAAAACTTTATTATCAATACATTAATGGAGGAATCTGAAGGGAGAACAATTTCCCGTATTATATTAAATGAAGAGGATCAATTGATCGGAATTACGACTCTGATGTTTATCGATCAGTCCAATAAACAGTGTCATATCGGAAGCTGGATCGGTGTCGATTATTGGGGACAAGGCTATAATCTGGCTTCTAAAATCGAACTTCTGAAAATAGCATTTGAATACCTGCATCTTGAGGTAGTATTTGCCGGTGCACGTGCTGTCAATTTGCGTTCCCAAAAAGCACAGGAAAAACTCCCGTTCATCTCTTTAAATATCGAACAGCAATTTCCTGAAGAACATTTGCTGCTGGAAAAAAGACAAAAGCAGCCTTGTATTTTAAATGCTGTTTTCAGGGACGACTTTCTCGACTATTTATATCCAACACAAAAAGAGCGGAAAATTTAGAGATTACTCTAATTTTCCGCTCATTGTGTTTTAATTAGCAGTTGCTTGTTTTGTGAAGCGAGGATGTGCCCAAAGTTCACGCCATTTAATGAATGATGTAATTACAATGATCAATCCTAATGTCAGCATTATAATCGATAATATACCGTTTAGAATATTGTATCCACCAGCCATATCGTTCCAGTAAACATTTTTCACCATCCAGAATCCTGCTACATTTACCGTAATGTATAAATATACTAACGGAATAAAGCAAGTTAAAGCATAAATCCGTTTATCCGCTACTTTCAATACGAATGTTACACCACATACTAGACCAATGGAGGCCATCAGCTGGTTGGATACACCGAATAATGCCCAGACAGAGGCAATATCGCCGGAATTCAATAAGTACCCCCACATGATACAGGCCAATGCACTTGCTCCAATTGCTCCTGGTAGCCAATCCGTCTTTTTCAGCGGCTTGTAAACATTTCCTAAAAAGTCTTGAATTAAATAACGTGCTGTACGTGTACCTGCGTCAATGGCAGTTAAAATAAAGACCGCTTCAAACATAATAACAAATTGATAGAAGTAAGCGGTTAGATGACTAAACCATTCTACACCTGCAAATATGGATGCCATACCAACTGCAAGTGTTACAGCACCACCAGTACGTCCCTCCAAATCCATACCAATCGCTTCTGACAATACTGGTAAATCAACTACCGTCATGCCTAATTTCGCGAATGCTTCAGGTGATGAGTTAATCGCAAAGTAATCTGCCGGATGTAATACCGTAGCGGCGATCAGTGCCATTACCCCAACGACACATTCTACGAACATTGCACCAAAACCAACTACGCGAATATCATCCCAACGATTTAACATTTTCGGTGTAGTACCTGACCCTACAAAAGCATGGAAACCGGAAATAGCTCCACAAGCGATTGTAATCGAAACGAATGGCCATACTGGACCAGCAACGATTGGACCGCCTCCAAGGAATTCAGGAATAAATGCAGGGAATTGAATTGTCGGATTAATAATGAACACACCAATAATTAAAGCAACAAATACCCCAATTTTCATGAAACTGCTTAAATAATCACGCGGTGCCAGTAAGAACCAGACTGGTAAAGCAGCAGCAAAGAATGCGTAAATCGGCAATAGAATCGATAATGTTTCACGATCCAATGTTAATACATCACCCAACCAAGTACCTTGAATAGACGGTCCGTAGAAAACGGCACCAACAAGGAGAATGACCCCAAGTATTGTTGAAATCTTCAAGTTCCCTGTAAACTTATTAATCAGACCCATGAGCATTGCAATCGGTATCGTTGCGGCAACTGCAAATGTTCCCCAAGGGTTTTCTGCTAAAGCTCCTAAAATAACCATCGATAAACCGGCCATTGTAATTGTAATAATGAAAAGCATCGCTAATCCTGTACAAAAACCTGCGACAGGCCCAAGCTCTTCACGCATAACTTCCGATAATGACTTCCCGCCTTTTGTCATCGAAGCAAATAATACAACAGCATCATGTACTGCACCCCCGATAACGGCACCAATTAATAACCAAAGATAACCCGGTAAATAACCAAATTGCGCAGCTAAGATTGGTCCAACTAACGGTCCGGCAGCTGCAATTGCTGCAAAGTGATGCCCGAAAGCTACCCAACGATTTGTCGGTACATAGTCTTGTCCGTCATTTTTTTCGTTTGCAGGTGTTGGCGTATCTTCATTAATCTTCAATACTTTTTTTGTAAAGAAAATTCCGTAAAAACGATAGGCAATTACTAAAATACATATTGCCCCAATTACTAGTGTAATTGCATTCATTACATTCTCCCCCTATGTATCTCTCTTTTGTTGTAGTATAACAATAACAAATTCTGAAACTGTTGTATCACAAATTTTCAAATTAACTGAAAATTGTGCACAATAGCTATTTTATCATACTAAACAGCCGGAATTATTAAAATAATCAAAATAATAGAAATGATTTTTGCATACATTGCTTCACATATCTATGTCATATGAATTCTTTTTTCTCAATAAAGAACTCCATTATTCATTCCTGATAATTTTATATCATTTTTTTGTAATATAAATGAAATATAACTAATGTTTATTATAAAGTGAGATGGGAATTTAACTAGTAAGCTTAGCAATAAGCTAAAAATTTTCACTAGGAGGATGTAAGAAATGGCTAATAACAACAAACGTAATCAGAATCAGAATGACGGATCAATGACGGTTCAAGAAGCGGGTCGTAAAGGCGGAGAAGCTACATCTAATAACCATGGTAGAGAATTTTATGAAGAAATCGGCCGTAAAGGTGGAGAAGCGAGCAGCGGAAACAACCAAAACGGTAATAACAACAATAACAACAGCGGCAAAATGAGCCGTGAAGAGGCTGGCCGTAAAGGCGGAGAAGCAAGCCGCAGAAATAATAACAGCAACAATTCCAACAATAAAAATAACAAAAATAACTCTTAATTAGTTGAATAACCTTGAAGACAGGTTAATTGAATATGTAAATATCATTTACGTTAATAAAAGATGTCTGCCATTTAGAAGAATGGCAGACATCTTTTTTTGTATGCTTTTACTCGTTTATCCAAAATTTATCTCAATCAGTATACATATCCAAACAAATTACTTGAAAATATTATATGAGAATTATATATTATTTTATGCTCGCTATATTCAAAGCGAGCGTTTTATTGTGTTTTCTTATTTATTTTATATATATAGAAAAGGAAATGAGCGCATACATGCAACAATCTACAAACGAATCTTTATTTGAATTAATTAATTCCACTATAAAAGCTACCGGCCTCAATACAATATTGGAAGAGGATCATACCGGAGTAAATATGAGCTATAATTTTATAACAAATGTTGTTAGTTTTGATGCAAACCGTTTAGTGGAAGCTGCTGATGAACTATCAAGCATTCCATTTGATCAATATGTAAAAACCATTACACTTCATGAACTAGGTCATGCGATTGACCGTCCTGCCCTAGATGCTTCTTTAACGAGAACCCTCGATTATTTTAATATGCGGGATCAATATTCTACCGAAGAAATTTTTCAAAACCCCGATTTACTAGGTATGATTATTGAAGAACATCAAATGAACATCGCTTTTGAAGAAACTGCCTGGGCAAATGCAGAAATCCTGAATCAAAAATTACAATATATCGATCATAATTCATTTGAAATGATAAAGAAACATAGTCTTTCCACTTATATTAGAAATTATGAAGAAGATTTGGCTGCTTACAAAACGCTGCTGGAACAAACAGAGCTTCAGCCTGTTTAATTTTAGTCGGCAAACAATTAATAATACGTAACAAAACAACGATTTTGAAAGTGAATATTGCCTTTCAAGATCGTTGTTCTTTTTTAATTTTATATTTCAATAATAATCGGTAAAATCATTGGTTTTTTCATTTTTAATGTAAAGATATATTGATCTACCGCGTGTTTTATCGCCTTTTTCATAGCAAAAGGATTGGCTTCATTGAAGTTTTCTACAGCTGCCTGAGCAATTTCGTTTATATCATTTATTAATGCTTCTGAATCCCTTGCATAGACGAACCCGCGTGAAATACTGTCCGGCCCTGAAATAATGGAACCATCGAATTTACTGATTGTCACAACAATAACAAGCATCCCGTCTTCGGATAGCTGCTTCCGGTCTCGCAGTACGATTTCACCGACTTCATCACTTCCCGTACCGTCCACATACGTATCCCCCGCCGGAATAGCGCGTGTTTGCCGTGCTTCCCCGCCTTTAATATCAACAATCTCACCATTTTTCAGGATAAATGTATGCCCTTTTTCAACTCCAACCGCTTCCGCCAATGAACGGTGAATATGAAGCATACGGTATTCACCATGAATCGGAATAAAATATTTGGGCTTCATGAGTGTCAGCATCATTTTTAGATCTTCCTGATAACCATGTCCAGAAACGTGCATACCAGTAATGCTTGAATTTCCGTAAACAACTTTTGCGCCAAGCTGAAACAGATTATCCACTATTTTCGAAACATCTTTTTCATTTCCCGGTATGGGAGAAGCTGCGAAAATAACCGTATCGCCTTGCACAACTTTGACATCACGATTGCGGCCGGTCGAGAGTCTTGAAAGCGCTGCTAATGGCTCCCCTTGGCTTCCTGTACATAATATTACTGCCCGTTCCGGCGGTAACTCCTTCAATTCTCTTGGTTCGATAAGCATCCAGCCCGGAATATCCAAATAGCCCAGCCGCATCGCAACAGATGTAACATTCACCATACTGCGACCTAAAAGAACAATTTTCCGGTTTGTCTTTTTTGCCGCTTCGACGATTTGATGAATACGATTCACATTGGATGCAAAGGTAGAAATGAAGATTTTTCCGGTCGCCTGTTGAAACGCCTCATCCAAATGACGTCCAATTACTTGCTCCGATGGTGTAAAACCAGGTCGTTCAGCGTTTGTACTTTCGGAAATAAGCGCAAGCACCCCTTCTGATCCGAGTGCTGCCATTTTGTGAATATCCGATGTTTGATCATTGACAGGTGTAAAATCAAATTTAAAGTCACCTGTATGGATGACTTTCCCTTCCGGAGTATGAAAAACAATCCCTAAACAGTCAGGAATGCTGTGACTTGTCTTAAAGAATGTGATAGATAATTGATCGAAACTAATTTGTGAATCTGCATTAATCTCATTTAATTCTGAATCACGGAGCAATTTATGCTCCTTTAATTTCAATTCAATTAACCCGAGTGTAAATCTAGAAGCATATATCGGTATATTAATTTTTCTCAGCAAATACGGGATACCGCCAATATGATCCTCATGTCCATGTGTTACAACCAATGCTTTGATTTTATGTTTATTTTCCTCCAAATAACTTAAATCCGGGATAATCAAATCAACACCCAATAAGCTTTGATCCGCAAATTTCCCACCACAGTCAACAATGATTAATTCCTGCCCATACTCGATGACGTACATATTTTTTCCGATTTCATTAATGCCGCCGAGTGCAAAGATGGATAGTGTATTTTCAGTATTTAGCAACTTCGAGTCCTCCTATAGGATGGATATTTTTATGTGTGCATAAAATTTTGCTTTATACAGTAGTATTTCTAATTTAAAAAGAAACTATACGAAAGCAGTTCACGATGTTTTGAAATAATTCATCGTATTTCGCCCATACTACTATTGAAAGGATTTGATAACGATGCTTAGTGAAAAACAGCTTACTAAATTAAAACGACTGCTCATCGAACAAAAAAGAGAATTAATTGGTGATGTCAATTCAAATGAAAATGAGCTAATTGCACATGCGAGTTTAAGGGATTCTACTGATGAACTTTCCACTATTGATAATCATCCCGCGGATTTGGCAACCGAATTATATGACCGTGAAAAAGATATGGCGTTAAAAGTACACAGTGATGATTTATTGGGCCAAATCGAGGCAGCTTTTGATCGGATGAATGATGGTACATATGGAGTTTGTGCAAAATGCCAAACAGAAATCCCATATGATCGGCTGCAAGCAATTCCGTATACTGCTTTTTGTATTGAGCATAGTGATGCAAAAACTCCTGCAACAGATCGTCCGGTTGAAGAACAACTGCTCCACCCGGCTGTAGACAACTCCTTTTCAAATAGGGAAAAGGATGATGAGCTTCAAGATAACGAAGACTCCTTCCAAATCGTCGCACAGTACGGGAATTCCGATACACCGGCAGATTTTGAAGGGGATTTTGATCACTATAACGATTTATATAAAGACAAAGATGATGAAGATACGTATTCCGCACTGGAAATATTGCATGTATCAAAAGAAGACTATCTTCAAGGGCAAATTTCCAAGGAGTATGCAGATGAAGCACGTAAATATGATTATTTAGAATGACCGCAATATATTCAAAAAGCCGAGAATTCCTGTGTTCTCGGCTTTGATCAATTTATTTCGCGATTTTTAAAATAGGTTTAATCGTAGTTCCTTTTTTAGAGTCTTCAAATGCTTCATTAATTTGTTCAAATTCATAAAACTTTACGAGGCGATCAAAAGGGAATTTTCCATCTTTGTAATAGTTGACCAACTCCGGAATAAATACACGTGGTACCGAATCTCCTTCGATAACCCCCATCATTGTTTTCCCTTCTGCCATAATGTCGTTATGGACATCAATTGCCATCTCAGGTGTTACACCTACTATCGCACAAGTACCTAGTGGGCGTAATGCATTTAGGGATTGTTTCACAACTGGCGGCACACCTGTCGTTTCAACTGCATAGTTTGAACCGCCGTTTGTAATCTTTTTCACTTCTGCAACAACATCCACATTCCGTCCATTTAATACATGTGTCGCCCCGAGTTCCTTAGCAAATTCCAGCCGGGAGTCATGGACATCAACTGCGATTATTTGTTTGCAGCCGACTATTTTTGCTGCCATCAGTGCAGATAAACCAACAGCACCGCATCCGTAAATGACAATTGTAGAACCGAATTGTGGGCGGAGTCTATTTAATACAGTTCCGGCACCTGTCTGAATCCCACAGCCAAGTGGGCCAAGCAATGCTAGGTCGACATCTTTATCTACTTTTACAACATTTCGCTCATGAGCAATTGCGTATGTTCCGAATGAGGACTGGCCGAAGAATGTTGCTAACTCGGTACCATCTTTTGAAAGACGTGTTGTATAGTCATCCTGGACACCTCCAAAGTTGAGAGGATTAAACGTATCACATACTGTCGGGTGGCCCGTCAAACAGTTTGGACATGAACCGCAATGTGCAAATGATAAAACAACATGGTCACCCTTTTCTAAACTTGTTACGCCTTCACCCACTTCTTCCACAATCCCTGATCCTTCATGACCAAGAACTGCCGGAAGTGGAGCAATTGCCAAATCACGCGCTACCGCATCTGTATGACAAACACCAGTTGCTACAATTTTAATCAATACTTCATTTGCTTTTGGAGATGCAAGTTCCACTTCCTGCAAGACAAAATCTTTTCCTTGTGCTTCAGTTACAGCTGCTGTAATTTTCATTTCACTGTGTCTCCTTATTTGTTAATTTATTCTCACCTACCTTACTATTCCCAATCATTTTATAATTACACTTCATTATAAAAAGCGGTTCAAAAAGCAAAAAGCGTTATATCTTTATTAATGGGCACAATCAACTGTTTCTGCATTATAATATGTGCCTGTACGTATATACCATTACGGATCCTATGTCCAAAAACTGTACATTTTTAATAAGTGAAAAGGATTTATTATTATTTTTTATAGTATATTTGTACTTGATGGTATACAGTAAAGTTAAAATTTAGAAGTGAGGGGATACTCATGTCCTGTAAAAACTGTGTCGTATCTGAATTACAGTTTGATATTTTATTAGAAGGTAAAAACAATCTAGCTATGATGGATATGATTGTCGATCACTTTAACCGTCGGAATTTAACGATTACAAAAAAGGAACAGTATGTAACAATACAAGAATCTGGTGTAAGGGAGTTTCTTGACTTCAGCAGGGATTATATGGAGCCTGAACAGATTTATTTTAGAATTGATGAGATGGATTGGAAAACTATAGCTGATATTGAAACAGTTTTGGAAATGCAATGGATTGATGATGTCATACATAGAAATGCAATTGCCAGCTATTCACAGCCTATCGTAAATAATAAAAAAGAAATTTATGCTTATGAAGTGCTTTCACGCTTTACCCGTGAAGATGGAACGCTTATATTCCCTAACGAAATTTTTACAGCAGCAAAAAGTCGTGGCCGCTTGTATGCATTGGACCGTTTATGTCGAATGGCTGCCGTAAAATACGCTGCTGTGCTTAAGAAAAAGACATTTATCAATTTCATACCTACATCGATTTATTCTCCGGAATATTGTCTGCAGTCAACGGTAAAGCTTGCTAAGCTTCTGCAAATTGACCCGAATCAATTTGTTTTTGAAGTTGTCGAATCGGAGCAGGTCGATGATATTGAGCATTTAAAATCGATCTTGAATTACTATAACGAAAAAGGCTTTCAATATGCTTTGGATGATGTAGGAGAAGGGTATAACACACTGGAAATGCTCGCTGATATGAAACCGCATTATATGAAGCTTGATATGAAGTATGTACAAGGTGTAAAAAATGATCTTGAAAAACAACTTACCGCTAAACAGTTTTTAAAGACAGCACTTGAAATTGGCGCAACACCGCTTGCTGAAGGTATTGAAACCGAGGAAGACTTTGAATGGCTGAAACAAATCGGCTACGAGCTTTTCCAGGGTTATTTATTCGGAAAACCAAGCCTCGAGCCACAGCGTTCTATTAGATAAGAAAAAGCTATATGCAGGAGTTTTTCACTACAGCATATAGCTTTTTTCATATCAATCATATATTAATTCTTCGGATCCAAATCCTCAATTGAATCAATATCCATATAAGCTGGTACAACAAAACCATTTTGTGTACCTTTTAAGTTCTCTCCTAAATCTACTATATCTTCCTTATGCTTTTTATAAAATGCATCATGTGTTGTTGGAAGTGCCGCAGAAAGAGAGGCGTCTCCCTCACCGGTAGCAATTGCCTGGAACATAATAGCTGGATCAACAGGAATTACATTTACTTCATATCCTAACTCATTAATCACTTGTTTCATGACACTACTTGATGCTAATTCAGAATCCCATGTAGTAGTAATTAACTTTAATTCTTCCCCGTCCCCTTTTGTAATACCTTCAGTCCATTCATTTACTTTATTTTCGTTATTTTGAATCCACTCCGCTGCAGCCGAATCAAAATCACTATTTGATGCTTCAAGCATTACTTGTTCTACATCTTCCGGTTCCCAATGAAATCGATCAAGAATCGTATACAAATCAGGCAAATCTTTCTCTAATCCTTTTCTTACAAGAGTATTTGTATACTCTTCCCCTCCTAAAGCCCCTTTAGGATCCTCTAGTATTTTTAAATCGTAAGCTGAAAATTTCCAATGGGGCTTCCATCCTGTCACAATAATCGGTTCTTCATTGCGAATTGCTTGATCCAAACTACCGATCATACCGACCGTTGAACTTTCCTGTAATGTCCATCCCTCTAGATTTTCATATTGTTCTAATGCGTCATACGTTAGACCTGTTATTCCAGCACCAGGTTCAATACCAACTATTGTATAGCCGACCTCTTCACCGATACTGGCTTCTTTTTCAGTTGTATTATCACTGCTTCCTGTATCATCCCCACATGCCGCTAATAATAATGCGGCAGATATCCCTACAGTTAAACCTAAAGTTTTAAATCGTTTCAAAATATTTCATCCCCTAAAATCTGAATTTATCTACCCTCTAAAGCGACAACTTCAATTTAACTACAAGTTGTTACTCATGTCAAACTGGAGGTACTCATTAATAAAGCCCCGTAATGAAAATTTACGGGGCAAACCTTATCTATTCTTTTGGTTTTAAATCTTCAATCGAATCAATGTCTACATATGCCGGTACAACAAATCCATTTTGCGTGCCTTCAAGATTTTCACCTAAGTCAACGATATCGTCTTTATGTTTGTCATAAAAGGCTTTGTGTGTTGTCGGTAACCAAGGTGCGACTGTTACGTCACCTTCACCTGTTGCGATTGACTGGAACATAATTGCCGGGTCGACCGGAGTCACTTCAGGTTCGTACCCTAATTGTTCCAGCACA
>Ga0079224_100007069_pt1 | contig 14990 bp, 16 predicted proteins | sample Stecom2015_FD_80414 | JGI IMG/M metagenome (GOLD analysis project Ga0079224, IMG submission 80414) | Agricultural soil microbial communities from Utah to study Nitrogen management - Steer compost 2015 | ecosystem: Environmental > Terrestrial > Soil > Agricultural land | place: USA: Utah...
GAGCTTTTCAGAGCAGCGCAGGTCAGGGCACTTGCGCGGAATGATCATGTAGTCACCTGCGGCTGATCCCCGCAGGTAGGAAGGCCCCGAACACTCCCAGGTTCGGGGCCTTCCGCATGCCTGGGAGGCATTCATGCGGAGTCGTTCCGATTCACCAACGAAGCACTGCACTGAGCCTGGCTGCCGCAAGCCATTGCGAGCGCGCGGCTATTGCAGCGGGCACTGGAAGCGCTACTTCGCCGACAGACCGAAGTACGCAATAACCTGCGTGGTGTGCGCAGCGCATCACCTGTCAGCTCGCCCGGACGGAAAGTTCTGCTCCGACGCCTGCAGGGCTCTGGACTACAGAAGTCGCCAGCGGACCGAAGCTCAAGCCGCTTCCTTCTCCCGGCGGTGCCGAGCAGCGCAGAAGCTTGCCCTCGCCGCCAAAGGCAAGCACGGGCGACGCATATGGGTGGTTGGCCGCTGCGCTCGCTGCGGCCAGGGCTTCACAGGAACCGGGTCGAGCGAGCTGCGCTTCTGCTCGCGCCGATGCAAGGCGCTGACGGTCGCGGCAGTTAGGCGGGCCCGTAAGCGGGGTAACGAGGCGATGCCCTACTCGCGGTACCAGATCTTCGAACGGGACAGGTGGCAATGCCACATCTGCCGCAGGGCCGTGCGCCGAACTGCAGTGGTACCTGATCCTCTCGCACCCACGATCGACCATCTGATCCCGATCGCCGGCGGCGGAGCGGACGCCCCCTGGAACGTGGCCACGGCGCACTTCCTTTGCAACTCGACGAAGGGCGCTAAGGGTGGCGGTGAGCAGCTCGCATTGATCGGCTAGGGGGTGCTCGATGGCAGCTTCAGGGCCGAGGCCGAAGCCGCCGCTGCAGGTGGTCCGTGAGGGAAACCCAGGGCGCCGGCCGGTTCGTGAGGGCGTGAAGGTCCCGCCTTCGGAGCTGGAGGAACCGAACTGGCTCGACACCTTCCCGACGGTTCGGGGCGACGACAGGCAGCGGCAGATCAACGCCCGGTGCCGAGAGATTGCCCGCCGCGAGTGGCGCCGGGTTGTCCCAGTCCTCAAGTTCACAGCTGGTCTCGCGGCTGTGGACACGCAGGTGGTGCAGGACTACTGCATCTGCGTAGCCCGCATTGACCAGTGCGAGCGAGAGATCTCGGCACACGGCATGTTGATCCAGGGTGAGCGTGGCTGGATGAAGAACGGAGCCACGACGATCGCCTCGCAGTACCGGACGCAGCTGAAGGCGTACATCGGGGAGTTGGGGCTGAGCCCGTCGGCGCGGGGCCGGCTGACGCCGCCGGAGGGTGGCGACGATGGTGACGACGACGACCCCTTCGACTGAGCAGCTGTCCGTGCGGGACCGCGAGGATGGCCTGCCGGTGCCGCGGGCGGCCTTGTACGAGCTGGGCATGGACGACGCGGAGATCGAGGAGGCGCTGCTCTCGCGTCCGCTGGTCACCGCCTTCCAGATGCCCGAGCGGGAGGGCGCCTGGTTCGATGTGGCGGCGGCGCGCCGGGCGAAGGCGGCTATCGAGTCGTTCAAGCACACGAAGGGCCGCTGGGGCGGGACGCCGTTGAGGCTGGCGCCGTGGCAGTTCGTGTGGGTGATCGCGCCGGTGTTCGGCTGGCTGTGGCACGACCCGGAGCTGGAGCGGGACGTGCGGGTGGTCCGCGCGGTGTGGATCGAGGTGCCCCGGAAGAACGGCAAGAGCACCTTGTCGTCGGGCATCGGCCTGGCGCTGCTGCTGGCGGACCGGGAGATCGGCGCCGAGGTGTACGCGGCGGCCGGTTCGCTGGAGCAGGCGAAGCGCGTGTTCGACGACGCGAAGCGGATGGCGCAGACGTCGAAGGCGGTGAAGGGCCGCGCCGAGGTGCTGACGTCGGTGATCCGGGTGCCGCGCACGGGCGGCGTCTTCCGGGCGCTGTCGCGGATCGCGGAGACCGCGCACGGCCTGAACGTCTCGGGCGCGGTGATCGACGAGGTCCACGTGCACAAGAGCCGGGACCTGATCGACGCGATCGAGACGGGCACGGGCGCCCGCGATCAGCCGCTTATCGTGTTCATCACGACGGCGGATGACGCGCAAGAGGGCTCGATCTACGACGAGAAGCACTCGTACACGCGCAAGGTCGCGGACCGGACGGTGACGGACCCGGCGCACTACGGCGTGATCTGGGCCGCCGACGAGACGGACGACCCGTTCGACGAGCGGACCTGGCGGCGCGCGAACCCGGGCCTGGGCACGAGCCCGACGCTGGCGTACCTGCGGCGCGAGGCGAGCAAGGCGCAGGCCACCCCGAGCTACTTCCCGACGTTCCTACGGCTGTCGCTGAACATCCGGGAGAAGGCGTCCACGCGCTGGATCGACGTCCGGTCGTGGGACCGTGTCGCCGGCATGGTCGACGAGCAGGCACTGAAGGGCCGACGGGCCTGGGGCGGGCTGGACCTGTCCGCGGTGTCCGACCTCAGTGCCTGGGTGCTGGCGGTGGAGTCGAAGCAGCCGGGCGTCGAGGTCGAGCTGGTGTCCCGGTTCTGGCTGCCGTCGGAGCGCCTGGAGGATCTGCAGCGGCAGCTACAGGTGCCGCTGGCGCAGTGGGCCCGCGAGGGCTACCTGAAGCTGACCGAGGGCGACGCGATCGACTACGACGCCATCGAGAAGCAGGTGCTGGCGGACTGCAAGCACTTCGATGTGCAGTGGATCGGCTACGACCGCATGTTCGCCGGGCAGCTGGTGCAGAACGTGGACCGGGACACCAGGCGTGGCGTGAAGGTGACGCCGATCAGCCAGACGTTCCTCGGGCTGTCCCCGGCCTGTAAGGAGCTGGACCGGCTGCTACTGGAGCAGCGGTTCCGGCATGGAGGGCATCCGATCCTGCGGTGGATGGCCGGGTGCGTGGAGACGATCGCGGACGGCAACGACAACTACCGGCCGACGAAGCCGAACCGGAAGAAGAGCCAGGCCCGGATCGACGGGATCGCGGCGACAGTGATGGCCCTGGACGGATACCTGCGGCGGCCGAAGGCGAAGTCGCGGATGGCAGCCGGATTCTGATGCGAGGGGGTGCTCGTGGCCCCGTCGCTGATGAAGGCTGAGGCTGGCTCCGCGGAGTGGTGGCGGGACCGTCTGTGGGATGAGCTGGGCAAGCGCCGCCAGTACGTGGAGTGCATGCGCCAGTACTACTCGGGCGACCACCCGCTGCCGATGATCCAGGACAAGGCGCGGCCGGCGTTCCAGCGCCTGCTGAAGCAGGCCCGCTCGAACTACGTCGGCCTGGTGGTCGATGCGACCGCCGAGCGCATGCAGGTGGACGGCTTCCGGCTGGGCTCGGAGAACGTCGGCGATGGCGAGGCGTGGCGGATCTGGCAGGCCTCCGCGATGGACGCCGACTCTGATCTGCTGATCACGGAGGCGGTGAAGGTCGGCCGCGCGTTCGCGCTGGTCGCGCCGAACCCGAAGGATCCTGCGACGCCGATCGTCACGGCGGAGGACGCAACGCAGGCGATCGTCGCCTACCGGCCGGGCAGCCGCCGTGAGCGTGCGGCGGGCCTGAAGACGTGGGTGGACGACTGGACCGGTCAGCTGATGGCGACGGTGTACCTGCCGGACGGGCTGTACAAGTTCCAGGCGCCAAAGCCTCCCGGGGCGACGAGGCCGAAGTGGGAGCAGCGCGTCGTGGAGGGCGAGGCGTGGCCGGCGCCGAACCCACTGGGCGCCGTCCCGCTGGTGGAGATCCAGAACCGGCCCGACCTGCTCGGCGAGGCACACTCCGAGATCGAGGACGTCCTCGACATCCAGGACCGCATCAACAAGACGCTCATCGACCGCATGATGGCGCAGGAGTTCAGCGCCTTCCGGCAGCGGTGGATGACCGGATACGAGGTCCCAACCGATGAGAACGGCCAGCCGATCGAGCCGTTCAAGGCCGCGGTGGACCGGCTGTGGGTCATCGAGGACGAGAACGTCCAGATCGGCGAGTTCCAGGCGACTGACCTGCGGCCATACCTGGACTCGATCGAGTCGGACGTGCAGCACATGGCCGCGCGCACGCGCACGCCCGCGCAGTACCTGCTGGGCAAGCTCAGCAACGTCAACGGCGAGACGCTGAAGGCCACCGAGTCCGGCCTCGTCAGCAAGGTGCGGCAGCGGTGCCGGCCGCTCGGCGAGGGCGTGGAGGAGATCGTCCGCCTCTACCTGCGGGCGGCCGGCGACGACCGGGACCTGTCGTCGATCGAGGTGATCTGGCACAACCCGGAGTTCCGCACCGAGGGCGAGCTCGTCGACGCGCTGGTGAAAATGTCGACACTGGGCGTGCCGCGGGAGGCGCTGTGGGAGCGCTGGGGCGCCTCGCAGACGGAGATCGCGCAGTGGCGTGAGCTGGCCGACCAGCAGGCCTCGCGCGTCCTCGGCGGCGACGTGGCCTCCCTGTTCGGCCCGAAGCCGGACACGGCCGTGACGGACCCGGCGGCGGCCGATGGCGACGCCGGCTGAGCTGGGACGCACCCGCTACGAGCAGGTGGCGAGCGTGGTGCGCTCGGTCGTCGAGCGGGTGCAGCAGTTGTGGAAGGGCATGTCGGCGGCGACGGTCGAGAACGACCTGGAGGGCGCGGCCGGGGCGGCGATCGTGGCCGCGGTCGCCGAGGGCCAGCTCACGGTGGCGGACGCCGCGCAGGCGTACATCGCCGCGCAGATGGCCGCCCAGGGCGGCTCGGCGGTCGCGGAGGCCACGCTCGTGGCGGCGGCGTTCGCCGGTATCGCCCCTGATGGCGGCCCGCTGGAGACGCTGCTGTTTCTCCCAGCGATCGGCGTGCGGCATCGCCTCGCTGCGGGCATGACACCGGATGAGGCCATGCTCGGCGGCCTGGCCGACATGGCCCGCTACGCGGCGACGTCGGTCGCCGATACGGCCCGCTCGGCGGATCAGGTGGCAATGGCGGCGAACCCGAACTGCGTCGCCTACGTGCGCGTCGTGCAACTGCCCGCCTGCTCCCGCTGCATCGTCCTGGCGGGCCGCATGTACAGCCGCTCAGAGGGGTTCCTGCGACACCCGAACTGCGACTGCCAGACGCTGCCGCTGCGGGCGAGGGACTGGCCGGACGTACCGACGCCGCAGCAGCTGTTCGACCGCATGCCCGCGGGCGAGCAGCGGCGGGTGTTCACGGTGGCTGGAGCGCAGGCGATCCGTTCGGGCGCCGATGTGGGCCAGGTCGTGAACGCGCGCCGGGGCATGGGCTCGACGCACCTGGCCGGCCGCGTGCTGCGGACGACGTCGGAGGGTACGACGAGGCGCGGCTTGTACGGCTCGCGTGCGCGGCGCGCGGGCGGCGAGTTCGCCCGCTATCCGGGCCAGCGGTACTCGCGGGTGACGACGCCTCGTCTGATGCCGGAGGAGATCTTCCGCATCGCTGATGACCGGGCCGAGGAACTGCGGCTTCTGCGCCGCTACGGCTACATCGTCTAGCCGATCTTGAGTGTCCCTGCCGCGAGGGCGGGGTGAACGGAAGGACAGCCGCGATGGCTGAGGAGACAACCACCATCGAGACCGTCACCGAGGAGACCGGCACCGCGACGGACGCCGGGCAAGCCGCGGGTGGCGACGAGCCGCTCGGCGAGGGCGGTAAGAAGGCGCTGGCGGCGGAGCGCAAGCTGCGCGAGAGGGCCGAGAAGGTGGCGGCCACACACCAGCAGAAACTCGCCGAACTGCAGCAGCGACTGCAGGAGTTCGAGGACCGCGACAAGACCGAGGCGCAGAAGCTCGCCGAGCGCGCCGCAGCCGCCGAGAAGCAGGCCGAGACCGCCCAGGCCGAGCTGATGCGGTACCGGGTCGCCGCCGAGAAGAAGCTCCCCGCCGAGCTGGCCGCCCGTCTCCGCGGCTCCACGCCCGAGGAGATGGCCGCGGACGCGGAGGAGCTGCTGTTGTTTCTCAACGCGCAGCAGCAGCGGCAGGCGCCCAACTACGACGGCGGGGTACGGCAGTCCGCCCGCCCCGCTTCCATGAACGACCTGATCCGGCAGACGGCCGGTCGGGCCTGACTGACCCCCGGCACGGCACGGTCCGGCCGGTATCTCTGAAGGAGGAGGCCGGACCATGGCCTACAACAACCTGACCTCGCGGACCGACGCGCAGGCCCTCATCCCCGAAGAGGTCTCCAACGAGATGCTCGGCAAGGCGACCGAGCAGTCCGCCGTCCTGCAGCTGTTCCGGCGGGTCCCCGTCCAGGCCGGCCAGGTGCGGTTCCCCGTCCTGTCGGCGCTGCCGATGGCTTACTGGGTGACCGGTGACACGGGCCTGAAGCAGACCACCGAGGTCAACTGGACGAACAAGTACCTGAACATCGAAGAGATCGCGACGATCATGCCGGTGCCGGACAACGTCCTGGCCGACGTCAACGCGAACATCTGGGACACGGCGATGCCGCTGCTGGTGGAGGCTTTCGGCCGGGTCCTGGACACCGCGGTGTTCTTCGGCACCAACGCGCCCGCGTCGTTCCCGACGAACATCCTGTCCGCCGCCACGTCCGCGGGGAACTCCGTCAACGAGGGCTCCACCGCGACCCAGGGCGGCTTCTTCGGCGACATCGACAAGGTGTACGGCGTCGTCGAGCAGGACGGCTTCGACGTCACCGGCTTCGTTGCCGCCACCTCGACGAAGGCCAAGCTCCGGGCCGCCCGTGACTCGCAGGGCCGCAAGCTCGACGACGGCCGCGTCTCCGGCTCGCTGGACTCCATCGACGGCTACCCGGTGATGTACCCGATGCGGGGCCTGTTCCCCGTCGCGGGCGGGGTCGGCGTCGACGGCGTCCGCCTGTTCGCCGGCGACTGGAACCAGTTCATCGTCGGTGTCCGCCAGGACATCACGATGAAGGTGCTGGACCAGGCCGTCATCACCGACAACACCGGCGCCATCGTCTACAACCTGCCGCAGCAGGACATGACGGCCATCCGCCTCACCTTCCGTGTGGGCTGGCAGGTCGCGAACACCCTGAACAACGACCAGCCGACTGAGGCGTCCCGCTACCCGGTGGGTGTCCTCAAGACCGTCGGCGCCTGACCGAACCCGCACACGCCGCCCTGACGCCACATGGTGTCGGGGCTTTGTCATGGGAGGTATCGGCCATGGCCGAGTCCAAGAGCACGAGCAGGCAGTCCAAGACGACGCAGGAGACGCCCGACGACGGCGTTGCCCAGGCCATCCAGCAGGCGACCGACGAGGCCGAGGAGCAGGGCTACTTCGGCACCGCCGTCGACCCCACGCCGAACGAGAACTACACCCTCAAGGGCGTCACGTCTGGGGCGCCGACCCCGGAGACGGACCCCGAGTACGCCCGCGAGGTGCGGCAGCAGCTCGACGACGCGGCGCGGCAGAGCTGACGGGGGGAGGCCGCCGTGGCTGTGCTTCCCTCGCTGGCGACGGTGGCCGACCTCGCCACCTTGCTCGGGCGGACGTTCACGCCGCAGCAGGAGCTGCAGGCGCAGGCCCTGCTGGATCAGGCGTCCAGCGTGGTCCGGGCCTACGTCCGGCAGGACATCACCCGGGCGACCACGACGGACACGTTCACGATGCGGCGCGCCGACCCGTACCTGCATCGCTGCGCGGGCGTGGTGTCGCTGCCGCAGCGGCCCGTCGTCGACATCGCCACCGTCTCCGTGGCCGGCGTGGAGACGACGGACTGGTGGCAGGACGGCAGTGATCTGCTGCTGAAGGCGTGGCCGTGGAACGAGCCGCCCACCGCTCACAGGGCGCCGCAGGTCAAGGTCACGTACACGCACGGCTATGACCCGGTGCCGGGCGACATTCAGGCGATCGTGCTGCAGGCCGCGAACCGGGTGATCGTCAACCCCAGTGGGATTCGCTCGGAGACGGTGGGCGGCGAGTCCGTCACCTACCTGATCCCGGCGGTAGGCGAGTACCTGGGTGTGCTGCTGTCCCGCACGGAGCAGCGCGTGCTGGACCGCTACCGGCGCACCGCGGGCACCGTCAACCTGCGGAGCCGGTGATGCTGTACCTGCAGTCGATCACCATCATCCGCCCGGCCGAGGTCGAGGACCGGTACCACAACGTCCGGCTGGACTACGGAGCTGCCGCCACACGCATCCCCGTATCGGGGGTGAACGTGCAGCCGGCGGGCGGCAGTACGGAGGACACCGACGACCGGCAGGTCACGGTGACGGGATGGCGCCTGTACACGCCGCGCGGCATGGATCTCGACCTGCGGGAGACGGACCGCGTAGAAGCGTGGGGCACGACGATGCAGGTCGTCGGCAAGGTGGCCCGCTGGCCGGCCCCGGGCGGCGGCGTCCACCATGTGGAGGCAGACCTGCGGGAGGTGGCCTGATGGCGTCCGGGAGCTTCCGCTTCGTGCCCAATCCCCGCCTGTACGACGAGCTGGCCCGCAGCGCCGGGATGCGGAACGTCCTCAAGGACGCCGCCGACCGCGGGGCGAGCATCGCGCGGGCGATCGCCCCGAAATACACGGGCCCCACGTACAACCCGACCATCCAGCGGCACGGTGAGTACGCGGCGAGCGTGTACTCCGCGGCGAGCATGCGGCCGAACGGTTGGCGGGCCGAGTTCGGCGCGGACGCCCCTTGGGCGCTCCAGGTCGAGTTCGGCACCGGCCGCCCGGCCACATCGCAGGACCGCCCGCAGTCCGGCTGGTCCCCGAAGACACGCACGCTCGGGCGTGCCCTGGACGCACTGAGGAGCTTCTGATGCCGCGGATCAAGCTGGCCCATTGGCACGGCGACCGTAAGCCGGGCGACGAGGTCGACGTCTCCGACGAGGAGTTTGCCGCCCTGCGACGTGACGGGCGCGTTGCCGAGGTCGTTCAGGCCCCGGCCGAGGAGCCGCCGGTGCCGCAGCAGGAGGACGAGGCGCAGCCGGAGGACTCCCCGGCGGCGGCCCGTAAGCGGCGGTGAGCCCGCTCCCCGCCATCTCCATGCCCGACGTCGAGCAGCTCTGGGCCGACTATCTGCTCACCCAGATGCCCGGCCCGTTCATCGGCACCGAGTGGCCGCCGAACTGGGAGGCGCGGCTGGCGGACGGCATCATCGCCGTCTCGCTGGGCGGGGGCGGTTCCCGTCAGCGTGGCGTGACCGCCGACCGGACGATCGACATCGACGTCCTGGCCGCCGACAAGGGGCAGGCCCGGGACCTCGCGGCGCAGGTGTCCGCCCTGATGATCGCTGCACAGGGCACCGTGCAGCCTGGCGCCCGCATCTACGACGTTGCCGAGACCAGCGTCGTGTGGCTGCCCTACCAGCCGTCCGCTGAGACGGACCCGATCCCGCGGTACGTGCTCGTGATGAGCACCGTTGTCCGCCCCGCCTAGCACCACCCCAACCCGCACCCCCTCTCTGACCATCCACCCGCCGGCGAGCGCTGCGCGGGTCCTCGCCATGCCTGGAGGCATTCGTGGCGCTCAACGCAGACAACGTGCGTGTGGGTCTGAACGGCAACATCTACATGGCCCCGAAGGGCACGACCGCGCCCACCGACCTGGACACCGCATGGGACCCGGCCTGGATGGACCTGGGCTACATGTCCGACGACGGCGTCTCGCTGGAGTACTCCACCGACGTGGAGGACATCAACGCCTGGCAGTCCCTCAGCCCCGTCCGCCGGGTGCTGACCAGCGTCGACATGACGATGGGCTTCACTGCGATCGAGCTGAAGACCCGCACCATCACCGCCTACTTCCCCGGCGCGACGATGACGGACGTCGGCGGCTCCGTCCACCAGCTCAGCATCCCGTCCGCGCCCGGACCGCAGGAGTTCGCGTTCGGTCTGGAGTGGACCGACGGGGCGATCAAGAATCGGCTCATCATCCCCCGCGGTGAGATCACCGACCGAGGCGCCATCACCATCGGCCGCTCCGACGCCGTCGGCCTGGAGATGACCGTCTCCGCCTACGCCACGTCCGCGCCCGAGCTGGCGACCTGGCTGTCCAACGACCCCGCCTGGGCCGCCGCCTGACCCTGATCCCCCCGGCAGACGCGCAAGCGGGTCGCGTCTGCCGGGGCACAACCCGCTCACCCGCAGGAGAACCACATGACCGCCACCAAGAAGCCCGCCGGCCGCGAAGTCGTCTCTCTCGACTCCCTCGCCAAGCAGAAGCGCGAGGCGCTGCCCGAGCCCGTGACGTTCGAGCTCCACGGTGTGGAGTTCACTCTGGAGCCCTTCCACTCCCTGCCGATGGATGTGCAGGAGCGGATGCGTGGTCCGGAGGACTACCTCAGCATCCTGCGCACGGCGCTCGGCCCGGACAAGGTCAAGGAGATGATCGACGCCGGGTACACGCTCGCCGACCTCAACCTCGTCGCCGAGGAATGGATGCGTCGCTCCGGGATCGAGCCGGGGGAATCGCCGGCCTCCGCCGCTTCCTAGAGGAGTACGGGGAGGCCGTCGAGTGGGACATCGCCCGCTACTGGCCGGGCCGGTCGATCAAGGAGCTGTGGCGTGGGGAGATGACGTGGCGTGAGCTGCGCGTCTTTCTGCGCTACCTGCCCGCGGAGTCGGCGACAGCCCGGGCGGTGCGCGGGGCAACGCCCGAGCAGGAGACGTGGACGCTGGACCGGCAGCTGCTGGCGTCCCTGGTGGATGCCCAGCGGGAGAACACGTTCGCCATGGTCAAGCTGCACGGCGACCCGAAGAAGACCAAACGGCTGAGACCGCCGGAGCCCATTCCGCGGCCCGGCGTACAGCCCAAGAAGAGCAACGTTATCCGCTTCGGGGGCCGCCACGGCTCCGGGGCTGCACAGCTGGCGCAGGCCTTCGGAAGGCCCGCCGCGAACCAGTGACGGGGGTGCGCGGTGGCTGCTGGTGGTGTTCTCGTCGGGCGTGGCTACGTCAGCATCCGGCCCGAGTTCGAGGGGGACTGGTCCCGCTCCGTCAGCGCCCGCGCATCCAGCGCCGGCCGCAGCGGAGCGGGCGCCTTCTCGAAGGCGTTCGGCGCCGGGCTGAAGGGCCTGGGCGCCCTGGCCGGGATCGCGATCGGGGCGAACCTGTCGTCGGCCGCCGCCGGCGCCGCGGCCCTGGCCCCCGCACTGACCACTGCGGGCGCCGCCGCAGCAGCCCTGAAGATCGGCCTGTCGGGTGTGGGGGAGGCGTTCAAGCAGGCGTTCGCCGACCACACGGCAGACGCGAACGCCGCCGCCTCCGCCACCAAGGCCGTCGAGTCCGCCCAGCGCGGACTGGCAAACGCCCAGCGCGCGCTCGCGCGCGCACGCGTGGACGCGGCCGAGCGGGTGCGCGAGGCGCAGCGGCAGGTCGTCGACGCAGAACGAGACCTGGCGGACGCCCAGCGCGAGGCCCGCAGCGTGCAGGCCGACCTCAACGACGCACGCCGGGAAGCAGCCCGCGCCCTGCAGGACATGAACGCCCGCCTCTCCGAGTCCCGGCTCGACGAGCGCGAGGCCGTCCTGCGCCTGTCGGAGGCCGAGAAGGAGCTGAAGGCGGCGCAGGCAAAGCCGGGCACCAAGCCGGAAGACCTGGAGAAGCTCCGCATCGCCTACGAGCGGGCCCGCCTCAACCTGACCGAGCAGCGCACCGAGACCGCCCGCCTGACCGAGGACACCAAGAAGGCCAACCGGGCGGGCGTCGAGGGCAGCGAGCAGGTTGTCGCCGCGAAGGAGCGGATCTCCGCCGCGAACCGCAGTGTCGCCGACAAGGAGCGCGCGCTCGCCGATGCGCAGGCCGGGGTCGACAAGGCGCGCGTCGAGGGCCAGCAGCAGATCGAGGACGCCCAGCGGGCGGTCGCCGAGGCCGCTGCTGCCGTCGCCGATGCTCAGGCCGCTGCCGCCGCGCAGACCAGCAAGCTGGACCAGGCCATGGCCAAGCTGGCGCCCAACGCCCGCAGCTTCGTCAACGCGGTACGCGGCCTCGCCCCCCAGTGGGACGCGATGCGCCTGTCCGTGCAGAACCGCCTCTTCCAGGGCCTGGACGACACGGTCACCTCGCTCGGCCGCACCACCATCCCGGTCCTGCAACGGCAGCTGACCGCCACGGCCGGCGTGTGGAACCAGATCGCGAAGAACGCGGCCTCGGGCGTCTCCGAAATGGCGAAGTCGGGGATGCTCGACAAGATCCTCAAGGGCGCCACCGACAACCTCGCCGTCTTCAAGGACACCCCCAAGCAGCTCATCACTGCCTGGGGCCAGCTGTCCGTCGCCGCCCAGCCCGCGTTCAACCAGCTGCTCACCCAGTTCGCCGGCGCCATCAAGTCGTTCACCGACGGGCTCGCCAAGAGCTTCGCGTCCGGCGGACTGCAGCAGGCCATCGACACCGCCTTCGGTATCCTCAGCCAGTTCGGCACGCTCCTCGGCAACGCCTTCGGCGTCGTCTCGCAAATCTTCAAGGCCGCCTCCGACGCGGGCGGCCAGATCGTCGGCGTGCTCGGAAACGTCTTCGCCGAGCTGAAGAACATCCTCGCCGCACCGCAGATGCAGGCACAGCTGCGGTCCCTGTTCGCGTCCGTGGCACAGATCGTCGGCGCGCTCGTGCCCGTCCTCGGCGCGGTCGTCCAGGCGGCCGTGCCGCTGATGGCGGCCATCGCGCAACCGATCGCCGCACTCGCCACCGCGCTCGGCCCGGTGCTGCAGCAGCTCGCGCAGACACTGGGCGCCGCGCTCCTGCCGATCGTGCAGGCTCTGGCCCCGGCGGTCGTCCTCGTCGGTACGGCGATCGTGCGCCTGGTGCAGGCGGTCATGCCGCTCCTGCAACCCATCGCCACCCTGATCACCGCTGTGATCTCGGCCCTGACGCCGGCCCTCACGCCGATCGTCAACGTCGTGACCAGCCTGGTGAAGGTGCTTGTCGGGCCCCTGACCAGCGTCATCCAGGTGCTGACGCCGGTGCTGGCCACTATTGCCAACGTGGTGGCCCGGGTGTTCCAGGCCTTGGAGCCGATGCTCGCCCCGCTGGTCACCCTGCTGGGGCAGGTCGCTGAGCTGATCGTCGGGATGTTCGCCGGCGCCCTCAGCCAGCTGATGGTGGTGCTGCAGCCGCTCATCCAGGTGGGCATCACGCTCATCTCCACCGTGTTCAAGGCGATGCAGCCGCTGCTGCCGCTCATCACGGACACGTTGAAAACCCTGGGCAACGCGCTGCTCAAAATGCTGCCCGCCCTGACCGGGGTGGCGTCGGCCGGCGTCGTCCTCGTGCAGGGGCTGGCACCGCTCATCCCGCTCGGCGTGCAACTGGTCACCACGGTCCTCAACGCGCTCCTGCCGGTGCTGCCGACCTTGGCTGACGCGTTCGTCGCGCTCTCGACTGCCGTGCTCGCCATCGTCCAGCCGCTCGCAGCCATGGCCGTCTCGCTCGCGAAGCAGCTGATGCCCGTCATCACCCAGCTGACACCGATCTTCGCTGATCTCGCGGGGATGATCGCCGACACGCTGGCGCAAGCGCTGCCCCCGCTCACCACGGCGGTCATCATCCTGGCGCAGGCGTTCGCGCCGCTGCTGCCGGTCATCGGCCAGCTGCTCGGGATGATCCTGAAGATGGCAGCGGGCGTGCTCATCCAGCTCCTGCCGTCCCTGCTGGAGCTGGTGCAGGCCGGCGTGGACCTCACCCTGGCGCTGCTGCCGATCCTCCCGCCGCTGGCGGAACTGATCGGCCTGGTGGTGGGGCTGGCAATCAGCGTGATCTCCCGCCTGCTGCCGCCACTGGTCAAGCTGGCCGGCTTCCTCATCGGCGGACTCGTGTCCTCCCTGACGACGGTCATCGGCTGGATCAGCGGACTCGTCGGCGCGATCGCCAACCTCGTCAGCTGGGTCGTCGGCCACCTGGGACCCGCCTTCACCTGGCTGAAGAACACGGGCATCCAGGCGTGGAACCTCCTGCAGAGGGGCGTCTCCGCCGCGTGGACCCTGATGAAGACCTACGTCCTGTACCCGCTGCGGGACTTCTTCACCAAGAGCGTCCCCGGCTGGGGCACCACGATGAAGGACAAGCTGGTCGGCGCTTTCAACGTGGCCCAGGACGGCATCGCCAAGGCCTGGGACAAAATCAAGAAGGCCACGAAGGATCCGATCAACTTTGTCCTCGACACCGTTTGGAACAAGGGCGTCGTAAAGGCCTGGGACAAGATCCTCGGTTGGGTGCCCGGGCTGCCGGAACTCAAGGAACTGCCGCTGCTCGCCAAGGGCGGCACCGTCCCGGCGGCGCCCGGCGTCTTCAACAAGCCCACCGCGATCGTCGGCGAGGGCCGCAGTCAATGGCCCGAGTTCGTCATCCCCACCGACCCCCGCTACCGGGCGCGCTCCCTCGCCCTGTGGCAGGCCGCAGACGGGCAGCTGATGAAGGACGGCGGGATCCTCGGCGTCATCGTCGGAGGCATCAAGAACATCGGCGGCAAGGTCGGCGGCTTCTTCTCCTCCGCCGCATCCTTCCTGAAGGACCCGGGCAAGGCACTCGACACGCTGCTCGGAAAGCTGACCAAGCCGCTGCAGGTGATGAAGAACGTCGCCTGGGGGAAGCTCGTCCTCGGCCTTCCGAAGATGGCCTTCAAGGGCATGAAGGAACTCGTCGGGTTCGGCGGCGGTGGCGGCGGGGACATCGGCGGGACCATCCCCAAGGGGCAGCGCCTGGCCATCATCAACCAGGCGCTCGCCGCCGCCGGGGTCCCCCCTCCCGGTTCGCTGACCCAGTGGCAGGCCGGCCTGAACACCCTCATCACGAGGGAGTCGGGCTGGAACCCGCGGGCCATCAACCGGTGGGACTCCAACGCCAAGGCGGGCATCCCTTCACAGGGCCTGGCCCAGACCATCCCGCCGACCTGGTCGGCCTACGTGCCCGCGTCGCTGCGGTCGCGCGGCATCCTCGACCCGGTTGCGAACGTAGCGGCAGCCATCCGCTACATCGTGTCCAGGTACGGCAACATCACCAACGTCCAGCAGGCCAACGCCAACCGGCCCCCGGCCGGCTACGACAACGGCGGCTGGCTCCAACCGGGCTGGAACTACAACGGGCTCGGCGTGCCGGAGGC
>Ga0079224_100007070_pt1 | contig 14990 bp, 14 predicted proteins | sample Stecom2015_FD_80414 | JGI IMG/M metagenome (GOLD analysis project Ga0079224, IMG submission 80414) | Agricultural soil microbial communities from Utah to study Nitrogen management - Steer compost 2015 | ecosystem: Environmental > Terrestrial > Soil > Agricultural land | place: USA: Utah...
ATCTCTGGACCGCCTCGCCGGCAAGAACGTCACCAATGGCGCCGCCTACGTCGTCCAACCTTCCACCGGTGAGATTCTCGTCTGGGTGGGGAGCAAAGATTTCTCTGACAAAACGATCGACGGTCAGGTGAATATTTTGACCCAGCAGCGGCAGATGGGGTCCGCTCTCAAACCATTTATATATCTGTACGCGTTTTCCAAAGGCGCTCATCCGGACCAGCTCATCGTCGACCTCGAAAAAGACTTCGCATCCGCCAAACAGGACGAAGCCTATCGCCCGCTGAACTATGGTTTGCGTGAAGGCGGCGTCATGCCATTGAAATTAGCGCTCGCCAATTCCTTCAACATCTCCGCCGTGCGACTGTTGGAACACCTGGGACTCGAAAACACCTACCGCTTCATGAAAGACCTGGGCCTTCCTTTCGATCAGCCAGCGCAGCACTACGGACTCTCCCTCGCCCTCGGCAGTCCGGATTTGCGCATGCAAGACGTAGCAGATGCCTACGCCGCCTTGGCGAGGAATGGTAAAAGAATCCGATCCCACTTACTTCGCGACGAATCAAAAAACTCAGAACTTGTCACTTGGAACTTGGAACTGCCCTATTTCCATCTCTTCGACACCCTCTCAAATCCATTAAATCGCCGTCGCTCCTTCGGCGTGAATTCAATTTTAAATACTACGATCCCCTTCGCGGTGAAAACCGGTACCACTAAGAACTTCCACGACAACTGGACCTTCGGCTACCACCCCGACCTCGTCGTCGCCACCTGGGTGGGCAACAATGACAATTCACCTATGATCGACGTCGATGGCATCACCGGCGCCGGACCCATCTGGCATCGCTTGGTCGAGTTCGCGATCCAACAAGGCTATGTGGATTCAAGCCCTCTCCGCACTCCGAACTCCGAACTCCTAACTCCCAAATGTCTCAACAAGGATTGTTCTCGAACAGAGCTCATTTACCAGCAGGAAGACCAAAAATGGTATTCTGATCTCGAATCCGGCCACTACTGCCTGGAAGATTTTTATATTCAAACCGTCGAACCGGCAGAAATCACCAAGGTGGCGAAGCTATTCGATTTTAAAGATTTTCAAATCACGTGGTGTAAGGATTCGGGAAGTGTAAGAAGTGAAGGATTATTGGGATTAGATCCCACACATCCCACACATCCCACAATTCTCACCGTTCCCACCGATCCCACCGATCTCACGATCCTCAAACCTTCCCCCAATGAAACCTTCTACATTCGTCAGGGTATTCCGTTAGAACTGCAGCAAATGATCCTCAAAGCGAACCGAACAGTCGATTGGTACGTAGATGATGTAAAGGTTGGATCAGGAGAAAATATTTTTATCCAACCCGTAATTGGGAAACATACGATTGTCGCCAAACAGGACCAAAAAGAGGACTCCGTTTCCATCGAAGTCCTCTCCTTTCAGTAAATTTTCTCCCGAACTACGAACTACCTACTACCTACTGATTCTTCTTCCTCCCCTCTTCCACGAGTTCTTTTTTGTAAGCAACCAAGCGCTTGGCGAGCTTGTCATTCCCGAGGGCCATCATCTGGACCGCCAAAATCCCTGCGTTCATCGCTCCATCGATGGCAACGGTTGCCACGGGGACGCCTTTCGGCATTTGGGACATCGCCAAAAGCGCGTCGAGCCCTCCGATATAAGGACTGAGCAAAGGCACGCCGATCACCGGCAACGTGGTCTTCGCTGCTACCACTCCGGCGAGGTGGGCGGCCATTCCGGCGCCACAAATAAATACCTGGACGCCCTTCGCAGGAGCTTTCTTCACATATTCTTCCAAATCATCCGGATTGCGGTGAGCGGACATCACGAGAATTTCCGCGGGGATATCAAATTTTTTCAAAATATCGTAAGCCTTGGCCATCACGTGCAGATCATTTTCACTGCCCATCAAGATGGCGACCTGCGGCTTTTTCACGACGGGAAAATCGCTGATTTTCATAGCTAAAGATGAAGTGCAGCGATCATAGCAAACCTTCTCCTGAAATTCTAATACTGTTCTCGACCCTCCTGGGGAAAGACTTTTTCTAATGCCCCAAAAGCGTCCAAAACCCTTCGGCACTGGACAATGACACTTCTGAGCTCTTGGGGAAGATGGGCCGGCAGAAAACCCGACTCGAAAATATCCTCGCTTGAAAGCTGAAAACCGACGTGATGGGCCTGGGGTTTGATTTCATGCAGCACTCTTGCCCGGAATTGTTCAGAAGTGCGCTGGGTTTCTTCTCGGAACTCTTTCCAGGAAAGAGACTCAGAAAGTTCGGAAGGAGTATTCATAAAAGAAAAAAGAGAGGTCTATCTTATGGGGAAAAACCTCTGCTTGCATTCGGATAAATATCACAAGAATGAGAATTAATTTTGCTCGCCCCTTTTTTTGAGCAGTTCCACCATCCCGGTATCAAACCTTCTTTGAAGCTCGGTAATTTCTTCCTGCGTCATCTGGGCCTCCGTGCGGATTTGTTCCAATGCTCCCGGCGTGAAAAGGTATTGGTCTTTTTCCAAGATATGAATCGCATAGAGAAACTGAAAAAATTGAAGAGTTTTTTTCACATGAAACCCTTCCAGTTTTTCTTGTGAGAGCTGCCGCAAATAGGAAATGGCTTGTAAAATACGTTCTGGTTTAGGAGCGTCGTGCGGAGAAGACGTGAGGAGAGAGTCAGCATACATTTGAGAATACACGATCGTGGCAATAACAATGTTCTTCAAACGCGCATTCTTTTTCTTTTCCTCGTGTTGCTCCACGACCCGCTGTCGCTCTTCATCCGGCGTAGCTAAAATTTCTTCAATAAACGTTCGATAGGTTTCCTTCAGCATTTCCGGAGTCGCTCCATTTTCCCGAAGTTCAACGACATCTGCTGGCGGCAGAGCGTCCACGATGCCGATGCTCAACTGCAAGAGTTCCGCGCGCAAAGCGGGGATATCCTGGCTCATGTGCAGCAATTTTTCATAAATTTGTAAGGCGCTGTTGAGCTCGTGACTCGCAATAACCTCTTTCCAGGCATTCAAAAGATCTTCTCGGGTAGGGTTGTCCGGATATGGTTGGTAATATTCAAAGCTCATGGGAAGTTTTAAAGTCCTCCAAGCGCTCTTTCGATATCGGTCAGGCCGTCATCACCGGGAGCGAACGGGTCTTTCGGAGGTTTGGGAGTCGAGTTTACCGCCTCATCAAGATCGTTCGGCTTGAGTGATCCGAAGGGATTGCTGGCAGATTTGCTTTCATGGGCGGATTTCACCACAGGTTCCGAAGAACCGGCAGGAATTTCCGGGGCTTTTGTCTGATTGTTAAAGCTCACTTTCACACTCTCATCTTCCGATTTCGGAGCAGCCGCTGGCGTAGGTGAAGGCTTCTTCGCTTCAGTCGGCTTGGAAACGGGAGGCTGGGGTGCTGGCTTTGGCGCTGGCGGAGGCGTTGGTTTCGTTCGTCGCGGTTGTTCAGATAAAGGCCGTTCCGGAGGGCGGGCAGGAGGGGCCTGGCGGGTTGCCGCCGAAGGCGCAGGTGAACTCATCTGATTGTCCTGGTGGCTTTGTTCCGCTTCGATGGCTTTTTTGGCTTCCGTATGAATATCTCGGGGGGTGGGAGCGGTGGGGATAGTGGGGCTTGTGGGAAGAGTGGGAGTCGGGCGATTCGTTTGAGGCTGCGCCGCTTCAGCACTTGAAGGCGTTTCGTATTTCACCTCACGATCCCCAACGTTCGTACTATCCGCACTCACCCTTTCTTCCAAGGTCGGCTCCACATGTTTTTGCGGCACTGGGGTATATCCTTCCAGTACTTGGGTCACTTCCGGTTTCAGTTCCTCTGAAGCGTCCTGAAGGCCCAGCCGGGTTCGCTGCTGTTGTTGAATGGATGAGAGCACGAGATTCATGACTTCCTGGAGCGTCTTGCCGGGGAATTTCACTCCCGCAGCCTGCACATGTCCCCCACCGCCGAACTGCTGGGCGATTTCCATGACATTGATCTGGGGACCTTTCGAACGCAGTGATACGGCAATCAAATCGGGATCTTCCTTGAAAAGCGCCACGATTTCCGCTTCCGGTGCGTGGACCAGGAGCTCATCGATAATGTCGCCCGACGCGTCCATAGTCGCTTCCGTCTGTTTCAAATCCTGCTGGGTGATGGAAGACCAGACCAGTCGGTGCTTCTCATCGACCTCCAGCTTCGTCAGGATGCGTCCCCAGAGCTTCAGGGTGCTGAGTTTCTTGGTACGGAACAAATACTTGATAATGTCCTGCTGGTTGGCACCGGCTTCCATCAAATCCGCCGCAATGTCCATTGATTTCGGGGTGGTGTTGGCGTTTTGAAAGGAGCCGGTATCCGTGGTGACTCCGCTGAGCAGGAAGGTAGCGGTCTCCGGGACGATCAACTTCTTCTGGAAGTGATTTTCCAGATGGCGGAGAAGCCCATAAAGAATCTCCGCGGTAGAAGAGGAGGTCACGTCGATGAGGTTAATTTTCCCAAAACCCGGATTGGAAACATGATGGTCGATATTGATCCAGGGAGTGGCAGCGAACAGGTCGATATTGTCGTCGTAAAGCTTCCCGAGTTGTGAAACCGCCGCCACATCGACCGTGATGATCAGATCATAATGGTCGGTTCGTTCCTGGCAGCTGACATTTTCTTTCAGAAATTTCCCCTGTTTCGGGGTAATGACGATATGGATTTTATTGTCTTCGAGATGGTACTTGAGCCGGTCGACTTCGGTCTGGTCGCAGTCGAGGGTCACGACGAAGTCCTTCCCGCCGGGGATTTCTTGATTCAGGTGATCAATTTCCGGGAGAAAGTGAAAGTTTTCTGGTAATTCATCCGCACACGCCGCAGTGACCTCTTTTCCCAGAAGGGTCAAAGCTTTGTACAAGGCCATGATGCTTCCGATGGCGTCGCCATCGGGCTTTCGGTGGGTACAAAGGAGGATCTTCTCGCTTCGTTCTATGAAGGCAGTGATCTGTTGAAAAACAGAGGTATCCATGATTAGCTGGCGGCTAAGAGGGTTGTGACAGCGTTAAGCTGTTATAATATAATGACATATTAATATTGAAATGTCAATATAAAGCAAGCTTTTGCTCTTATTAATGAGGTTTGTCGATTTCCTGCCGTTTCCACCTCAAAAACAAGGTGCTACCATACGCCCTTCAATCTGGCTTTGCAAATATTTACACCAAATCCGAAGGAGGCACGAACTCGTGCACGAAGCGGCGGGCGTATTTGATGATCGCTTCCGCGACATTGACTCCCGAAACCTCCTCCAGTTCTTTAAACCCCGGATTGGAATTGACCTCCATAATGGCCGGGCCATTTTTCGTCTGGATGATATCTACTCCGGCAATGTCCAAACCGATGACCTTGGTGGCGCGAACGGCCAAATGAATTTCTTCTTTGCTCGGAGTGTAAGCCTTCCCCTTCCCTCCCTGACCAACATTGGAGCGGAAGTCCTCCGCATGGGCCACGCGTTCCATCGCGGCTACCATTTTTCCACCCACGACGAAGATACGGATATCCTTCCCCATGGATTCTCCGATGTACTCCTGGAGCAAGATGCCATTCTTCGAAGCAAATTTTTCAGAAATGATGCCATAGGTCGATTTGGCCGCCCGCTTGCTTTCCACGATCGTCACTCCATTCCCAAAAGATCCATAAATGGTCTTCATGACGACGGGGTAAGTGCCAATGTAGTTCAAAGCCTGGTCGAGCAGCTTGATATCATGCACGACAGCGGTTTTCACGACAGGGATTTTGTAATGAGACAGGGCCTGCAAGGTATGGAGCTTGCTCTTGGCCCGGAGGATCGACGAGTAACTGTTGATCATGGGATATCCCATCAGCTGGAGCTGCTCGAGGATAGCGCTGCGCACCTGCACATTTTCCCCTATTCCTACTCGGGGGATCAACACATCAAACTTCGGGAAGGCCTTATTCCTTACTCGTACATCGAGTTTCCCTTTCTCATCCAGGGTCATCACACACTTCTGGACGCGAATAATACTCGCGGTATGACCTCTTTTCTCCGCTTCCGCCGCCAGTCGGTCTTCTTGGCAGCTAAATCGTTTCGGAAGGGGCTTAAACGACAGGATCCCGATGCGCATAAGCAATACAAAATTCTAATACGCAAAGTGTATAGCCCTTCCCTGGAAATGCAAATTAATCCCGGGAAAGATGGGCCCTCCAAATGGCCGCCGGATCGATGAGCCGGTCCTGAGAAGACGCCTCGCGGTAGTGCAGGGCTTCAGCGGCGATGAGTAGCACCTGGTCCCCTTTCCACAGGTGCTTGTGGACTTTCTGCCGCATGAGGGCTTGGACCTGGGAGATATACGGCCAGCATTGTTCCGGATCATAGGCCAGCAGATCAGAGAGCGCATGATGGATCGACACGATGGTCTTCACCAAGGGATCTTCGTCCAGGTCGTATTCCCTCCCTTGCTGGGCGGTTCGCAACTGATATTCCAGCTCCTTCATCGGCAGGTGCAGTTCAGCCGGGAAACGTTTCAGCGACTGCAAAAAAATTTCCGCCACCCCTGTCCTGCCGGTAATGACCGTTCCGGTGCGGCGATCACCGCGATTGAACAAAACCACATCATCAAAGTCGGTGTGCGGTACCATATTGACCTCCGGCAGGCGGTTGCGGTCATTGACGATCCTTCTCCAGGGCAAAAAGGCGGCATGCCTTTTGGGGTCAAAACCTCGCACTTCCAGGACCAAAAACCCCAGCTGCCGCAAACAGGCCCGGGTCTCGGCGATGCGTTCTTTGCTAAAAAATGCTGCCACTTCTTCCGCGTTCAGCGGCTCTTTTTTATGGCCCAATTTCCCTCCAAATACCGGAAAAGCCCGGTCATTCCACTGGGGATGGATGACCCGGACGGGATAAGAGCCGATCTGCAGCGAATCGACGGGTTTCATGAGATACGTTCGGGGAGGTAGCGGGCTGGTTTCATCCCGGGGATTTGTCGGATCAAATCGAGCTGGTGCAGGGAAAATTTTCCAAGAAACAAGTCCTCAAACTTCCCGCCCTTCTCCAGGTACTGCTTGACCTCCAGGCATCCCCAAAAATAAAGCGAATTTTTCATGAAGGCACCGGGACGACTGGTGTCGGACATACCGCGCTTGGCCTTCACCGTCGTCTTCCAGGCTTCTTCTTCCGAAAGGTGTTTTTTGAGGCGTTCAAAAACCTGTCGAAAGCCCATTGATTTCGCCCACATCACCGCATTAAAGCCGAGAATGGAGCTGGAGAGGCTTTCGCGCACGACCTGTTCCTGATGATAGACCGCCAGGCCTTCCTGGGTGCGCAAATAGTGAGCAGTCCCCCGACGGAAGATCTGGAAAGGCTGCAGCTTGCCGTTTTCAGTACAGTACACGTGGGTTTCCACCTCATGGGCCAGGAGTTTTTGCAGGTCTCGCTCCGAAAACACTTCGCCGGTTTTGATCAGCAAGCGGTTGTTTTTCCCCACGACACAGCGAGACACGATCCCCTCTTTGAGGGCCACCTGCCAATGTGGCAGTCCTTTTTTCTGAAGAAAATCCTGAAATATCTGTGCCGCCTCCGCGGAAGAAATGGTGCCAGGCTTGATTTTTTTGGGAGACTTAAGCTGTTTGAGGGCATCCTGCGCTGCCAGGCAAATAGGTTCAGGCGGCGACATAAAAGCTTCCGCTCGTTGAGGAAAGAACTCGTCATCACCGATGACCGACAGGACGTCGGCTTTGGCCAGCAGCTCCCTTCGTTTTTCATCGAAGAGTTTCCCGAGCGGAAAACGAGTATCGATCTGCATGGTTTCCAGGCGGGAACGGATGATATCCAGGTTTTCCGGCGCGGGCTTGTATTCAAACTGCGGTTCATACGTCGATGAAGCAAAAAAGCGTTCTTTTTCCAGGTTGAGGTTCAGCGGGCGGATGTGCGGGACAATGCTCAAGCTGCGGTCGATTTCCGCCAATTGATTGTCGATGGTATGCCAGAGCTGATCTGCGACCTTCGGGCTCGTATCATCCAGCTTGGCCGGGGCGCTCGGTATTTTTTTTGCATCCAGCGTGCGCGACACATCGAGGAAAAAGTTCGAAAGGATTTTTTTCCCAAAAATCACCTGATAGGGACGGTCGGACATATCCAGCGGATGAAAGACACTCTTTCCCCGTTCTCCTTGCAGGGTATAGCCTAAGGTGAGCTTATCGAGGTCGGGCTGATCGGCAATTTTTTTGAACAGCGAAGTCTCGATATAATTTTTATTCATAATCGGGTTCATGCGCGCCACCACCGTTTTCGTGCCGTGCTTCAAGTTCAGCACCGTTTCCTCTTCCATGCCGATCACCTTTTTTCCGCTAAGGGCCTGGATCCGTCGTTCCATTTTATTGCCGAAGAGGTCCTGCGCCAGGCGCACGCCTTTTTCAGCGGTCTGGACTTTCACGCCGGCCACCCGGTCGAGCCGGTCACGGAGCGGCGCGAGATTGGCGATCTGTACGCCAAGTCCGGCACGGGCATTGATTTCCAGCAGCGTGGGACCCATATCAGCGTCAATGACAATGTCCACCGCCAGGTAGCCAAGGGTAATGATCTGCTGGATTTGGGTGGCCTGCAGCAGCACTTCATTCCAAAAAGGGATCTTCACCCCCTTCAGATCACCAAAGTCCGGATGGTGCTTGATGATCCGGTTGTAGTGCGACATGTGGGTGATCTCCCCTTTTGAGAGATCAATCCCCAAGCCCAGGCCTCCCATATGCAGATTGGCCTTTCCTCTGCTTTCCTGGGTAGGCACGCGCACCATAGCCATCACCGGCACGAGATTGTAGACAATGACACGAATGTCCGGCAGGCCAAAGCGGCCCAACATCGACATCCCCGGATGACAGACCAGTCGCTGCTCGAAGAAAACCGAATCCCGGCCGCCAGTAATCGAATATCGCCCTTCCAGGATGTCCGTCACATGCTCAAGCATCTTGGAATGAGGGATGTATTCATCTTTGGAATTCAACCAGCCGTTCCTTTCCCGGTTTTTGATAATCCAAATCCCCTCTCCGCCATAGCCGCTATTCGGCTTCATGACAAAATCATTGGGCAAAGAATCCCAGGAGAATTTCAGCAAATCCGTTTCCGAAGTGATTTTCCCCAGCATACGGGCGGTATTCACCCCGCGTACCGATAAAAATTGTTTGGTACGGATTTTATCATCGGCAAAACGGATCTGAGCTTTTTTATTCAGGGGCTTGATGTAGAGCAGATTCCGGGCATTAATTCCCAGGATCCCATGGTGGTGCCAGAATTGAAACATAGACCATTCAAAAGAAGGCAGGCTTTAGCTCAGCAATCTCAGTATGATCAGCAAAGGGATGGTCGCTGTCATAAAGAAAAGGAATACAGCGTACACCTTTTTCACAAATTGTTCAATCCTGATCTGTTTTTCCAGCTCGGCGATATCCTGCTGTTTGAAGCGGTTTTCTTCAGCGAGAGCCAGCAGCTCTTGCTTCTGCTTTTTGTACTCGATCTGCGGCACCATGGTCTGGACTTCCGATTCGAGTTTTCCGATCTGATAATGGGCTGTTTCCAATTTTTGACGGAGGGCTTTCAGTTCTTCTTCCGCCTTCTGAAACAAGGCTTTAAAGATCGATTCTTCAGGGCTTCTGCGCAGCAGTGAATCGCGTATATCGGCAAAACCGGCATCGAGATCATCATAAGATTCCTGCTCTCCCCTCCTTGGCTGTTGTTCGAGTACCTGCGCTTCTTCAACGGCTGAAAAATCCCTGGCAGATTTCTGAGGCACGGCCTGAGATTGCTGCCGGTTTTTGTGGATCTTTTCGAACTGTTCTTTCGCCAGAATTTGCGCCTTGAAATCTAAAATTTCCTGCTCGTTGAAAAACAATTCCCTTCCCCGCCGCAAGGAGCTGATAGTGTTTTTTTTACTATATCGGTCGAGGGTCCTGAGCGATACGTTCAGCAGTTCAGCGGCAAATTTGCGAGGCACGGTGTGGGATTGCTCGTTCACAGGGAAAAAGAAAAATCACTCGGAGTATGAAGAAACATTTCTCGACTGACAACCTCTTCTCTCCCCTGTCGACTCGACAACTGCCACAGTCGACTTGCCAATAAAAATTGACGACTCGACAAAGATGCCTCGGTGAGTGGACGTCAACAATGAAGCGACAGCCATTTACTATTGGCTAAAAGCCATTTCATATCGACAGTTTGTCGACAGAGAAGACAAGTCTACTCGACAATAAAAATTGACGACTCGACAAGAATATTATGACGAGTGGACAGATAAAAGATGGCAGCGATCTGTCTACAGTGATTGGCTTCTATCTAAGGATAGGGAAGGATAGGCAATCATGATTTGGCAAAAATGCCATCAGAGAGTGGCGAAGGACGACAGTCGACACGTCCACTCGACAAAGAAATGTGTCTACTTGCGACAGAAAGAGAAGTCACCCCTGCGCCAACGGCGCAGGGGTACGACTTCAACGTCTAGCTGAGCCACCAGCCGATGAGCGCGATCCAGAAGCCCAAGAGGGCGATGAGGAGAAGTGCACGGTAGTTCCTTCTCTCATTTTGGAGCTCGGGCGGACAGTCATCGAATTCGAGACTGCCATCATCGGTTGAGGTCCTCAGGCGATAGGTGACCAGCGCGATAGAGCACATGACCATCGCGATCCCGATGGGGATCATCGCCGAACAAAACGTCAAAGCCGGAGAAAGGTCCCTCACGAAGTACCTCATTTCATGCTGAGACCAGTCCTGCATTGAACCTTAGTCGTCTAAAAAAGTCAATAAATACCTATAGACTCAGATTTCAGAGAAAAAAAGACACCAGCACAAGAGGGAAGTCGATAATAAAAAACCACTCTTTTCTCCTTCGCTCCCACTCCTTCTCCTTCGCGCTCCTTCCTGGATTCCACAGCTCGCGTTTCGGAGAACGCCACAGTTCGAGCTACGGAGGAATACGAGCGGTTTTAGGGGGTGAGGCAGAGACTAGAAGGGCAGATCTTCGACAGAAATTTTTTCTTCGTTCATGGGGGCGAAGTCTGGGGCAGGGGAGGATTTGCTGATCCCTCCGGAGAATTCCTGATCGCCGGCCATGCCTGAGCCACCTTTCGGCGTCAAAATGATCATATTTTCAGCGACGATTTCCGTGCGGTATTGCTTGGCTCCCGCATCGTTTTCCCAGCTGCGAGTTTGCAGTCGGCCTTCAAAGTACACCTTCGTACCCTTGTGGAGGTATTGTCCGGCGATTTCCGCCAGCCGACCCCAGCACACGACATTGTGGAATTCCGTCTGGTCTTGTTTTTGGCCGTTCTGGTCTTTCCAGCTGCGATTAGTGGCTACACCGATCGTGCAGACCATTTGTCCGCTGGGGATTTGTCGAACTTCCGGATCGCGGGTGAGATTACCGATGAGTTGGACTTTGTTCAGACTGTACATGGGATGAGGAGTTAAGAAATATGTTTGGTGGTGAAACGTGAACGTACCGTAGCAGGGAAGGGTGGGGAAGGGAAGGGTTTGTACGGTTGGTAGGGTACGTAGGGTTTGTAAGAGAGGAGGCGATATTTTTTAAGAAATGGAGGACATGAGTTTTTGGAGAAGGTAAGCAGATCTATTAATTTGGCTTAGAATTGAGTGATAGGGAGCTTCTGAAATGTATTTCAGATCGTAAGCGAGTTCCAAAAAACAATCAGTTTCAGAAAGAGAAGTTTTTGAAATAGAAAAAAAATTTAATCGATCTTTTGGAGTTCTTCTTTCATTTCCTTCGGCAATATTTGCCATAACAGAACTTGCAGCTCTTCTCAGCTGAATCGAAAGTCCGTACAGCTCGTGCTTCGGGAAAAAAGTAGTAATCCGATAAACTTCAAGGGCTAATTTTTTCGCCTCCTGTCAAGCAACCAGCCCTCGAAACGAACCATCGTAATGTCTCATAATTAAATCCATGAAGAATAAATTCATGAAAATTATTACATATACAATTGTGCATAAAAAGATAAAACAAAAAGTTTTTGTTGATTCGCAAAAAAATCATTTCAAAAAATGAACCTTCCTACAAACCTTACAAACCCTACGTACCCTACCAACCCTCCATCATGGATTCCTCCCCGCCACCACCGCTACTCGTTCATCTTTGCTGAGAGAAGTGAGCGGTTCCTCCGGAAGCTGCTGGAATGCGCTCAGATGCGTTGGAAGTTTAAAAACGTGTTCGAAGTCGGTGGTAGGTGTTCCCGGCTGTTTAACGAGCTTTAAACGATAATTATCAACGCTGCTCGTATCAAAAGTCCAGGGGAGCTCATAGGTCAGCTCGACCTGTTTCAGTTCTCCTGGGGAAAGTTCCTGAGAAAAAGACCAGATCGTATGCGTCTCCGTTTCCTGCACGGAGATGTCAGCCAGGGAAAGTCCCACCACTGATTGCAGTCGGCTGCCTTTGGGGACCAGGACACGGCTCATATTTCGTTGAGGGCCAGTACTCAGAAGGTTGCGGACGGAGGCGGAGACAGGCGTACCGATTTTTCCAAGCAGGGGAGAGAGGAAGGCGGATTCCCAGCGATGCTTGCGTTCGATCTGCAGCCAGTTGCGGATAACTCCCGCATCGCTGATAGACGTATGGAGTCGAAGTTTTTCGTAGATCCAACGGTCAGAAGCATTCGCATTTTTATTCACCCGCGAAACCAAAAGGTAGTCCTCATGATTGGAAGCTGGCGGCAAACTTCCACTCAATCCGCGTGAATCGAGAAAAGATCGGACAGTCTTTTCAGTGCTCAAGGCCATCAGCTGTTTTTGTGCTCTGAATTCCGCCAGCAGGGGCCAGATCTGAAAAAATGCTTCCGGTTCACTGACGGACTGCACGAAAGAAGTCAGCAGGTGCTGGGTGAAATTCTTCAGGGCTTCCCGGTCTCCTTTGAGCCGCAAAGCGGACCAGTGCAGGGCAATGTTGGCCGGTAAAGAAGGCAGAGCTCCCGTCTCCTGCAGTCGGTCAAAGACCGAGGTATTGATGACCAGGATCAAATCAGGACTGCTTCTCGCTCCGCGCTGCCAAAACCAAGAAATTTTTTCGAGCGACTGAGGCACATTCAAAAAGGCATTCGCCGTGGAGAGGTTCCATCGCTCGCTCAATTCGGAAAGCTCTGGAGGAGGGGGTAATTTCATGACCGACTGGTCATCGTAGTCAGCGACATGAAATGGTTTTTTGCTGATGAATTCACCATTTTCCAACAAAAGTTCCATCCCGGCGGAGAGCGCGCCTCCGGTCGACCGTCGCTCGTGATCATCCTGCAAGAAGACCAAAATACGTTGAGGGCTGCCTTTGCCGAGGATAGTCAGCAGAGGATCATAAAAGTCCACAAAAGACCGCAAAAAATTCCGGAGGTCTGACATGGTGACGAGCGATTGATAAAAGGTTTCCCGCTGGGCTGGCCCCAGCTCATAGAGGGGGAATGATTCCAGTTCATGAAAAACCTGGTCCCATGTATTCAGCGATCGTTGCGCGGAAACCTGCATCCAGCGCAGTTTTTCCAGAAGGTTCCCGGATTTTTTCCAGTCGTCAACGAAGGCCTGAAAATCCTGATATCCTTCCCGGACCTGCAGGCTCATGCGCACCAGTTGTGCTTGTTGCTCAAGCGGATCGGAAAAAGCTTCCAGAGAGGGAGCAGGCGCCAGCCCGACTTCTTGCGGATCATGGGGAGCCATCTGATAGGCTTCCAGGTCCATCGCCAGTTCGGAAAAGGACTCCACCAGTTGGCGATGGAGGAGGGACCGATGGGAGTCAGCCCGGGTCTGGGCTTCCAAGGCCGTCAATCCAAACATGGTCAGGAGCATGATCATCCCGAAAAAGGCCAGACCGGAACGATAGGAAACCGGCACCTTCATGTGGGTTTTCTGGCGGAGATAGTGGTGATCATCTTGGATGACGGGCGGCAAGTCGAGAAAAAGCCGTTCCAAAGAGCCGTGCTGCCGGGAAAGGTCGAGCAGATGACGTTTCTGGGCAGAAGCAGCAGGAGAAGGCACCGATACTGAAGTACGAAAAAAACGTTTCATTCCAATGAAAAGACGACCCCAGCATAGCATGGAGAAGAAAGGAGAAGGAGAGGTAAATCGCCATCCCTACCATCATTTCCAGTACATGGCGATGTCCACCTTCGCTCCCTATAGGACCCCCTGGCCCCCTTGTCAGGGGGAAGCCCCTCAAGCTACGGAGGACACGTGTCGGTAGTGACACCTTGAGCTCAGCTCATTTGTTTTTGAATATGATGGAAAATTGCTTCCAAAACTCTTTCAGAATTATGAAAAATTTCTTCATTTTTAAATCGAAGAAATGAATAACCCAATTCTTCTAAATATTTTTGTCGGGATTCATCATATTCTTTTACGACTGCTTGCTCGTGAACATTTCCATCGATTTCAATGACGGTTCGTGTTTTTCCATGATAAAAATCCACCACAAATAGTCCTATGCCGTGCTGCCTGCGAAACTTGAGATTATTGAATTTTTTACCTTTTAAATGATCCCATAGAATCGCCTCTGCATCAGTAGGGTTTTCCCGAAATTCTTTCCTCCTTTCTATCAGAGTCCTCCAACCATACCGAAAGTGTTTTTCCTTATGCTTCATGGATTACGCAGTTTGTTCCGTCTTCAATCTCTTCTGCTCGTGGGTCCCCCTGACAAGGGGGTAAGGGGGTCAGGAAGGGAGCAGTAATTCTACAAAAGCTCATGAACCCTCCTCCTCTTGCAATAAACTCTCATCATCGATCAAAGCAATCCAGGTCTGTCCAGGAAAGTGGCAGATCGATTGTCCTTGGAGATCGAGAAATTCCGTCGCGGCACCGGCGCTGGGCTTGGACCAGGTACCCTCGATCTTTACGCCATTGCGGTAGAAAAATGCTTTTCCTTTGCCGATATGATGAAAGGACAGCCGTTCTTTTTCATCACCGGCGATGAGCTGGCTGGGCGCGACCTGGACGATGATATTTGCTGGAGCGACTTGCAGTGCGTCGTACTGATCGGTATG
>Ga0079224_100007071_pt1 | contig 14989 bp, 14 predicted proteins | sample Stecom2015_FD_80414 | JGI IMG/M metagenome (GOLD analysis project Ga0079224, IMG submission 80414) | Agricultural soil microbial communities from Utah to study Nitrogen management - Steer compost 2015 | ecosystem: Environmental > Terrestrial > Soil > Agricultural land | place: USA: Utah...
AATCGCTGCTCTTGTGCTTGTTGGATGCGCCTACCTCGTGATGGCTGACCTCTTCCTGTCGGAGCATGTGTGCAACGACGAGTATTGCGAAATCGTGGATAACATCGGACTACATCCGTTGTGGGCTGCCATCGAATTTGCCTTTTTGTGGTTGCTGGCACCGCTGTGCTGGGTGATAACATACCTCGGACTTAAGGAGAAGGAGGTATAACTATGGAATTCAGGAGCGACCAGGCTATTTACCTTCAAATCGCAGATCACCTTTGTGACAATATCCTGATGGAGAAGTGGCATGCCGGTGACCGAATTCCTTCTGTCCGTGAGGTAGCGGTTCAAATAGAAGTTAATCCAAATACGGTGATGCGTACGTTCACGTATCTCCAGGAAAAAGGAATCATCTATAACAAACGAGGTATTGGCTACTTTGTTTCTGATGACGGTTACGAACGCGTTAAGGCACTTCGCAAGGAAAATTTCGTTGGTCAGGAATTGCCGCGACTGTTCCGGGAAATGCAGCTGCTGAATATTTCCATTCAGGACGTAATGCGTTATTACGAATCCTATACGGAAGATCAGACAGAAACGAAATCTTCAAAATGATCACAACACGCGAACGAAGGCGTATGAAAACAAGTGTAAAAATCATTATCACGGCAGGAGGATTTTTATTGGCTTTAGCGATAACAAGTATGGTGGTTTTTGAACGCGATGTTGGAGCAAAGATTCGCGATCGGATTGCGGCAGAAACTTACCGTCTGCACAATGATCATGCTTTTAATGCAGTCGAAATATTTTCTGGTTGGGAAGTCGAAATAAGCCAGGATACAACGTGTACGATCGACGTCGTCGGAGGCAACACCCAGGATAATTCGCTTGTTTCGGTTGAAAACGGAATACTGCGTTTTGGCAAGGCCGCTGATCAAAAATCGGGTATGTACAAACGTGCCAGGATTGTGCTACCTGTCCTTAATTATCTGTCAGCGGATAGCGGTACGGTGATACGGGTGAATGGGTTTAAGAGCGACTCCATTGCGTTCAGACTTGCTAATGGAAGTCGCCTTAACGGAGTTCAAAACCAGTTTGAAACGATGATTGTAGAATCAGCTTCATCATTTGATTTTACAATGGAGGAACGGAAAGAAAAATAGAGGATCACAACGATACTCAGACGGTGCTTTAAGGAGAAGCCGTCTTAACGACCACAAATCAATTACATATGAAAAATGCAGGAGAAAATAACACAGCTTCGGGCGGATTCCTTTATTGTACGGGATTTATTGGCGCAGCGGTATACTACATTTCGCATGCCAGCGGTTTCTGGATTGGAGTGCTCGGATTCTTCAAGGCACTCGTCTGGCCGGCATTCCTTGTTTATGAAATTTTCGAGCGGTTGCAAATTCATTGATGATCATCCACATGGACTTCATGATTTTTAAAACGAACATTAATCCGACGGAAGTGGATTTGGTGCGTAGCTCGTTTGATCAGATTCCGTTCATCAGGGAATGGACTATCGATGTGAACGATGTCGATCGCGTGTTGCGCGTAAAAGCCAATGGCAATTTCGATGAGGATGACGTAATGAAACTTTTGAACGGGTGTGGTTTTCATTGTGAAGAACTTCCCGACTGACATGAAGGCAATCGTTATCGAGCGCTATGGTCCGCCTGATTTCCTCAAACTCAAGGAAATTCCCAAACCCCGGCCCGGCAACAAGGAAATCTTGATTAAGGTCATTAACACGACCGTTACTGCAGGTGATTGTGAGTTGAGAACAATGAAGTTTCCGGCACTATTCAGGATACCGCTCCGTATCTACTTTGCATTAGCAAAGCCAAACGGAATCATACCCGGACAGGAAGTATCCGGATTGATCGAGGCTGTTGGTAATGGCGTAACCCGATTCAAACCTGGCGACAAAGTTGTGGCCGCTACCATGCTGCGTCTCGGTGGCTGCGCGGAGTATGTTTGTCTGCCGGAAAGCTATCCTATCATGCTCAAACCTGAATGTCTCTCATTTGAAGAAAGCGCGACGCTTGTAACGGGTGGGCTAAATGCAATCCACTTCATCAGGGTGGGACAGCTACAGGCGGGTCATCGCCTGCTGATCAATGGCGCTGGCGGGACTATAGGAACGTACGCCATTCAAATCGCCAAGGCAATTGGCGCGCACGTTACCGCCGTCGATGCGGAAAGCAAGCTCAAAATGCTAAGTGACATTGGAGCTGATGAGGTGATCGATTACAGACGAACAAACTTTGTTGATGTTTCCCAAAGATGGGACGTCTTGATAGACATTGTCGACAATGCATCATTCAGCGAGACCCTGCAAAAGGTCGTGCCAGGTGGCTGTTACGTGATTGGCAATCCACGGACGAGCAGCATGTTGCGGGCGATGCGCGCAAATGGAAAGAGCGGGAAACGGGTAGAGTTTCGCATGGCCGAATATTCCGCTGAAGACCAAGCCGCCTTACTGGAGTGGGTGCGGCGTGGAGTGATTAAACCCATTATTGACCGGCGATATTCACTTGATGAAATTCAAGCTGCGCATGCCTACGTCGATAGTGGTGCGAAGGTGGGAAACGTGGTGGTCAGTATAAACGAAGAATAGCCTTACCATATCCATCGATCATCTTTTGGTAGTAAGTACGTTTCGAATCTTCTCCGCAATTATGTTGATATCTATGGTCGGAACATTTTCAATCTTTGCAAGCTCGTCCCATCTGCGTAATCTGATGCTCATCTCGAACAGAGGGTCCGACTCAAACAGCAGAGCCTCATCATCTGACATCACCCCTCCTTGTAGCTTCAGGGTTTCCTGACTCGCCTTGCTGAGAGAGGCATGATATTCAGGATAACGCCATGTCAGGTAGCGCTTCGCATTAACGTGGTTTTCTATCAGTCTGATTACACGTTCACTGAATCCACGTTCACGCAGGAATTGAGCCCCGACGGCTTCATGGGATTCGATTCCAAGGCCGTTCATATCGTTTTCAGGTGTCTTTTCTACGCATAGATGACCGATGTCGTGAAAGAACGCAGCCAGCACAACTTCATCGTCAAGTCCTTCGTTGATCGCGAGTTGCGCAGCCTGTGACATGTGCTCAAGCTGCGAAACCGGCTCGCCGATATAGTCGTTACTTCCAAACTTCCGATAGAGATCTAAAATTTCGGTGACAATTGAATCAATCTTATCCATAGTGAGACGGTATTGAATTGTACAAAAATAGGTTAACAGATATTATCACATGATTAACTTTTGGTTTAGCTGTTTCCTGTGTTATTACGATCACATATTTTGGAGCCTATGAAGATTTCCCTTATAGTTTTTGATCTCGCGGGTACGACGGTCAAAGACAACCAGGATGTACACCGTGTTCTTTGCAATACGATGCGGAAGTTCGAAGTAGATATTTCCCTGAATGAGGCGAATGATGTCATGGGGATTCCTAAGCCCGTCGCAATTCAAAGGCTTCTTGAAAAGAAGGGCGATGGATCCGTGATCGGCAGGGAGAAGATCACATCGATTCATGAGCACTTTGTGGATGCCATGAGAAAATTTTATCAGGAAGATGCAAACGTTGGAGAAAAGGATGGCGTCAGTGAGACATTTTACGAACTAAAGCGGCGGGGTATCAAGATTTATGTCGACACCGGCTTCGACCGGGCTATTGCGGATGCGTTGCTTGGACGAATGCAATGGCAGGAGCGTGGACTGATAGATGGCAGTATAACAAGTGATGAAGTGCCGCATGGTCGTCCACATCCCGACATGATATTTAAGGCGATGGAATTGTCGGGGACGGACAACGTCGCTGAAGTTGCAAAGGTTGGAGATACAACGGTTGATCTGATCCAGGGACAAAGCGCCGGCTGTAGTCTGGTCATTGGTGTTACTACGGGAGCGCACAGCGTGGAGGATCTCCAGAATACATATCATACTCACCTTATTGAAAATATTCGTGAGATTGAAAGAATTGTATAGTTTCCAGGTAAACCACATTCAATATATCTTGCTATTCACTTGTAAGATGTTACTATAATGTTAACTTCATGTTACTAAGGTAACATGAATGAAAACGCTACTGCTTTGTTTACTATTTGTAAACTCGACATGGGCCACGCCGGATGTTGATTGGTACGAGGGTTCGATCGTGTTGGCAAATGAGACAGTGCTGACGGGTATGATCGCAGTTGACGAGCATCACCATTTTGTGTTGTATAAGCATGAAAATGGCCGGGCTGATTTCTATCCGGCATTTCTTGTACGCGAGGCGTTTTACTATGATTTGAATGAGGACCTGAACCGCCACTTTCGTGCGCTTGCCTCACGATCAGGGAATTTTGTGACAATAAAATTGTATGAGGTTGTAGTTGGCGGCCTCATCAAAGTGATGCGACTTGCGAAAAATCAGCCTTGCGTCACAAAGGTTCCGGATCGTGATAACTATGAATATTTGGTGCAACACGAGTCCGCGTTGCTTCCGTTGCGGGAACTGCGCGGATCGCTTTTTACGAAACTATCTGAAACGATTCCATCACTTCGGGAATTTGTAAAGCGCGAGCGCCTGTCTCTTTACAGCGACGCGGACCTTATCACGATTGTACAATATGTAAACCGATCACGGCGTGCTGAGACGTTGCTTTCCTTGAACTGATGTACCGGATAACTGCAGGTATCGGAGGTGAAAATAGACTGCTGACCCGATTACGAGCGTGGTCCCAAATATTGAAATAATGTAACCGGACTTGAGAAATACATCCAGCCACTTCATATCCGGTAACGCAAGTTCTTTGTAGAAGAGAATTCCGAGACTTGCAAGGTAGCCAAATGAGTCAGCGACATACATAATAAAACCGACGGTTCCCGTATACCGGAATGCAGCCAGTAGTCTGTCGAAAAAGATGCTGTTAAATGGCACATAGCCGAGATACAGTCCGAGTCCAATGGCAATCATCCAGGTCGAAGGACTGATCCGGTGAATCTGAAACAGGTAGGATGATATCCCGATAAGCAGCATGCCTGAGCCGATAATAATGTGATTCACAACAAGGGCAGTGTGGTTGTTTCGTATGAACATCAGCGCTCCGACGATCACAAGTACGAGCAATGATATCGGTACTTCTGTTGTCGTGAATATCTTCGGTGAATTTCCATATCCGAGCGATTCCCACACCTCCACTGAGAAGTTGTCGCGGAAATCCCTGAAAGCAGTGAGTAGCATGTAAGCAATCACGAACAAGAATATTCCCGGCAGGAAGGCCATAAGAAACCGACGACGATCTCTACCGTTCATCGGCCTGCGTTGGGTACGCATAGCGATATCGACGGTGGAGGGAGGAGGAACTTTGTCCAGCAGATATGCAAAGACAATGAGGGGAAGGATAAAGAGACAACATGCAACGAAGGGCATCCACCGCTCCGCGACTCCTTCCTGAATCAGGTACGCGCCGATGGAACGGCAGAGTCCGGAGGAAAAGATAAAACTTACACACAATGCCGCTGCGAGAACTTCAGTAACTTTTCGACCTTCCAGATACGCAAAGATTATTCCCCAGATCATTCCCAATGGCAGTCCATTCGTCACAAGAAAAACAATATTGAAAGGTGCCGGGACCAACGCAAAAAAGAGCCAGCTCATGCCAGCGATGCATACCAGTATGAGGATTGCATTTCTTCTTCCATGATTCTTGAGTTCTGAAATTACTTTAACGCCGACAAATTTTGACATGCCGTAACCGACAGCCTGAGCAAGCACGAGCCAGACTTTGTAACTCATTCCAAGATACGCCTGATGTTCGAACGTTGCAGCCGGAAACGCTTTTCGAAAAGCATACACACACGTATAAAGGACAAACGCAGCTGTTGCCGCGTAAAGCGTAAACCAGATAGGATGACTTGTTCTAAGCCACCGCGTAAGCGGATGTTCCCGGCAAGACAAGTCCTTTATCGTTGTACCGTGAGGGTTTCCAGATTCCATCATTAAGAACCATAAGAGTTTGAATTCCACTTTCCACCAATACAGGAGCCGCTGAAGCGAAACCATTGAGGAGCTCGGATGGATGGTGCGCGTCGCTGCTCAAGGTTACAGGAATACTTTTTTCAGAGATAAGTTTTAATATCCAGCGACTGGGGTAAACGTCATCTGTTTTTCCCGTATAGATTCCGCGCGTATTTACTTCGACGATAGTGCCGGCGTGTCTGATCACATCAAGGGTTTCATTTATCTCGGCACGATACCAGCCTTCATTCTCGCGAAAGAACGGATAGTGTCTGTTGTGAATTTTTATTTTGTCGAGGTGACCAACAATGTCAGGCCGGCCATTGATAATCATTTCACGGGTCAACTCGAAGTAACGGGAAACTGCAGCCCTGACGTTATTGCTGAATATCGCCGAGAGCCCCGCTTTAAAGGCGCTAAGCGTACTGTCAATTTCCCAGGGGCTCCCGTCTGGCAGCCTGTCCACGAAATGTATAGAGCCTATCGTGTAGTCGAGGAGTTGGACGAAATCGGATGGTGAAATTTGTGAAGGAATATAATCCACCTCCAATCCCGTGTACACCTGTATTCCTACACGTTTCCGCTTGAGCGTTTTAATTTCACCGAGATACCGTCGAAGGTTCTCGGTCTTCATGCTCCAGCGTTTTTGGAAAGGAAGTGGTGCATGAGACGAGAGCCCTATCGCTGGCATTGAAAGCCTTTGAGCCGCAGACACGATAGCATGCAAACCTGCGCTTCCGTCGCAGAACTGGCTGTGTGTATGATAATTCGTCCACATTGAGGGTCTCGATCAATTCGTGCAAGTAACATCGACACCGGCAAGCTTAACAAACATTTAAAATCAGCTAATAGTTAAGCTTTCGGTGAAAGCTTAAGATTGTGTTTACATTAATCGAAAACACAATGGTTCATGGAACGGCTGATATTGCTATTGTCGGAAGCGGCATTGTCGGACTTGCGCATGCTTATATGGCACTGCGCCGGGGTTACAGGGTTGTACTTTTTGAGCGCGAGCAGTTTCCTGTTGGAGCCTCAATCCGAAACTTTGGACTTATCTGGCCGATCGGACAGGAACCAGGCATAAATCTCGATCACGCGTTACGTTCCCGTCAGCACTGGCTGGAAGTCGCACGTGAAACAGGCATTTGGCTAAACCAGAATGGTTCGCTCCATCTCGCTTATCATGACGATGAGCTTGCGGTCCTCGATGAGTTCGAATCGCGCTTCGGCAACCTCGGTTATGATAGCACGCTCATTTCAGCGGAGAAGGCGGCTTCCTGTTCGGGAGTTGTAAATAAAGACGGATTGAAAGGTGCTCTCCACAGTTCTACAGAGCTTACCGTAAATCCGCGGGAAGCGATACGACGCATATCAGAATGGTTGCAACAGGAACTCAATCTCGTGACGCGATATGGATCGGTTGTAACCGCCATTGACTTTCCTCGTGTATACACACCAACTGAGACATGGATAGCAGACAAGGTCATTATATGCAACGGCGCCGACTTCGAAACGCTCTATCCACATGTATTCAACGAGAAGTTCACGAAGTGTAAGCTCCAGATGATGAAAGCGGTAACCGATCATACCTTTTCTATCGGTCCAACCCTGTGTGCCGGACTTACATTGACGCACTATAAAGCGTTTTCACAATGCGGGTCTTTGGACCGGGTTATGGAAAGATTCGACAGGGAAGACATCCGCTATTCGGAAAACGGTATTCACGTTTTGCTCAGCCAGAATAACTATGGCGAACTGATCATTGGCGATACACATCATTATGGAAGGACTTTCGAGCCATTTGATTCCGAAGCGCTGAATGATCTTGTTCTTGAGTATCTGCGGTCATTCACACGGCTTTCGCGACTTCGGATTACAGAGCGTTGGAACGGCGTATATCCGAAGGTTGAAGGGGAGGCGTTTCTCCATTTGACTCCTGAACCTGGCGTGTCCGTAATTACAGGTCTTGGCGGTGCAGGCATGACATTAAGCTTTGGAATTGCCGAAGAAACAATTCAACGACTATAACATCAACTTCTTGCCTGTAGGAAATAGATGACTAACATTGTAACGCGGTTCGAAGACCGGTTCACCGGCACATGGGGCGTTGATGCATTAAAATAAAGGGTGTCGCCTTCCTGCAAAGAAATCAACTCCTTGTCAATCATATAGTCGCATTCACCTTCCAGCATATATTTCATTTCAAATCCGTCTGTCACTGTTGGAAGGCTTTTTGCCCCAGGCTCGATTGAAAGCAGGGTAACCTCCAGTGTGCAGTTGGGAATTGTTTGCGAGAAGATATGGCTATACCGGAATCCGGGCCGGCCTTCGCGGTCAACCGGTATAAGTTTATCATGCCGGATGACGAGGAAATTTTTTTCGCCGGTTATCAGCATGTCGTCGAAGAAGTCTTTCAGGGAAATCCCAAGTGAATGAAGCAAGTCGACGAAAACCGGAAGAGATGGAATTGTCCGCGCATTTTCAATACGGGAGACGAGTCCTTTGGTGACATTCGCCCGCGATGCCACCTCCTGTATCGTCATGTTCCTTTGTAGCCGCATCGCGCGAATTTTCCGTGCAATGCGAATAACAACCTTGTTATCTACCATGATGATAAAGTTTACCGGAAGTAAACATACTAAGTGCGTATGCAGAAATCAGGCATCGCGTGAAAGCTTAATGTTATGTTAATCGTGAAACGGCTATTGGGAGATTGCCCCACGTGTGCGCCTTGTAACGCCGCAGAAACATTTAATATTTCATTCATTTCATGACCTAAAGATTCATTCGCAATTAACGCTTCGCTAAAAGACACATGATGTGAATTCTCAACCTTTGCTCCCGTTCTGCTGAAGGGAAAGGCCGGTTTGTCTTGTGGTTTAGTTTAGGTTAAAATGGTTGTTGTTCTTCTCTCGCTTCTGCATCCCTCAGGGCGCCCGGTCCTTTTCTTTCTCAGAGCAGTAGTAAACAAATTTAACCCTTAACTCTTATGAACCTGATTTTACTAAAGAACACACTGTCTTTAGTGCGCAAGGGTGTGATGACCGCATTCATGGTGGTTACTGCACTACATGCCTATGCGCAAAGCACTGTCTCCGGAACGATAACAGCCGGGGAAGATTCAACGCCGCTGCCTGGTGTGAACATTCTTGTCAAAGGAACATTACAGGGAACGATCAGTGACGCTGACGGAAGGTATTCGATTCAGGTCGGTGACTCACAGAACGATGTGCTGGTCTTTTCCTTCGTTGGCTACGTGTCGCAGGAAGTTGCTCTGGGAGGACGTACTACGGTCGATGTTTCTCTGCTTACGGACGCGAAAGAATTAAGCGAGGTAGTTGTTACCGCGCTCGGTATCGAACGTGAGACCCGTGACCTCGGTTATGCCGTACAGGCAATTGATGGAGATGATCTCACCAAAGCACGCGAAACGAATATTGGCAATGCGCTGGCCGGAAAGATTGCCGGCGTGACCGTTGTTGCAAATCCGAGTGGTGTTGGACTCTCTTCGCGGATTACTATTCGCGTGGAGCGTTCACTCAATATGAACAAGAATCAACCACTTTTCATCGTAGATGGCGTACCTGTTACGAATGAAGTGTTTGGTTCTTCAGGACGCAACAACCAGGACGTGGACTATGGAAACGGCGCCGGTGTTATTAATCCGGACGATGTTGAATCAATCACCGTGTTGAAAGGTCCAAGCGCCACCGCGCTCTACGGATCACGCGGTCAGAATGGTGTGATCATTGTAAAAACAAAATCGGGGAAAGGTACAAAGGGGATTGGCGTATCTGTTAACACAACCGTTACATTCGAATCGCCACTTAGAATACCGGAATATCAGAATGTGTATGGACAGGGCCTGAATGGCGAGTTTGCTTTCAAGGATGGGAACGGTGGAGGTGTACGCGACGGAGTTGACGAAAACTGGGGCCCTGCAATGAATGGACAGCTTACCCCACAGTTCGACTCACCGACGTCAAACGGGGTACGCGGAGGCGATGTTGGTAACCTGAATACACAGATCGGTCCTGTGTCTCTGACCGATCAGCTTGCAGTGCGTGGCGAAATTACACCCACGCCGTTTGTCGCACATCCCGATAACGTCCGCGACTTCTATGAAACGGGAGTCACCTTTACACAGAATGTGGCAATCAGCGGCGCCAATGACTTCGGCGATGTCCGCGCCTCGTACACATTGCTCGATCAGAAGGGTATGATCCCCAACACAGACCTCAAACGTCATTCTTTTTCTCTTGCGACTGGCTACAACCTTACCAAAAAACTGAATTTCCGCGCCACCGCCAACTATGTGAAGAGCCAGAGCGACAACAGGCCGAGCCTTAGCTACGGTACTGAAAATATTATGTACTTGTTCAACTGCTGGTTTCCCCGACAGATCGATATTAATTCCCTGCGTGATTACTGGCAGGCAGGAAGGGAAGGGTTGAATCAATATAACTTTAACTATAACTATCACGACAATCCGTACTTTAATCTTTATGAAAATACAAACGGTCAGGAAGTAGACCGCCTCTACGGTAACTTTGTCGCCACGTACCGGTTCAATGAATGGCTCAATCTAATGGCGCGTGTGGGAACTGACTACAGCGATGAGTTCCGTACACGTCGACGTGCGTACAGCACGCAACGCTATCCGCTGGGAAGCTATAGGGAAGAACAGATATTCCTTCAGGAAACCAACGCTGATATGTTGCTTACCTTCAGCAAGGAACTGACACCAGACCTAAGCCTGTCCGTGAGCGCGGGTGGTAACCTGATGCGTCGTCGGTACAATCTTTCTGATATCAGTGCGCCTCAACTCACGGCTCCCGGTATTTACAGCCTGAACAACTCACGGGTTGCACTTGAATATTTTTCCTTTCAGTCGCAAAAGCGGATCAACAGTGCGTACTCGTTCGCCAACATAGGTTTCCGCGATTATCTGTTCCTCGAACTCACTGCACGTAACGACTGGTCAAGTACATTGCCTTCAAATAACCGATCCTATTTTTATCCGTCAGCTTCGGTCAGTGCTGTAATAACGGATATCCTCAACGTTACGACTGGTCCCCTTTCTTTCGCCAAAATCAGAATGGGTGTGGCAGCCGTTGGAAACGACACGGATCCCTACCAACTCATATCGACATATGAGGCACAGGCTCCGGCACAGGGTATGCCTGCATACGCGGAGAACCCTGTGATTCAGAATGCAAACCTCAAGCCTGAGAGAAGCCGTTCCTTCGAGACCGGTCTTGAAGCGCGTTTTCTTGGTGACCGTATAGGCTTTGACTTCACGTGGTACAAAACAAGCAGTGAGAACCAGATACTCAGCGTGCCGCTCAGTCGGACCAGTGGTTACACCGCGCGTATCATCAATGCAGGGCTGATCGAGAATCAGGGTATTGAGATCATGTTGAATACCGTGCCGGTCATTGCAGGTGATTTCAAATGGGCATTCGACGTGAATTTCTCGCGCAATCGCGGTAAGGTACTCGAACTTTTTACTGACCCCGAATCAGGACAGGAGATAAGAAACTACGTGATGGCAGACCGTTATGTTACGGTTGAAGCGCGGGTGGGTGAACGCATGGGAGACATGTACGGTGTCGGTTATGAGCGCGTAAGCAATAATCCGGATGACAAGTATTTTGATCCGACGGGTCAATATGTCGGCCAGATTGTCTACAATAACAACGGTAAACCGGTTGCAACTTCGTCACGAATTAAACTCGGTAACTACAATCCCGACTGGCTTGCCGGAATCAGAAACACGTTCAGCTACAAGGGGCTCGTTCTTGGTGTGTTGTTTGATTTCCGCTACGGCGGTAAAATATACTCCCATACTCAGACCGTTGGTCGCGAGGGTGGAACGATTATCGAAACACTTGAAGGACGGGCAAATGGCTACGACCTGACACTGGAGGGCAATGGTGTAATCGGCGAAGGCGTCATCCCTGTGCTCAATGGAGAAGGTGAAATAACCGGATACGCGCCGAACGCAACGAAGCTCTCAGCACGTGAATGGCATAGTACAATTACCCTCGGCCGCAGTTTGATTGAGCCGATGATGTATGACGCGTCATTCATTAAACTTCGTGAAGTACAGCTTGGATACACAATCCCCAATAGACTTCTTAATAAGTTTGGCTTGCGTGACGTCAGCGTGTCGCTGGTTGGTCGGAACCTGTTCCTGTGGACTGATGTACCGCACGTTGATCCTGAGACCGCTTCGACAGCTGGTGGTACTATTATCCCCGGCGTCGAGTCAGTTGCCATCCCTTCGGCACGCAGCTACGGATTTAATCTCAACTTCAAATTTTAATTCTAATTCTAATCAACACAGTTATGAACCTTCGACTGTCAATTTATAAAATAGTGTTATCCGGGCTCCTTTTAGGAGCATGCACGGGTGACTTCGAGGAAGTGAATACCAATCCAAACGGACCTCTTACGACAACTCCCAATTTATTATTGCCGGGTGTTCAGCGCGATGTAATAAATTCGGTTCTTGGGGAAACCTGGGGCATCGGTAACATCGTGATCCAGCATACAGCCAAAAACCAGTTTGTGAATGAAGATCGTTATCTCTGGGGTGAGCGGAACACAATCTGGAACGCTGTCTACGATAATCTTCGCGACGTGAACAATATAATCGTGCAGGCTGACGAAACAGGTCAAAACAATTACAAGGGTGTAGCCCTCATTATGAAAGCCTGGATGTTTTCCCTTGTTACCGATGCCTATGGCGATGTCCCATACTCCGAAGCATTAAAAGGTAAGGACGGTGTGTTCTTTCCAAAATACGATACGCAGGAAGAAATCTATGCCGGTATTCTCGCTGACCTTGCAGAAGCGAATGTACTTCTCGAGGGTGCATTAAACATTAGCGGTGATCTTGTTTATGGAGGCGATGTTAAAAAATGGCGAAGCCTGGCAAATTCTCTCAGACTTCGTTATTTGATGAGGATCTCTGATCGGAAAGATGTGTCGGCCGATATGGAGGAGATCATCGCCAATGCCGCAGCGAATCCCGTTTTCACCGGCATCGAGGATCATGCTGTGTACACGTACCGCGCTAATGCGCCGGATCAGTTTCCATTATTTACGAGCCGCATTGGTTCGTTCAATGAATTTCGCGCGAGCAAAACCATGACTGACTACCTCAAGCTTACCAACGATACCCGCCTCTACACGTTCTTCAGACCTACGCCGGCAACCGAAGAGACACCAGACCCTGCCGACGATAAGTATGACGGAATTCCCAACGGACTGGACGATGTAACAGCGCTGACTTACAACGGAGGTCCCCAATTTCACGCTCGCATCGGACCCTTGTTTTACGAACAGGCAAACACTTCCGCCGGACTTGACATCGCGAAGGGAGTAATCATGACTTACCCCGAATTGTTATTCATCCTCGCAGAGGCCCGGGAAAAAAGCATGATCGTTAGTGGTGATGCCGCCGATTATTACCGGGAGGGAATTGAGGCATCGTTTGAGTTTTATGGACTTGACGTTCCCGATGGATTTCTTGAACAGGACGAGATAACCTATACCGGAACGCAGGACGAAAAACTTGAAAAGATAGCAAATCAAAAATGGGTTGCCGCATTCTTTCAGGGTATGGAAGCATGGTTTGACTGGCGACGTACGGGTTACCCCGTGTTGCAGCCTTCTGTTGACAACCAGAACGACGACAGGATACCGGTCAGGTTTGTTTATCCGTTTATTGAACAATCGCTCAACGGCGCGAACCGCGAATTGGCAGTTTCACGCCAGGGCGGTGACGACATCAATACCCGCGTGTGGTGGGATGTACAATAATCATTTGCAGGTTGGAGCGGGATGAGTATCCTGCTTCCTTTAATTATATTTCTTTCTATGAAAACAACCATCCTGACACTCACTATTTGTTTGCTTTTTTCGGTTGCTTTTGGCCAGCAAAAAAATGCAACTGAAAACATTTTCATTATCACATTCGACGGCCTGCGTTGGCAGGAGCTGTTTACCGGAGCAGATTCAGCGCTCATAACCAATAAGGAGTACGTCAAGGATCCTCTTGGTTTGAAAAATGAATTCTGGGCGGAGTCAGGTGATGAACGCCGGCGGATATTGATGCCGTTTTTTTGGAGTGAGCTCGCGTCACGTGGACAGCTATACGGCAACCGTATCTTTAACAACAATGTCAATTGTTCGAACTACAAATGGTTTTCCTATCCCGGATACAATGAAATTCTCTGTGGGTTCGCCGACGATGCGCGAATAAAAACCAATAACAAGATCAACAATCCGAACATGACGGTGCTTGAATTTATCAACCGGAACCCGGCATACAAAGGTAAGGTTGCAGCCTTCGGTTCCTGGGACGTTTTCCCCTATATCATCAATGAAACCCGAAGCGGCATACCTGTTAACGCAGGTTTCAAAACGGCAACAGGGAAATCGCTTTCCGAGCGTGAGGTTTTCCTGAACGAAATGCAATCGCAGATACCCAGCCCGTGGCAAGGTGTTCGCCTGGACGGATTTACTCACCACTATGCGCTTGAGTATTTGAAAAAGAACAGCCCGCGTGTTGTTTTTATTTCGTACGGAGAAACGGATGATTTTGCCCACGAGGGAAAATATGACGCATACCTGCGCTCGGCGCATCAGACGGATGCTTTTATAAGAGATCTTTGGAATTGGACACAGTCGCAGCCGGCATACAGGAATAAGACTACGTTTCTCATAACTACAGATCACGGTCGCGGTACCATACCACTGGACACCTGGCGAAGTCATGGTACGGACATCAAGGGATCTGATCAGATTTGGATGGCTGTTATCGGCCCTGACACCGAGCCCAAAGGAGAGGTCAAAACTGAAATGCAGCTCTATCAAAATCAGCTGGCGAAAACGGCGGCCTCGTTTCTCGGTCTTCTATACACAAATGAAAAACCGGTGGGCGACGTAATCCACACGATGTTCAAACAAGCCAAATG